>Ga0099797_101022_pt1 | contig 15795 bp, 15 predicted proteins | sample Uncmet_Sort48C_1_FD_89871 | JGI IMG/M metagenome (GOLD analysis project Ga0099797, IMG submission 89871) | Marine eukaryotic communities from CALCOFI LINE 67, Pacific Ocean - C012_Sort48C_1 | ecosystem: Environmental > Aquatic > Marine > Oceanic | place: Pacific Ocean: Monterey Bay | collected... | reverse complement strand
CTTTTGCCCTCTGGGACGGAGCCCCTGCTGGCGGGAATCCCGCGCAGAGTTTTTTATTTGCCGCGTCGCCGCGCGTGATGGTCCACGAGATCATGCATCGGTACCACAATGGCGAGGGTATGGGTGAAATGAACGTGCATGGCGACGACAACGTCGCGGCGGCTCCAGTGGCGGTGCCGGAAATGGTCGCAACCGGCCAGGCGCACATCACAGAGAGCAACGAAGAGGCCGTATCTTCCACCGGAAAGAGTGAAGACGGAGCTAAAACCAGCAAATGGGACTGGTGGTCCAGGATATTGACTACTGGTCCGAGAGCCCTTGCTGCAAACCATCCGCCAACTCCGGCTAGAGCAGGTAGTTAATTCATTTTTTCTCTCGGAATTGAATCTTTTTGTCGCTATAAAATCTGTTCTGTGTTTTTGGCCAAAGTTGGGTTGCAATCGAATCGACTTGAACTTTTCGCGCAGAACTAGAATAATTGGACCGCCTCGCTATACGTCGTTACTTCTCTTCGTAGCCACGTACAATGGCGTCCGATATTTTGTATCTTGACGAAAAAATTTCTTTCTGGACATTTCGAAGGCCGTTTCTCATTTTCAACACCGAGAACCGGGTTCAAAAAATATCCTATAACACACGAGTTCCCGGGTGGCATGATGTGTCTGTTTGTGACGGTCGTGTCAATCAAGGGTCCTGACAAAATTCAGAAGTCTCTAATTTTGGTGGAATTTTAGACGGCCGCGGTGGGAACACTCGGTGGTGGGGTGAGTGGCAGGGCACGATGCGCGAAGAGAATCGTTTGACGACCCTTCAGGGCGACGAGGACAGTCACGCAGACTCCGAAACTGAACGGATCGTCAGGGCAGAGTCGAGCGGCCAGGGCGAAGACCAAGACGAGATCTTCGGTGAGACGAGTACCACGGTATAGTTTCGGTGTGAGATGTGCGGCTGACTATATTTGGAAAAGACGAAAACGCCACTGGAGCAGCTGAAGGAAATGCTCTACTTCTGTCCTCTCGAAGAGTATCGGCGAAAGCATGACGAGGTTCGCGACCTCCTCAAAGAAATTCCGATTTTCCAAGTGGTTTTCATATATGTCAGGAAAGCTTGGCGATGAAAGCAGCAAGTCAGCATTACTGGAACGAGGATATGCTTCAAGTATTTATTCATGAAATGTCCCATTTCGCATGGGACCCATTCTTCAGAACAAGTTGCGACGCACGCGACCGGACGTTCCGATCATGCGCGTGAGAGACGTGGAAGTGACGGTGGAATTCCTCCTCGCGCGTTGCATGGAGGTGTTCCGTCGATGTCCGCATGGCTTGAAGGGGCAGCTGCGGCTGGTGAACCCTCGGAAAGGGAGTTTGCTGCACTACTTCTGCGAGCACGGCGCTAACTGTCGAAGTGCGCTGGTCCACGACAGCAAGTACAGACAGCATGCGGAAGAAGGGTACGCGGCAAAGGTATAAGAATTGGGGTAAACGTAGTGGCTTATAGGAAGATCCTCTCTAGGAGTTCCCCATCTTGAAGAAGTGGGAGGACTTTCTGGAAGAGGTGCTGTCGGGCAGCACGCCCCTGGACATCGATCAAGATCTGCTCCTGGCCCGCGATGAAAACGGAACCAGTGTGTTGCTCAAAGCGGTGCACTCACAGGAAGAAACGATGGTTTACGAAAACGATTTTTTTTCTTGTCTGCAAATATTTTTCTTTCACTCTGAGGTTGCGCGGCTGCTGGCGTCGCCGCACATGACGGAAACCGTTTTCCAAGAGAGTGGCGGCCGCTTCTTGACCAACTCGAAGATGCCGCTGGCGAAATCCATGCGCGCTGCGTCTAGGTTTTATCAGAACGTTCAAAGTGAAAACAAGGTAGAAATTTTCTCTAAAAACAACACCTAGAGCAGCAAGTACCGCCGACGAGATGGCAATGTATGCAGGTGTGTGTGAAGCAGGAAGACAAGCAGCCTATACCGTATTGCACGCGGCGTTTTATCGAAGGTATTTAGTTTTTTCGATGTGTTATCACGTGCATAAATTTTTCAAGGAATGAGAAGATGGTGCGGATGTTGTTGGATTCAGGGTTCGTTACTGCGGAGATCCTGGACACAAAGGACCGCATAGGCCGAGATATCCACCACTTTTTGAGGCTGAAAGACCAAAACGGCGAGTTAATCCACAAAGAAATCGTGGAAGAGTATTTCCAGGAACTTGAAGCCGGACGGCGTAGCTCAGTTGAGAGCGCGGGTTCGAATTCCGCTTTCTTTCAGACCGGCCTAGATCAAAGTGACGAGGCAACGCAAATGCGGTTCAAGTTGATTCCAGGACTCGGTGGCAAGCGTGTCCTGCGGAGATCGTCATAGGCGTGTCCGCTGCTTGACAGACCTGCATTAAATAATTAGGGACCCGGTTCTCAAGCCCCCTTCGGACCCGGTTCTCAAGCCCCCTTCGCATATTTTTGTACGCACCCGTTCTGAAATATGGGAAAAGATCGAACGCAGTTATTCTCACATGTTGTGAAAGTTTTTCTCAGAGTCTTGTTGAAAGAAGCTTGTCGGTGTTCGTTTGATAGAGTAGGAAGTAGTGGGGGCTCTGGGATTGGGCATCAAAATTGCTGTTTCTGAGATTGGGCTAGTTGCTTTTCCGGGTAGTTTCCCGGCAGGGTTGGTAGCAAGCAGATTCTTGGTTAAATAAGCTGTTTTGGGTGGGACCTTCCATGTGAATGTGTTTCTTTTGGGTACTCAGTTCAAATACTTTTGGGTACTCATTTCAAAGAAAATACCTCGCCGGAAAAAAAAATCATGTACATGTCTAGACTAATCCGCACACCTCGACCCCCTAGAAATATGCCTCCTAAAAATATGCCTCCGCGGACCCCTAGAAATATGCCTCCATCTGCGTAATTCATCGATCGATCAGTCTCGTATCTATTCTACCATTAAAACATTTCGCCCCCGATGGAAGAAGACTACACGCTGGAAACTCACCCGATGGAGGTGCTGCAACCGAACGGAGAGAGGTTGGACTTGTCCGAGTTTCTGCAGCAATGCTCGCAGCGCGTAGTGGAGATGCCGGCTAGTTTCTGCGCAGAGTTTGAGAATGCCGAGAAAGTGTCGCTGGTGATTACCTCGGCCACGATCGGCGACGTCAGGCGCGCTTGCTGGGAAAGATTGAACGTAAATGTGGGTTTCGAGACACTCAGTGGCGCGGTTTCCGCCTCTGACGACGATGCAGTGAACTCTGATCTTTCACATCAAGAGACCGACGCGTCGAAGAAGTTTTTCAATGAGAACATGTTTTTAGCTGAGAAGGCAATCAGCATTCCGAGCTGCTCGAAGTTTCGTCCAGTTGTATTGAGCGAGAAACCCGGAGCGCTGCCGATCCCGTTTTCGCTCGTAACGCTTCTGAACGCAGGGACGGAGAACTTGTGGTCATCGTGCGGGCGGGAAAGCAGCATTCTCTTTAGTCCCCTCCCGAACTATCCACTCGGTGAGAAAGAAGCCACTGAGACAACTCGGTGGCCGAAAAAATCCCATGGTCCTCGGGAGAGTGAGGCATGCCCCGAAGCGCCGACGCCGGCACTACAACTCACGACTCCTAAACAGCAGCGCGAAATATTGCCAGCTGACTCACGTGCGACGGAAACGACTGGCGGCGACGCGACGCCCGATGAGCCCTGGCATGCATCAGGTATTTTTCTTTCTTCTCTTACGAACTATCGCTTCTGTTTACTAGTGAGCGCGGCAGATTTTCTGTCTGTGTACCCGGAGCAGAAAGAAGAAGAAGAAGGTTTTCAAGAGTTCCCCGACGACAATCAAGTGGTGGAGATCTTGTCGCTTCGGGATGGGATGTCGGACATCCTGCTGGATTTCGCAGACTCAGAGCTGGACAACGCAAATGAGTCGATCCCGTGCGGCTCCGCGTTGTTTCAGCAGAGGTTCTTTTGCTTATGGGTAAAAAAGAGGGTCCCCAATATAATTGGAAACAGGCGGCGGCAGCAGGTTCTGAAGCAGTACTACAACGTGATATCGCGGGGCAGAGAGGTGTCACCGCTGCTGTCGTCAATGGGTCTGCTAGGTACGTTTCGGCTTGTCAAGGGGGCCCAAATCACGGGCAAAACCAGGTAAGGGCCCGAGCGACTTCAACTTTGAAAGCGATAATCGCCATGCCAAGAATAACATGCCGCTCGTTTGCTTCAGTTTCAGGGTACAGTAAAATGCAGTCAAAAATACGTGCCATGCATATATCATCTGCTAGGCAATCCATATATCATCTGCTAGGCAATGTGTGTGGTGCGCGGACCGGGGGACTTCGGAAATAGGCTGTTCTTTCCAGTTAGCGGCGTAAATTCGGCGAGAAACCGCAACGAAGAGCCGGCTGAAGGTGGCAATATCCTATTGCCAGCCAATATGCGCAGTGTTGAGGACCGCCCAACTGTTGGGGGTCGGCGCACGAGCGTGGCAGACGAAATTACCGGGGAGGCGCAGAGTTCTGAGAGCGTTTTGCACTGCAACGCAGGTGCACTTTTCTTCCGGGGTCTTTCGGTCTAGTGGATTCGTGCAGAGAAGAAATGAATGAAAAAAGTGACAGAGGAGCGAACATCGCTATCGAGAAAGGAGCTGCTGTCGCAGCTGAAAGAGTATTACCAACGCGGGGAGGAGTTGTTCTTTTACGAGCGCTCGCTGTCGTCGTCGACCAGAGCGTTGACGTTTCGGCGGAAATCGGAAATCAACGGCCTCTTCCGGCAGTACTGGGAGGAATGCCTGTACCCAATATTCTTTTTGTTGTTCGAGACACAGGTTTAACACAAAGGTTCTTCCTCGACCTGAACGTGTGGAACAGCCTTGACGGAGGCAAGAATTTGCTGATGGAGGTGATTGAAAAGACGAATCTCCACTGCAGGAGCTTGGAAGACTGTGTGTTTTTTATCACCTCCACGTGGAACTACGCCAAGTACTGCATGCGTCGCGATGTTTTCCAGGTCGAAGAAGGAGTTGTGGTAAAATTTTGGGGAAAAAGCTCTGGCACATGGTATTCTTCTCATGTCGAATAGGAGAGTGGAGAGAAGAGATTTGGTCGCACTGTACTGCACTGTCTAGTGGGGAAGCCGCACGGGAAGCTCTTGATTCACCGACCAAATCGACGCAACGTCCACAGCTGGTGCTTGATTTAGACCCAGTTTCTCTTGTCAGAGTTCCAGTTATAGAAGTGAATATATGAGTCGTAAAAATACGTTGTAGGGAGTTGCTCGCGCAGGACGACGCTGTTATCCACCGGTGTCAGCAGGACTGGGCGGAGATGTTGCGGGATATCTTGAGTTGGGGTCAGGTTATGGACTGCGAATTCCTGGGCAAGTTCTCGCGCTATGAGCTGGAAGAGTCCAGCAGTTCCTCTTCGAGTTCTGTTGCTTCACCACTAGGAGGTGCCACGCAACCAGCGGAATACGGCATATCGGTTGTCACGGAGGACGGCGCTACGGGTTCCATTCATGCCGCGGGGGAAAATGGGGCCCATCGTCCAGGTCCCATCGGGGGTCTGCCGGTGACGCCGAGAAGTGAGCTGTTGCCGATTTTGCCGTATGCGGTGTACATCGGAGACGTTCTGATGGTGCAGTGTCTACTGGAGTCGCCTTACATGAACGAGAAAGTCTGGCTTCGCAACAACCTGCTTTTCAAACCCCAGGTTTCTCCACTTTTGTCTACTCTCTACACAGCTCCCGATTGCTCCACCTAGGAACAACAGCTCCCGAAGGACAGCAGCCATGCCGGTGAAGAAAAAAAGAAGCGGAAAAAACCTTACTCACGACGGCTTCCGGTGGAACAGAGCATTTTGTATGTGTTCCAAGAGCGTCGGTTTTCGGATGCTTGTCTGTTCCCGCATCGCTCGAGGCTCGAGAAGTTTTACGCCGGTGGCAGTCTTGGGCCCAGCATACCATCTGTTCTGGGCAGTGGGGTGAAAGCAACGGCAAGTTCCGATCCCGCAGCAGTTTGGGAGGAAGATCACGGCCATGGACCGGCAGCTTGTGGCAACGTCTTGAAGAGGGCGAGCATGGTTCGGCTCCCAAGACTGGCCAAGCGCGACAGCCAGAAGGAGCTAAGACAGCCACGGCGGCTGGTTTTAGGACCAGCTCCGTCTTCGAGCCAGGAGGCGACATTGAAGAGCCGGATACACGATGGCGCCCCCCCTGGCGAAGAAGCGGGAGAATCTACGGAAACGGCCCCCTCCTCTGACAATGATCAGGTGAACACTTTTAGCTGAAAATCTCTCGAAAAAACTCTGTAGGGACCTGCTGCGCGAGAAGACGAGTTTGGTAGCGCGGCGCTTAAGGCCGGTTTCTATTCGGGTATGTTGGGGGAGAAGAACTCATCCGGTCGCGAGATCCTTGAACTGCTGTTCAAGAGTGGATACATGAGTTGACGTCCGAGCTGTCGCAAGAATTATCGATGTCGAGGTGCCTGGCCCCAAGGTGGCCAATCCGTGGATCTGTGTGGGATATCTATTGGGACCTCTGTACTTGGTGTAGTGGGACTTTTCGGGAAAAGAATCTGAAACGTGGGCTTTCTAGTTTTTCATACGTGTTCGGCTGGAAAGAAAAGACTTACTTATTGTGCTCTCACACTGCCGAGCGCGCGGGGCCTCCAGATTTTACTCCCATAGGTTGCGTAGATCTGTATCAGGGTAGAGCTAGTTGGCTGGACGGACAGATTTGGCAGATTTCAATGCGGGTTTAGGCAGCCTCCCACTAGAATCGGTACCTCCACTCCTGTGGGGCAGCGGTATCCCAGCTTCTGTGACTGTCCGACTCCGTGTTTTTTTTTTGCGCTGTGGCACTAAAACTGTGTTTTTCAAAAAAGTTGGAATGCAGCTACGTCGATTGACAATCTTCTCCTAGCATGATGGGGGGACCTAGGACGACTTCCTTTCCTATCCGAGAGGCAGCCACACATTCTAGCATGATATGCAGAAGAGATGCAGAGGAATGTTTTTCATAGGAAGCCCTTCGAAGGGGAAGGGAAGGGGCCTTGCGGGTTTCGATTTCAACGTTGAAAACACGTGAGCCACGCGGATCCCGATTTTGACAAGATCGCAGAGCATATGAGGCTCGCAGATTGTAATGCGGGTTTTGCGCAGCCACCTACTAGAATCGCGACGCCCACTGCGAAATGGGGCCTCAAATTTATAGGGATCGGATTGTAACACAGCGCCGGCTGTCCAAAAAGATGCAGTGTAGCGCAATGACTTCGTACTACTTGTAATGTTCACCAACAGCAGCGCCAATCTCACGGTTAAGTACATCGTAAATACATTTTCAAAATCCGTCGGTCCTCGACGTTGCCAGCATCTCATTGTCACTGCGGTAAAGTACACAAATCATATCTGCTCTAGGCTCACAACAATGAGATCCCACGGGGAAGCGCCTCCCATGCTTACAGTCGTACAAAGTCTTTAAGAAAGCATAGGTTTGCTGTGTTCAGGGTGTTCTAATCTCGGTGTTTTTGCTTAGAGAGTCTTTGTTGTCTAGGGCTTAGTTGTTGTCGCGAGAGGCAGAGAGGATCCCGACTCATCTGTGACGGAATGGACATTCAAACATTTAGAGATATCATCACCCAGTTACAGTGCCGATTCTCGAAGATTCTCATTCTTGATACGCCACTGGTAGGGAGCCTGAACGGTTTTAATTTTTCTCTACAGCGCAGTCTCCACACGGTAGTTTCGAATCTATTGCTCCACAACACAATCTGTGTAGAGTGAGAAGAAAAGCATAGCCGCGCTGCACTTAGCCTGAGTGGTATTTATCTGTCGAGAAAAGACGCGTCGTGCTTTGCTGCGACGTTTCACACTCGTTGGCCGGAGAAACGCTTTCGCGGTTCGAGAGGAGTTGTAGGGATCTGCAGAAAGCTACAACAGCAGCACCAGGTAGAACCTAAAACATTTCAGATTTCTGCGATTTGAGCATTTTTGTAGTAGGTTGCTATGATAGCTAAAGAAGTTGTTGTCTATATGGATGGTGGAAAACCGTTAGGTATGGATGCTTCCGTGAAGTTGAACGTGGCAATCCCGCCTGTGGGACAGCGGTATCCCAGCTTTTGTGACTGTCCGACTTGCGCGTTGCGGTGCAGTAGCAATGAGATCCGAAGGGAGGAAGATCTTCGCAACTGGGAAAAGGAAGAGCAGAGCAGGTCGGGAGCTTCGCGGAAAGTTCGTGTTTTGAACGTGGCTGGCGAGGCGTTTGAAATTGGGTTGCGGAGTTATTCTTATCTTGGTTTACACTTTATGAGTGACTCTTTGCGGCATGACTCTTTGCGGCCCAGGCGGAGTGATGTTCCTCGGAGGGTCGATCCGTTTGGTCCTTCTTTTGGCGATAAAGGCTATCCAATTGTTTTCCTACTATCGGAGATTGCTTGGGCTGTGCTAGATCGAGATAAAGTGCTCCCGCCAATCGACTTGATCGCGCTGCTAGTGAAGAAGACGGGGCAGGATGAAGAAGAGGTAGGCTACGCCGTTGAACCGGAAGCTGACATGGATGCTGCCGAGTATTATCGGTATATTTTGCGGAGCAAAACCGACTTTCGCGAGTGGGCCAAATACAATGGGCCGGTTTCACGTGGGTTAGCAGTGGGCCGGATGCACATGGACCAGATGAGGGAATTTTGTTTCCTTAACGGGATTCCAAAGTTGATACCGTGTTGCCCCTTGCTCGCCGTAGATCCACGCAGAGCGCCGTTCGTGCTTGAGCTGCTAAACGCTTCGGGACATATAATCATCGGGACATATAATCATCCTGGTAAGTCGGGACCTAGCCTGCAGTCGTGGACCCTGTGGCCTGAAGAGCTGGAAGCCTTAGACACTATCGCCATCGGGAACATCGGAGACTATTATTGTCGTGGGTGGGCATCGCAACCTGAGGAGCTGCCTAAACCTTTGGGGTATAAGCTGGTAAGAGACTGCTTCAGTAGTAGCATCCTGCCGTTTAAGGCGAAATCCTCTGTGGTGCCCCTCCTTTGCATGCAGGAGGACTGTCGGGCTTTGAAATTGGAGGTATAAAATTTGGGGTATACTATAACAAATTTCCAGCATCAACAAACCCGATCGGTAGGTTCTGGATAAAGCAAAAGAGTCGTATCGATCTTTGCGGAGTCCTCGACCACTAGATCGGAAGTTGGTGGATATCATCGAGGCGATCGATGACGAAGTCCGTTATCACCAGAAGATATCTGGCCTTATTAACAGAAGATATCCGGGATTACAGAAACAAGCCTATCAGACTTCCGAGTATTGGCCTCTGATTGCGGGCGAGCTCGTCGAGCCTGACGAAGCCGTTGCGCGCTATTGCAAGGCTCTCTTCCCTATGGGCTCTTCAGCACCCTGTCCCAGAATTGGCTCTTCATTGCGAAGACGAGAATATAATATACCGGATACGAGTATAGACGCGTATATATACACCACTGACTTGTTCGCGCTTCTTGTCTATGCGGTGCATAGTGAGGATGGAATCCCCTTCTTGAGAGCGCCGTCGCTGAGGCCCGGGAAGCTTGGGGGGATTGTGACTGATGAAAGACCCGGGGATAAGAAGTCGTCGAGGCCCGGGGAAATTCAAGGCGCACATCAGGTCTGGGATCGGCCGTTTCTGACGTTGTTTCGAGTCTGTCAGGACTTCCTTGCTTTCGCTCGCGAGGAAGTGGGTGTCGAGGACCTCCCGGAAATCGTGGCCGATCTACGTTATCCAGAGGTTGCCCCAGTATTCTTCGCGTGGCGTGATTTGGCTGTCGAGGAAAACGAGATTGATATGATTTTTCCGGGATACGAGGTGAACGGAGAACTGGAATGGAAAATGGATGTCGCCTTCGGGGAAGTCAAAGTGGGGCTAGTGGGGATCCAAAATAACAGGATCAGAAAAATCCTGCGCAAGAAGCTAACAAAAGAAGACTTAAAAGAAATCGCGACCGTGGCAAAAGCTGAAGTATGCTGCGACGACAGCTCGAAAGCCGAAATCATTAGCAGCATCATGGATGCTATCCATTATGCTAATGCAGATAGAAATTGGCCGTTCCGTTAATCAGATGTATTATAAAGATACAAGATGACTATGAAGATCTCCCATCTATTGATTGATATCCGTGATTATGATGATACCAGTCGTCGGCTTGCGCGTAGGTTCCGACGCAAAATCTGCGTCGCTAAACGCATTCACACCCACAGTGGGATCAATTTTTCCGTTGTATTCAAAAAATAAACCAGTATCAGGAGCGTCATACATGGTGTCCCGTCAGGGCGTTGTGTTCACTCTTGGTTACGGGGTAGCGTAATGATATGATATTTTGGGTTCCTTCTGGTTAGCGAACGAACATTATATCCTATCTAGTTCATGATACGGGTACTGGTGTTGGATCAAGATATTCTTCACACAAAAAACACAGTTATCTTTTCAGACTGAAAGGACCTTGAGCGTGAAACTTTTCCCTCTCTGAGACTTTGAGATTCAGTTTGTCTATAGTGTTCTAGTTGAGATTAGAATTGTTTGACTATAGGACAACAATACAGATATTACAAAATCCGCTGGCCCCACGGCGAAATCGTTGGCCCACAGCACGAGAACTCTTAAGAGATGCTTCTATCGAGGATACGTCCACTGCGAAATGGTGTCAGATTAACATATGTCAAATCTACGTGGAGCACTAACTAGTTTTCTATCGATCAACTATTGATGGACCTCCCACTATATTTACCAAGAACACTCTCATTGAGCTAAAGAAATACCCGGTACTGAATCGTCATAGTTTAGGGTTAGAAACAGAGTCTACAAACTTGAGCCAAATCAAATTTGAATTGAGTTCCTCCTCGTGGTTATTACAACTCACTCTTCAGACCTCACAGTTCTCAACGGTTCTCAGAAAGTATACGAACATCATGAGGTTACAAACTGCTTGAGATTTGTTTGTATGGCACCGATCTTGGGGCACGGACAGATTTGGCAGATTTCAATGCGGGTTTGGGCAGCCTCCCACTGGAATCAATACCTCCGCTCGTTCGAGTTACCCGATCTGTTAGATTGGAGGCCGAATCTGGAAGCAGCGTAGGTAGACGGGTGCATGTATTTCGCTCACCAAGAACTTTCAGCATAAATCAAATGAATGTACGTCAGAGATCGTTGCTAATTTGGGTAGTTTCGGTTTCGGGGATGATGGGTCTTTTGGAGAAAATCTGAAACGCGGTCTTCCTATTTTTGGATTCGTGTTCGGCTGGAACGGAACTTCGGCAGAAATGTAAACAGGAGGGTGCTAAGAGGGAGCGCATTTTTCACGAAAGATCTGTTCTGGCGGTGGTAGTAATTCATAGGGCATCGCGCGACAGGTAGGTTTACGAGACTCTGCACACAATGATGAGGTCGCCAGTGAGGCCGAAATCGCCTGGGAGAAGTACAGGGAACAGTCCGAAGAAACGAAAAAGCTCAATTTTACCTTGGGCCGATGGCAGAGGAGGCTTCGAGAACACGTGGTCACATGCGTGTAAGTTCAGCAGTTTGTATCGCAAATCTTTGGGACCCACCCAAAAACGTCTCAGGTTCCAGCTTGTCTCGGCAAAGTGGGCTCATGTTCATCAGTGGCGCACTCTACTTCTTCAACATGTGGATACGACTGGGGCCTTTTTGCTTCTGAATTTCCTTTCCTACAGGTGGGCACTGCTGTATTTCTTGCTGGCCACCAGAGTTGTAAGAAGGGCCGACGAGACCGGAACAACGGTTGAGAAAAGTGCTTTGTCAGCGTATTGTGACAGAATCCTGAGGGACGTGTTGGGGAAGATTTTTAGCGCAGACGACATTACAGCGACTGGTTTTTTCCAGCAAAATTTGTGCGCAGAGCCAAGTTGTTCTTGTTTACAGAGCCCTTCGCCAGTATGTGGAGCGGCAACTCGTACTTCCAGCAATCCACATTTGTGCGCTACGCCTTCTGGATGCCACACTTCTTGGTGGCGACACTAGTGGCGTTGAACCAATCAAGACATCGGTAGCATGTTTCGGAAATCAGGTAAGCATGCTACCTGGAAAACTCAGGCTGTCCTGGTGCTTTCGGTGTTGTCGGATACTTACTTTCATCGAAATGCCGGTGCACGTTGTGAATTGGAGCTGGCTGCGCAATAAGAGTTGGCGAAGATACCATCACTCGCTTTTCCTCGTCCTCAAGTTAGCGGAACATTTGAGCGGGGCTCTGGTTTTTCGACTTTTCCGGTTCATCGGGAATCGGCAGTCCAAAATTTCACAGGTGCTGAGCTACGTGTTTTTCGGCGAGGACTTTCTAGAGAACCAGCGAAGCGCCGACTGGTGGCAGCTTTTTGTGTCCATCGTCCTTGCGCAGTGTGCCAGCTTCTGTTGCACCTGGAGTACGGCTGTTCAACAACATATGATTGCGGGTGAGAAGTAATTCAGGTTTCAAAATCCAGGTTTCTGGCCAGAATTTCCGCGGGTTTGAGTGGTGCGGCACCGAAAGGAAAAAAGCAGGACGTGTGCAACTCAGAGTTGGCTTAGTGTATGAAATTAGTGACGAGTATTATTAAGTGTATTCAAAGAAAACTGATCTTGTATACTGTGGGAAACAGACACATATACTGAAAAATTTCACTTGGAGTAAACTTGCTGTGTGTCTTCATGAAAGTGGAAGTGGAATACTTCTGGTGTGTTCTGCTTGTGTCCACTTATTGCGAGTGGAGTCGTGGTTGCAGAAAAAGCTAACAACGTGCATCTGCTGAGCAGCAACTGGCTTGGGCAGTTATGAAATTTTTTGATTCTCGGGCCCGCTCTGGAGCGCCCAGATACGAGATACGCCCGTGGAGGCAGGGCGCATCGATGTGGCCACATGCGTGGAGCAGCTGCGTGAGGCAGAGTGAGGAGAGAATAACTCTGCCTCGATCTTGTCTACACTTCCACTTGCCACTATCACCTGCCATTCATCGAATTTCAGTACCATCATTTCGTTTTCTGGTCGGCATATCATCCGCAATCCAGCATCAGTACTATTTTTCTGTTTTCCGTCGTGCTAGGCGTCATTTCACGAAGGAATCTTCTACACGTCGCACTCAGCAAACGCCATTTCCTACTCAGGTTTTACACTCACGCTGCGGGTTCTGCTTTTTTCCAAGTCGTCGGGCACGAACTCGCTTTAGTGAAATCTATCCGTGGACCCTTCTCAGGGTAGCTAACCCTTTATCTACAGGATTTTGACTCTTCGATGTCGCTGCCCCGATTTAGACCATCGAGTTTTCGCTTTCTGCCAGAACCCATCGAGCATAGCCTGGAGTACAGCTGTCGCTTCTTGGTCTGCATTGAAATTCGCCTGGCGCAACGTGGTCAGCTCCTTTTGAACATCAGCATCCCGATGCTCCTTTTGGACTGTTTCGTCAGTGCAGAACTTGGAGTGGCCGCTGGAATATCATAAAATGAAGTTGGTTATGTATCGTTCCTTACATCTTCTCGTGAAATTGCTGGAGTGTTCTGGTTCTTGACCTAATTTTGACATGCCTTTTGATACTGTCAAAGAAATCCAGAAGAATGTTTTCATGGTGAAAGTTGACAAAGGTGGTGGTAATCAATCTCTCACTTGTAAGGGCTACGTTATCCATATGACTCTCCAGGAGGTGGGGTTTTATAGAACTAGCGATACGTATGAGCTAATGGACTCTAACGCTGCTGGTGTTTTTGAATCATGTGTTGTTGTAGTAGGGCTTCTTTTCACACGGTCGCGGCCTTTTTTTTTGGGCAGTTTTCGTGCGTCAGGATTAATATACGTCGTTGGTGCAATCGGTTTTCATCTTCATTTCAAGTTCCTCAGGATTGCTATCGGTAGCTGAGGCAAGCGACTTCGCCCCACTTTCAAGGCTTATCAGGCGTGAGTAACCTGGTGTTCGGATAGAAAAGTGGCGTTGCACTCTTTCTGAAGCTGAATGTGTTTTGTGTGTTTTGCGGAGAAAAGGCGAAAATCTATTTTTCTCAGATGAAAAGGTCTTTTCGGATGAAAAGGCGAACGTCTGGTTTGACGATGAAAAAAATCGATAGTGCTAAAAATTGCGGCCTGACAGTTGATTAATAATTTTGAACCCCGCTGTGTTTGTGGTGAATCCCACTAAGGATAGCTAGGAGGCAGACCCGCGAGAGGTTGACAAAAAACAACGAGAATCTCAGCGACTTCGTACCGGCAAGTCGTCTTTCGCACAGCCGCGTATCAGGCATCAATCCTGGAACCCCGCGCGCGGCAGTCAGTTGAAGGGCGGCAGTCTTACGTACGGCGAGTAGGAAGCTAGCTTCTCAGTAAGGAACGCCGGAGGAAATCCCTCCATAGTCGTCTACGCGACTGCTCGCGGGACGAGTCGAAGCCTCGCACAGGGGCGTATTTCTGAAGCCCGTGTTTCTGAAGATCTTGAACTTGCGGTACTGAGTGTCCAAAACGCGGAGAAGCACCTAAACGGAGAAGCAAGCTACCTTAACAGCTCCTCGTACTCGTATTCTGGAGGCGATACCTCGTATAAGGGCCCATCGCCAGGAGGTTCGATTTAGCAAATGCAAGCCTTTTTCGTAAGGAGTTACCAAAAAAAGGTAAAGCGTCGAAAACCACCGCACCCTCGCCCGCCTCAGGCACATCGCACCTCACTGAACTTGCGGTACTAAGTAAGGAAGAAGCGGAGAAGCAAGCTACCTAAACGGCTCCTCGTCCTCATATTCTGGAGTCGACTCCTCGTACAACGGCCCATCGTCAGGAGGTTTAGATATTGCAAGCCTTTTTCTTAAGACTTCCAAAAAAGGCGTCGAAACCACCGCACCCTCGCCCGCCTCAGGCGCCACTCCAGACTTTCAGGGGGCCCGACCGCGGAAATGTAGTAATCAAATTCTCAAGTATCCGACAGGGTTCTGGCGGGGCCCACACCTCTGATTAAAGCAAAAACATCAGAACGCATCTGAGAGGAACGAAAAGCACGGGACGAAAATCCGCCGTCGTTTCAGGATCTCAAAGATCCGCAGTGGATACTATCTTTAGGAGGTATTCATCCTAGTCTTGTGTTCAAACGAGCGCGGGCTGTAGCGAAAAATTCAAATTCATGAGGTGTGTGGAAGCCGGCGATTGACACAAGGTCGATCTCAGACCGCGAGCAAAATGTTTCCGTTCTTGGGTTCCCCCTTCTTAGCAACGCCATGTAGCATCAAAGATTTTTGGAACCCTGGTTTCGCCAGATACAAAAAAAAAATTAGGCAAACAAAAACTTTCGCACTCCGGCTCAGCCCCGGGAGTGCGGTATGCTGTATCCGAAATGCAGGTATTTCCGGGTTTATTCATATCCGAGGGCTGGGATTTTTCGAGGGCTGGGATCACACCGAATTTTTTCGAGGGGTGGAGGTGCACCATGGAGGACGCCGCCATCACGGCAACGAGGGGGGACGGTTACCAATGCTTTTTCGTGGAACACAGATATCGAAGCAAAAACGCCTTCTAGGGTGCTATATTTTCGGCGTCTACGATGGCCACGGCGGGGCAGAAACGTCCAAACTGGTTGAAACGGATTTTGACTGGTGGTAGTCCGCGCGCAGCGCGGGCATGTTTCACATTAGTAGGAGGGACAAAAACAACTATGGCCGCCCGTTCCGACCCGACACGACTACTTTCTCATAAACACGCTGCTGGGACTTGAATTTGGGGACACCAAAATGGCACTTCTGGCATCCGTTTGGCTTGTCGGAGCAGAGTCTGCGTTCCAAAATCTCAGCAAAAACTTTGTTTGCTCCAATGCGTAGCAAACATAGTTTTCCAGACTTTATAG
>Ga0099797_101021_pt1 | contig 15799 bp, 15 predicted proteins | sample Uncmet_Sort48C_1_FD_89871 | JGI IMG/M metagenome (GOLD analysis project Ga0099797, IMG submission 89871) | Marine eukaryotic communities from CALCOFI LINE 67, Pacific Ocean - C012_Sort48C_1 | ecosystem: Environmental > Aquatic > Marine > Oceanic | place: Pacific Ocean: Monterey Bay | collected... | reverse complement strand
TGAGAGAGCCACCCAGACTCGGCGGCTCGGCTTGAGCCCGGACCGGGCGAGGTGAACCCCGGGAGGCGCTAGAGTAGGCCTTTAAAGCAACAAGGATGATTTTAGGATGAAACGAATGAAAAACGCATGATTTGTTCTGTCACACGCGACCCCGAAATGCTTTCTGAGCTCAGCAAAAAAGGTCAGACCCAATTCCGGTCGGAAGCGCAGTTGCAGCGATTTATAAAGCGCTTGCTGAAACCTAAAAATCATTGCCAAATTGGTACCCAGTACTCATTTCTTACCTCTTCATTTCTTATCTGTTCATTTCTGCCGCACATCAAACCGCACATCAAATCGCACATCAAACCGCACATCAAACGGCACATCAATCCGCACATCAATCCGCACATCAAAACACGATATTGCCAGACGCCCCCCAAGCCTCCCGAACCGCCTGTCGAACCTGCATTTCCGAATTCGAAAATAAAGGGAAATTGCATGCTGCGGGGTCAGGGAATCATTCTCGCGCATCAAGCTCGCACATCAAGCAGCTTCAAGCTCGCACATCAAGTCGCACATCAAACCGCACATCAAACCGCACATCAACTCGCACATCAACCCGCGCTAACCCGCACATGAGCCGCACCCGCGGTAAGAATCGAGTCCAGGGTATGCTCGGAAGACCCGTGTCCGAAATCTTTAAAATCTATAAAATCGTCCGCCTTTCCCCAAATCATTCCTTTCATACTAAAATCATCCCTTCCTGCTTTAAAAAGGCCCGGCCCCTAGAGCCCCAGCGCGCCCGACGTGCCGAGCCAGGCGGTGAGCGACAGGAAGGTGCTGGAGACCACGGCCGACAGCACCCTGCAGATGGCCATGGCGAGCCCCAGGCCGGCCGCCCGATGCCGCTGGGGGTGCCCCTCACCGCCGGTACGGGTCGCGACTGGTTAATTGACAAATAGAAGTTGTGACACCAAGTGCCGAATTGGCAATTCTCGATAGCCCTAGCGGCCTCCCCGAACCTCCCCGGCAGGGTCTCGGGGAGCTGCCGTACCTCCCGAATTATTAAAACCTTTGAAAACTAAGTAAGGGTAATAAAAAATAAGCAAGGGCAATAGACCCGGCGGGCTCCGCGCGCCGGGCGGCGCGCGGAGCGCGCCGCCCGGGAGGACGAAAAAAGCCGCCAGACGCGCGCGGAGGCGCGCGTCGGGCGGCTTTTTTCGTCCTCCCGGGCGGCGCGCGGAGCCCGACGGGTCTATTACCCTTGCTTAAGTTTGATTACCCTTACTTAATTTTCAAAGGTTTTAATAATTCGTGCTGGTCCCATCACGGCAGCGCACTACTGCAACTCAGTGAAATAATTGATATTTATTTGGCAGAACTCGGGGGGGGGGGCGCGACCCCTCGGGAGGGGCTGCCGCCCCCCTGAACCCCGTTACAGAAGATTTCTTTGATTTTTCGTTGTTTGCATCCATATTTTGAAATGTTGAACATAATAATCGTTGCTCCGTATTGTGTATTTTTGCGTCCGTAACAATTCTTTTACTGAAATGCAATACATCGCGGAAAGTGCACTCCTCGTTTTCAGCGAAACTGCTGAACACACCCTCAGGCGCCTCGCACCCGTGAGCGTGCTTCGGGGCTTCGCACGACGTGGTGGAATGCATCGGGGCGCAACATAAGACCTTCCCGTGGGACGGAAGGCGCTACATGGCCTCGCTTGCGTCCTCGGGGATTCCGGTGCTCCTCGGGAGGAGCCGGCGAGGGTCGGCCCACGCAGCTCCTTACCTGCGAGGAGGGATAGATCTCCGCGTTGTAGGTGTAGACGATCGGCCCGAAGCCCACCGAGAAGGCCGTGACAAAGAGGCACAGCGCCGCAACCTGAACTGGCCGGCCTTGGAGGAGGAAACTCGGAACCACGGAACACGCGAAGCCGGCAGAAGCTCGTGAGCAGAAGCTCCCGACAGCAAGCAGAAGCTCGCAGCAGCGAGTAGAAGCTCACGAATGCAGCAGAAGCCCCCAGCAGCGGCCCGAAGCGCCCGCGGCGAGCGGGAGCCCCCAACCAGCGAGGCTCTAGGGTTATTTATTAAGGGTCCCAATCCAATCGGTATCGGTAATGTGTCGGAGATAACGCCGAATCGTTAATCGGGATGGGATCCTGATCAATCCGTATCGTCAATCGGGATCGTGGTCGTCCGCCAATTGGGCCCCAGGAGGAGGGACACACACACACACACACACACACACACACACACACACACAAGCGCGCACACGCACGCACGCACGCACGCACACGCATATGAGCTTGCCGTTTTTTACCTCAGCCCAATCCTGTGCAGAGCAAGGACGTCTGCGCAGCGGCGTTAAACCATTTCATCTCTCAACGGTAAAAAACGGCAGGCTCACAATGTCATATGCATATACGTATATACGCATACGCACTCACGCACGCCGGCAATCCTATCGTTGATTGGGATGGTCCGTCGGGCTCACCCCGGCTCCGACAATGATGCACTCACCCTGGCACCGAAACGGCAATGATGACACTAGCTCCATAATACGCCGTGCTGACCGTTGCCTCCACGGAGCTGCCCAATCAGTGATCGGGACGCTCCACGGAGCTGCCTAACTGTGCAACAACATTTGCAGCCTGGCAACTGCAGCAGTTTTCGCTGGCATCATTCAGAGAGCAAAGGGTCCGCTGCAGCTCCCGGCTGGCAAGATGATCACCGTTGTTGTCGTAGGCACCATCGCACCTGCGAGTAATGTGTGGATTGCTATCATCATCGTTCTCATAATAACCAAAATACCAATTCGGATCATCTGTGCATCCCTATGGCAACAGGAGTTGCAGGAAAATACAATCGGCCGAGTGAATGAACAATTCGGAATAATAAGTTCAGACTCTGGAGAGCTTCTGTGGCCGTCTTGCACTCGTGCTCTTCTTCCTTCGGACATTTCTATCAATTCCCGTTCGATTCCGACACTACGGGCGCTCCCGCTAGCCTCCCAATTCTTATGCGGTCGGTCTCTTGTCCGACTTTTGACATTTGGTTCTATTGGGGAAAAAACACGGCTGATCCAACACCTTTGATTTGTTTGACCTCAGCACACCGGAGGGAACGAGAGTTGATGTCTGGCACAATTTGCAATTCTTAAACTAACATAATACGGCAGACAACTTGTCAAGCCCTGCCCGGTCATGAATCGGAACAATCCGCCGGCCACCATGCCACGGCTGGCCAATCGTGAATCAGGATGGTCCAGCGTGCGACCGCCTGGGCGGCTTTCCAAACAAGCCCAATCCCGTCATGAACCGGAACAATCCGCCGGCCACCATGCTACGGCTAGCCAATCGTGAATCGGGATAGCCCAGCGTGCCGTGCGACCCCCAAAGACCACGGCAGCACCTAGGCGGCTGCCAAGACAACAAGCCTAGACCAGTCATGAATAGGGACAATCCGGCCACTTGTTAATTGGACCAATGGTGGGGTCAGAGTTTGGGTGCATTTTGGGGTGCGTTAGGGCCAGGCAGGAAACCTTGATCCAATGCCTTTGATATTTATAACCCTGACCATCCCAAGGAGCGCATTCCCAGTATAACTTGGAAACCCATTTTTTTTTCTTGCTTCCAGTGCTTTGGATGTGTAGTCTGCAATTTGTTGGTTAATCGGGATAATGTCAAGAACCGATCGGCTCGCGAATTCCAACCGGGATCGGGACGTATCAAGATACAAATAAAGAACCTTAGGCTCCCAAGAAGTGCCCCCCTTAGGAAAACGGGTCCCCAGAAGATCCCCCGAACGAATCGAGACCATTTCCGGGGATGACCCGGACCCGTGGAATCCAGCCGCGACGACGAGAAGGTCCGGACTCGGCCAGAACGGCTCCAAACGGACCTCCTAATTTACCAGAAATTCCCTAAACAAGTCCTCCCCTAGTACGCCCTTTAAAGGACCCCCCCTTGGGGAACGATGGACCACGCAAAGGGCCGGCGCAGCTGGAGGCCGGCCCCGCTGGATCCGGCCGCCGTGGCGCTCAGCGTGCTGGCCCGGCGCTGGCAGAAAACAAGCCTTAAGGAGTTTCTTCGTTTCTTTCGAGAATCTGCACACCGGCCCAAAGGCTATATTTTTTCATGTTTTTGTTTATTTCGTTCCTTGAAACTTGATTTTGTAGATTTTCTACGTCGCCTGAGAAGTTAGGGGTTTCGTTTTTTGGCAGGGCCGAGCCAGTGGCCATGGCCACGGCCATGCCCGAGCCGGAGGCCAGCAGGAGCGGGCGCCGGCCCAGCCGGTCGACCAGCGCACCGCTCAGGACAGGGGTGAAGTGCAGGTAGGATGATCCGTAGGATGATTAGGATGATTAGGATGACGGTCTCAGCCTGCCCGGCACGGACGATCTCCTGCCCGGGCCGGCGCTCCGCGCCGGCCCGTGCAGGAGATCGTCCGTGCCCGGCAGGCCGAGACCGTCATCCTAATCATCCTAATCATCCTATGGATCATCCTACTTGCATTTCACCCCTAGCTCAGGACCACCGCTGCGGAGCGGGTCTCGATCGAAGAGGTCGGGCCGGAGGGTTGAGAGAACTCGGACCCCCTCGAGGGCAGTCTGGCGGCCAACCCCCCAAACCCGTATGGTGCGCCATGCCAGACTACGTGTACCTGTATGTTCTCTGCGGTCGTGAACTTCTGCTCGCTGTCGTGAGCTTCTGCTCGCTGTCGTGAGCTTGAGCGTGTTCTCCCTATCGTGAACTTGTTCTGCATTCGAGAGTTTAAGGGACACATAGTCCGGGATGCTGCATGCCACCCCAGAGTCCCCTCGGTGAGCATCTCGAGGGGCACCGCCCCGCCGACCCACCGTGGAAGCGGATGAGGGCCAACCAAGTCACGTTTTTGTTACCGTTTTGGGAGCCCAGGACGGGCCTTCCTAAGAGTCCACGAGGGGCCGCATAAGGAGCCAAGGAGGGGCCCAGAAACGTACGTTCTCCTGCGGTTTCAGAGAGGTTGCCAGGGGTGTCCTCAGCAAACCTTAGGCAACCCTGGGGGGGCCTGGGACGGGCCCTCCTAAGATCTCTGGGAGGCCGCATAAAAGTTAAGGAGCCAAGGAGAGGCCCAGGACCGTGCGTTCTCCTGCGGTTTCAGATAGGTTGCCCCAGGGTGTCCGCGGCAAACCTTAGGCAACCCCCCATTGCTTGGACCGCACTGTACCGTCTTCACCGTGCCCATCAGCACCGCCGCGTGCAGCATGGAGGCCCGTGGCACGCCCGCGTGTCGCAGGATGGGGCCGGTGTAGTACACGACGGACTCGCAGCCGGTCGCCTGCGAGAAGAAGGCCACGCCGGCCCCCGCGGCAATCGTGCCGTGCAGGGCCGGCGTCCGGAGCAGCTCCATGAGGCTGCCGTTTCCAGGCCCGCTGGAGCCCCGGTTCGCGAGCTCGTCGAACGAGCGCCCGGCCTCCAGCGGTCCGAGCACGCGGTGCAGGACGTCTCGAGCGTCATCGAGCCGGCCTTGAGACGCCAGCCATCGCGGCGATTCGAGCATGAGGAAAGCCGCGCCGGACACGAGCAGCGACGGCGGAAGCAAGCCGATGGCAAGCATGGCTCGCCAGTTCGAGTCGCAAAGCGCACCGATCAGGTAGCCCAAGAGAATGCCCACGTTGCTCAGGACTTCCAGCAGCGCCGTACAGCCACCCCGCAGGCGTGCCGGAGCCACTTCTGCGACATACATCGGGGCGATCGGATATGTTAACCCCATGGCGAAGCCAGCCACTGCCCGACCAGCCATCAGCGCGGAGAATGAGGGCCCGCAGGCCGTCATGAGATTACCAAACGCAAATACAAAGGCGGCCACCAGGATGCCGGCCCGGCGCCCGCAACGATCTGCAAGCACGCTTCCGAGTAGCGCTCCGGGCAGAGCGCACCAGCTCAAGAGGCCTACGAAAACTTCCAGCTGCTGGCTACTGAGGGTAAAGCGAGCTCGGATAGGATCCTGCGCTGCGTTGATGATGCCCATGTCGTAACCGAACATGATGCCGGTGAGGCCTGCGATCGCTATGCACATCAGAGATCGCCGGCTGACAGGTTCGTTCGGCTGCTCATCTCTCGCCATGTCCGAAAGAAGAGCGCTACCGGCCATCACAAGTCTTCACGATAAAACTGAACAACACGCTGGAAACCGCAATTCTATGTTTTTGTTTCGTAACCTGGGTTACAAGGTGGGTGGATGGGTGCGTTCTGGCCTGTCAACCCCCCTCTCGCAACCACCCCTGATCGGTGTCCAGATGTTGACGGCGCTCCCCAAACTATGAGCATCAAAACGTGCACACAAAGGCACAAACACTGGCGATCGCCTTCAATTTTTAGGATAATGATTCTATAGGTCGCTCGTCCTATGGGCAATCGCCGGACCTCTGTCCAGGCCTGAGTAGGTCCACCTTGCGAGCTTCTGCAGGGAGGTTGGAAGGAATTTAGTAGAGACCACTCCCCAGCATGGCCGCAAATCGGGCCCAGATGAGCTGCAGAGCTCTCGTGAAAACAATTCGAAGCTAAAGAACTCCATACTTGTGCTGATAGGAGGAGGATTCCAAGTCATTCTACTTGATTTTCGGACGTCCATTTGGGCCTGCATACATCAAATTCAGTTTTGGATCCTCTAGGTGCCACCATCAAACTTGGCAGGATCTGCTGCGCCCTTGCCAGTCTAAAGACTTCTCACGCTCTGGGTTCCTGCCATCTGCCTTTGCTCCAGCCGTGTGTTTGCAGCCCTGCCCTCAAAACATTAGCAAGTGGGAACAGTTTGTTGAGTCGGAAACCACACAAACGACACCCAAAAATCGCTAACCGACCCGGCGGAGCTCAAACGGTGGGTGCAGAAAGTCCCAATTCGATCGTAGCGGCTCCGAACGAACCATCCGAGACCCGAACTTCGCTGGTCGAATCACCCCCATTCAACCCCCTTTATCGAGGTCTCGGAAAGGCCCGCCCCCGTCCGTTTGGAGGCCGTGGGAGGGTGACCCGACCCTTCGGGTGCTGGCATCGAGAGGGGCTTCGAGACCGCCCTGCACGGCTCCTCTCCGAGGGGTGCTGAGACCTCCGCTTCTCTTCTGCGAAGAGACGCTCCGTGCTGCGGCCGACCCGCCAAGGCCCGCTGCCCGAAAACAACCCACCGGGGAGAGGACCCCAGTGTCCGGCCTCGACGGTAGGGCTGTTAAGCAGGAAGGATTATTTGAGGATGGGAAGGATGGTGTGGGATGGGCCGATGAGTTGGCGGCTTCGTGAAATCTCGGGGAAATTTTCCCAACCCTCCGCACGTGAGCCCGATTTGCTGGGTTCGTAAGGCGCTTAACAAATGTATGCAATTATGCCCGAACCACTGTTTTTGACAAACCTTTCCTGCTGAGCCCCGGAAACATTTCGGGGCTGCGCACGACCGGAAAAATGCCCGTTTTGCATGCCTCCCATCCTCAAATCATCCTTCCTGCATAACAGCCCTACAAGGTCCGCTCCACGAAAACAACCCACCGGGGAGAGGATCCCATGCACTCTCCGGCCTGGACGGAACCTCCTAGACAGGACGTTGATCGGAGCTTCGCAAACGGACCCTTAAGCAAAAAGCAACTCGTTGTGGCGGCCGTCCCAATGCTCTCCGAAGAAGCATTACAGACTGCACATTTACTGTTTTTTGGTGACTGTGTCTGCTCCATAGTGAATGGGTGGGCCGACTCAGGGGAGTACCCACCCGAATAATGCGCCACCCAGACGCCCGTCTGCACGGCCGTACGTACGCGACCGGTACTGTATACGCGACCGTCCTGACGGTCGTCTACATGGTGAGTGCCAATGAGGCGTTACTGCTACTCCTGGGCGGGTGGATGGGTGGGTCTGGGAGGAGGAGTATGGGTGGACCTGAATCGAATAGGAAAATTATATTGAGTAATCTTCAACATTCCGTCTCGCGGCTGGCCATTGGCGGTTCAAAGGGGGGGGCTGGCGCTCCATCTTGAAACCTCCCAGCGTCTCTCGGAGGGATCTGCATCCCGCACAGCCCAGAACAGCTTGGCCAGTCGGGGGGGGCCTCGCGCACCTCGCTCTGGCGGGCTTCTTTGGGGCTCCGCCCCACTCTCCAGAACCCAAGAGAAAGCCCCCCCAAACCTCCTCAAACCAGGAGGGTCACAGTTGTCATCGTCGCAGAGGTCACCATTTCCCCAACAGCATAGCTGGGGGGTTCTTGATCAGCACGAATTATAATAAAAACGTAAGGGTAATAGATTACCATTGAAAATTAAGTAAGGGTAATAAAAATTAAGCAAGGGTAATAACCCCAAACACGGATTAATAAATTTATTCTGGACACAAAATTAATAAATTTATTTTTTGAGCCATAGCGACCTCAAGCACGACGGTAAATTGCCTTTGCCAGCCTCTCGCACCTCTTCGTTTTACCTTTTGTCAATCTGTGTGGCATCCGACCAGGCAGGTGTTGCACCCTGGACTACCCGTGCCATGATTAATAAATTTATTTATGAGGCATCCTTGCTCACAGCATCTCACAACATTCAACTTTCAAAGCCATTCAAATGATGGCTAATTCGAGTTCCCTGCATGTCTCAACAGCTCAATCGGCGGCCATAACACACTTCTCACAAGGCGCAAACCATTCAAATGATGACAAACCAAGGCTTCCAGCAATGAATCCTGCTAAAGTCCAAGCTTCCTGCATGCCTTGGCTGGTCAATCAGTGCCAATTTTCAATTTCTACTACGTGAACATTGCAGTCACAAATGATGACAAATTCAAGCTTCGTGCACAGCATGACATCATCTCAACCGCTCTCAACCCATCAAACAGTGGGTGCTGCGCAAACACACATAGCGCCAACGGACGCAAATGCCCACCGAGACAACACAAACACGCATGGCGCCGAGAGACGTATTGTACACACAAGTACCTGCCGTGACATGATTAGTAAATTTATTTATGCAGCAAGCATCTCACAGCACCTTGCCACTGAATCTGAAAGACAAAAAGACATGACGCTGAACATACAAACTGTAACAGACTCACATTCCACTAAAACAACATCACACAAAGACTTTCACTGAAACACTGAGGCACACGGTGTAACCAGAAAAAAACATGTGCAGCATGCAGTGCGGATACATACAAAAACGCAAAATCACAAATCGCGACAGCCAGCTCTGCACAATAAACGCAAATTGCAAAAATTGCTTTACAAACACGCATCGTGACGACGGACACAAACGCATGCGCAAACTACAGCAGCAAATAACACACGCATGCACCAACAAAAGCGGAAACATCGCAATGCGTGACTCTTGGAAACATCGCAATGCGTGATTCTTGCAACAATGACTCTTCCAGGACTAAAGCTGCGAACAAAACACGCATGCACAAGCAAAACGCGCAAACATAGCAATGCAGGACTCAGCAGGAGTGCTACGCAGAGAATCAGCTTGACGCGAGCGCGCGGTCTTTGCCCGATGGTGACACAAAAGCCTAGCGGAACTCAGCACGCCTTGATGTTGTAGACATGGATGTCCTGGCAGTGCTAATCCTCAGAAAAGAAGTTCATGTTGGACTCAGCCTCGGTGAACAGTGAAGTACTCTGCAACGCGCTTGGACATCTCCTGAATAGCTCTGCTGCTGCCTTTGAGGAAGCGGCAAGGCACGTCATAGATCATCAAAGCTAAAGGAGAGGAAAACATCACTGAACAAACAAATAATGCAAATGCGAAAGCATCGCCAACTGCACAACTTACACATCTGAATGCATTGGCCATTGGCTCGAAATGAGCTCCTGGTGACCAACTGGTCTTCGTTAACACCTCGCAGACAAAACACCGCAAGATAAACCTACAAAGCGATCGCGACAACGAGGCACATGACAATGACAAGCTCTGACAGACATGATTTGCCTTTCGAAGCACACCAACACATACGTGAACTGGACACAATATTAATAAGCTGCTCACAAATTACTCACAAACCTCAATCCACTCACATGCCGCTCCAAATCCCTTAGCCAGCTTTGATGCAAAAACTCACATGCGGATAGCAATTGAATATATCACAAATATGTTTGAAACGACATCCTCGTGACCAACTGATCTTCGTGGACACCTTGCACACAAAACACCGCAAGATAAACCTGCAAAGCGATTGCGACAATGAAGCACATGACAAATACTGGCCCTGACAATCACGATTTCCCTTTCGAAACAAGCCAACACACAAATGAACTGGACACAATATTAATAAATTTATTTTGCGGACAACGCTGTCTGTGCCACAAGCTGCTCACATATTACTCACAAACCTCAATCGAACCACATGCCGCCTACCGAGCAAAACCCTTGACCAACATTGATATCAAACTCACATGGCGATAACAAATGAACACTTACCACATATGCTTGAAACGACGCCCTCGTAACCAACTGGTCTTCATTAACGCATCACAAACAAAACACCGCAAGATATACCTGCAAAGCAATTGCGACAATGGAGCACATGACAAGCGCAAGCTCTGACAATCACGATTCGCCTTTCGAAACAAACCAACACACGCATGAACTGGACACAATATTAATAAATTTATTTTGCGGAGAAAACACAGAAAAAACAAATGCCAAAACTAAATGCCGGCAGTGGCACAAAGAAAATCCCATCCGAAAAACACAACGAAAGACTCAACCACACGGCTGCGATCAAAAGTGCCGATCGCCCATGCCCAGCCCAAACATAAAAAAAAGTTAAAAAGAGAGAGAACAATAGAAACACACAACAACAACAACAACAACAACAAAAACGCCAACGCCAACGCCACGCCAACAACAAAACCCAAATCCAAACCAACAACTCTGTCATCGACCCGGCGCGCGCACCGCGCGCACAAACCAACAACAACTCGACGGGCAATCCTGTACGTGCATCGCGCGTATGATGACCACGCCAAAAAATAAACTACCAACCGCTCCGGAAAACCCATTGCTTTCGCGCGCCGATGTTTTAAAAAGTAATCTTTTCGAACCCTGCGCCTTTTTAATCGCTGACACATTGACGGCCATCAAACCTGGATAGCCCATCTCTGTAACCCACCACTCTCAAAAACTTCATCTTTTGAACTATGCGTTTTTTCAACCGCTAACAACTTACTGCCATCAATCCGGGGCAGCCCATCGCTGTAACTTCCCAAATCCGAACAAAACAGCTTTCAAACTACGCCCTTTTTTCAATCGCTGACAAATTTACTGCCATGAAGCGCGGGCAACCCATCTCTGCAACTAACCGGCTCTCAAAACCCCCTGCTTCGAACCGCGCTTTTTTTTATCGCTCAAAGTACCTACAAACGACGGCCCAAAATCCTGGAACATAGGCCCAAATATTCAAACATAGAACTTAAACCGAAATGTCCAATCCGACGACCGGAAATCCTGGCACATAAGCCCAAAGTACCCAAATTTAAGTACCTAAACTGAAGTACCCGAACTGACGACCGGGAGCCCTGGAACACAATCCCCGAATACCCAAACATAGGTACCGACGCCGAAATACCGAAACTGACGCCCGGATATCCTGGGCCACCAACCTAACTACCCAACCTTAAGAACCTGGGCCGGGGCACTTGCACTGACGACCGGGAATCCTGGAACACAAACCTAAACACCCGAATGTAAGTACTCCGGTCGAGGTACCTAAACTGACGACCGGAAATCCCGGAACTCAAGCCCCAAAGTACCCGAAGTAACACCTAAACTCACGAAACCTGGATCACAAACCCACGAACCTAGGCATAAACACCTACGATGATTCAAATACCCGGGCCGGCGACCGGATATCCTGGAACACAACCCTAAATACCCAACCTTAAGCGCCCGGGCCGGATCACCTAAACCGACGACTGGAAATCCCGGAGCACAAGCCCACGCACCCAAACGTAATGCGTAAACCAAAATACTTAAACTGGCGGCCGGAAATCCTGGAACACAATAAACACAAACACCAAACCTTGGGTACCTAAACCGGAACACCTGGGCTGACAACTGGGGACCCTGGAATACAAACCCAAACACCCGGGCTGACGCACCTAAACCAAAACACCCGAACAAACACCCCAAACCCCTGGATCACAAACTAACCCTTTTTTCTTCTTCTTGAAAGCTATTGAGTCACACGGTAATAAAACTGAAAGCAAGCCGGTGTTTAGTGATACACGACTGGCGTCCTACCTAGAAAAGCGGAAATGGTGGACAATGCAGCATGGCAAGGCGCGGCCGCCCCAAAGGACCATGGCCCATGGAGAGATACCGCTCTCCGGCCAAAGGGCCAGGGGGGGCACCCCTCGGTCAATCTATGTATCTAGTTTTGTACGACTCACTCTAAAAGGTTCGGCTCCCCCAGACGCATTCCCTATCTCGAAAATTAAATTCACATGGGCGAGCGTTTCTTCTTGAGACACACTCTCCGTCCTGTTTTCCAGGGCTCAAATCCTCGTTGGTAGACGAGCGCCTACTCGGCGCCGTTTGAAATCCTTGGACCACCATATTGCAAACACTGCTTGGGAAAAAAAGCCCACTAACAAAAACGCAGCCCCCTAAATTAAATGTATTAAGCACGCGTCTGACCAACCCAAACCAAAATAAATTTATTAATCACGCGTCAGGCGTCCAAAACCGACCACCCACCTGCCCTCCAAATAAATTTATTAATCCGTGTCCGGGCCCAGTTCTGGGCCCCGACGCACGTTGGCGATAAATTTATTAATCCGCGTTCGGGGTTAGACCCGGCGGGCTCCGCGCGCCGGGCGGCGCGCGGAGCGCGCCGCCCAGGAGGAAGAAAAAAAACGCCCGACGCGCGCGGAGGCGCGCGTATGGCGGCTTTTTTCGTCCTCCCGGGCGGCGCGCTCCGCGCGTCGCCCGGCGCGCGGAGCCCGCCGGGTCTATCACCGTTGATTAATTTTGATTACCCTTACTTAATTTTCAAAGGTTTGAATAATTTGTGCTGTTCTTGATGATATTGTGTCCGGTCCGGTCAAAGGTTGCCTCGCTTCAAAAAAATCCGTGGGAGGCAAAACGACACGGATTGTACCAGTTGTTGTTCCTGACTCAAAGTGGCACCAAATTGTACTGGATTTGCTGTCAGCGACGCGAAGCTGACACGTTGAAATTGCAAATGATATTTTGTCCACGACTCAAAAATGCGAAAGCGTATAATGGATTTGCTATCCCCGGCAACAAAATGACGCAGGTTACGAGTGATGTGCAGCTCTCGTCGATCGTCTGCTGGGGGGGGGTTCACTTTGCTTCGGTGTCATTTTTGAATGAAAAGACAAGCTCTTGGCAATGGCTCGGGGCAGGTCACGCCCGAGCATTCCCAGTAGGCTTTTAATGCAGCAAGGATGACTGAAGGATGAGAAGGATGATTGGGGACGACTGTTCCCGGGAGGGTTCGAAAGGCGGAGACGCCCCCCTGAGAGGCAGACCGGCGGAGGTTCGGGGGTGGCCTCTGGGCCCTACAAGTACCGACCGGCGGAGCCTGGGGGGTTCGGGGAGCGGAGCAGCCCAAGGAAAGCGGGAGGGATCGGGGGTCGCCGCTAGGCCACCCGCATGAATAAGAGGACCCAGCGGCTTGCTTCGCAGCGCCTTGGGTCTTTCCATTTATAACCTTGCTAAAATGGGTTTGCTTGTGGGATCCGATTCTGCCTTGCAAACGAATGCGCTACAAAGTCGGTGTGACAATGCTGGGAGAGGATCTTGGAAGAGCGGTGTACGGCGCAGGTAGAGAGTCTGGTTGAGGCGGCGAGTCGGTGGCAACGCGAACGGATATCTTTACATGGAACTGTGAAAATTCTGCATTCCGAAGCCAGCTTGGCATCTGCCAGGGGTCATCTGAGAAAATTGTGGGGGAGATGGTCCTGGAAAGTAATGCTTCCTTTTGAACTCCGGACATACCTTGCACGCGGGCGCGCGCGCAAGTACCGCGAGGGCCCCAACGGGACCTGGCGAGGTTTGAAGCCCTGTTGACACGCGGTTCTCTCACAATTATTGCGTATGGGTTTTGGAAACTGACATGAGCTTGTGACGACCTTTCCCTGACAACTATGTACACAAAGGTGTAATATGTTGCGTACATAATATGATAGCAAATTGGGAATTGATAGAACTGTGAATAAATACATACGCACGTACGTGCTTGCTTGCGAGCTTGCTGAGATACAGACTTGCATGCAATCTTGCAGAGGTCAGGACAAAAAGACGAACGGAAAGATGGACGGACGGACGGACAGACAGAGAGACAGAGAAATAGATACGCGGACAAATATAAAGATAGACAGACACACGGACTGACACTTTGTACAACAATCGAATTGCTTTCTGTCAAGGAGAGGTACCGTTCCGGAGCATCAAACGTCTTTAAACGCTTCTTGTCGCCAGAAGCTCCCCACAAATCGTGACTCATAATCGGTTCACCGCGTGAACCTGTTTCTCTTCTTCTCCATGCAGCCACTTACAGTCTCATCCAAACTGAACTGTTTTGCAAATAGCACCAAATATAAAAACTGAGCCAAATGCTACCAAAGTTGAGCCAAATGCCACACGTGTGGCCCCACTGCATAAATATCTGCAACTACAATTAAAATGTCGCTTGATGCTTCTGTCCTATTAATTATGAAATAATTCCACAGTCTCCTGCATTACCTTTAATTTCTAATATAAGGCAATAGCAAACTTTAAGCGACCGATATGCCCTGCGAGCAAACAACACAGTCATCGGAATTAAAAAAGGCAATATGAGGCCATCCGTCCACATTCACGACTCGTGCTGATATTGTGGGAGGATCGCCCGAGACTGCGCCTCCGGCACGCCCCGGGCGACTTCCTTCGCCCAATCTGTGCGCAGCACAAAGAATGAACGTGGACGGATTGTCTCATCTTGCCTTCTCAAATTTCGATTACCTGAAAGTTCATTTTAAATATTATACTAGTTACAGCAATTCTTAGGTGAGAAATCAAATAATCTCTGAATCCTAAACACTTCCTGTGGTAGTCACCTAAAATCGGCCCGTCGATGAGCTGGAGTGCCAGCAAAAAAAGCGAGAAGCTGCACCACCTTCCCGGGTCGGATGGCAAAGTCCAGAAGGTCGTAAATCAGCCGTAGCAGATCCAAACGGACCTCCGACGGACCTCCAAAAATCCAGCACAATCCGGACTCAGCCGATAACGGTGGATCTCTGAAGCCGCGGTCGTTAGAGTAGAAGTCGCGCTCCTCGACCAGCAGCGCTCCTCGGAGTTGGGGCGGTTGCTAGGCGGAGCCTTTCTTGGGGGGTTCGGGGGCGGAGCCCCCCGAGGAAGGCGGGAGGGTTCCGGGGGCAGAGCAGAAGCCCCAGCAGCGAGCGGAAGGCACCAACGAGTGAAGGTCCCTTAGAAGCTCCCCCTTGGATCAATGGGACGCTCAAAGGGCCCCTGGGCCAGCCACTGGCAGCCAGCCATCCGCCTAATCATCCTTCACTCATCCCTCATTCAGGCTCTCAAAGCAACGTGGATGATTTGAAGATGAAACGATGATTTGGTGGTTGTAGGCGGCCTCCAAATCTGCATTTGGCTGATCATGTGTAATTTGACGCAATTTCGAATGCTGGCGCAGTTGCACCTATTTATCAAATGCTAGCAGAACCCAGCAGATCACACCCAAGTGAGCAAATTGGGTATATACGTTTATGTCGCAGATCCACCAAATAATCGGCCTGTCAAAAATCATACGTTTCATACGTTTCATCCTCAAATCATCAATGCTGCTTTA
>Ga0099797_101020_pt1 | contig 15815 bp, 1 predicted proteins | sample Uncmet_Sort48C_1_FD_89871 | JGI IMG/M metagenome (GOLD analysis project Ga0099797, IMG submission 89871) | Marine eukaryotic communities from CALCOFI LINE 67, Pacific Ocean - C012_Sort48C_1 | ecosystem: Environmental > Aquatic > Marine > Oceanic | place: Pacific Ocean: Monterey Bay | collected... | reverse complement strand
ACAAATTGCTGCTGAGCGAAACTTCCGAATCTAAATCAGACACTGAGGCATCTGTCTTAGTTCATGATGACGATAACGAGGCCACGCAAGGTGCAATTGCGGCTAGTTTGCTGAGCGGACCCACCTTGTCAAAATCAGAAGCGAAGACATATTTTGTCTCAGCTGACGGTGACGACGAGGAGGCCACGCGAAGTAATACGGCCATCAGCGTTGACAGCGAAAATGCTTCGGCTTTTCGTGCGGTCAGTGTCTCGACCGACGAACAAACTGGAAGCCCTCGGGCCTACAGTATTGATAGTATCGGCCACGCCGATGGGAATTCAGAACCTACGGGTCATGAACTACCATCGGGCGGAACCGAGAAATCGAGTTCTTCGGTCGCAATCTCGAGTGGCTCTGGAGAGCTACGAACACGGGTCGTGTCTCAAGACTGGAGGGGTCTTGGACAACTGCACGGAGCAGGACTTGTGAATTCACCCGGAATACCCCTAGCGCCCAGGTCAGAGTTACCAGGCAGGACGGGGTCTTCTAACCACCATGAGCCGGGAAGTGCGCACACTTCTCAGGTTCCAGAAATCTCTACGACGCCAATTTCCCCTGCGTCAGGGAATTCTACCAACTCTCAATCGGGTACACGTGAGACTACGCGTCGGTCTTCACGGAACCTGGAACTTTCCTCTACACATGACGAGAAGGGTCTGTACAACCCCTCGCTGGAGACCTCTAGACTAGATCTGAACGCCTCGGGATCGAGGATGACGAATGGCTCGAGAACCACGTTTTGTGAGGAGACGGCTCTCCGGAACATCGGACAGTCGAAGACAATAGGTGAAGCTGCTCAGCAGATAGTAACCTTGCTGCACAATTCGGACGGTGACAGACTCCTCAGTCTGTATCAGGCTTATGACAATCTGCCTTCACTCGGACTGGTGAACTCGTCGTTCAAGGTGCTCGCGCGGGACAGAACAATTGCCATACAGATCAAAGGTGTATCTGTTGCGGGTCTGCCCGACGACGCTGTGATTGGCAGCACAGTCAAGGCATGGCTCGACAGTGTTGTCGAGGCCGTGTCTGACATTCAGGAATCGCATCACCGGCAGGTGGTGAGCAAGGAAATAGTTGGGGTGCATCGAGTGCGAAAGCTGGTCCAGTATCATCTTGTCTCAGTCTGGGCCCAACAGCACTTAGACGATGACCGGCTGACCGGCTTAAAATCGTCAGTGCGACTGTCTGAACGATTTCCGGAAGTTTGGGATGACATCCCTGACGCGCCATGCGCTTCAGGCATGGGTGGTGGTGTAAAGGAAGAGGAGATAAAACGTGAGGATGAGAACATGCGGTCTGATGATCGTAACACTCAAATCCCACCTGCCTCATCTCCTCGCCCATCCCCGTATCCCTCTCTAACTCCGGAGCACATTTTCCCTCACATCCCTCGGAGTATGTCACTCACAGGGGCTATTGAGGTGGTGAAGTGTGTCCAGGATCCCGCAACAGCCTTTCGGATGCTGGATCGGGACCCGTACACCGTGATGAAAGGAATGATCGACTGGCACCAAACGCTGGCGACAACCCTGGACGAACTAACGACTCGGGTTCAACGCCATGCAATGACTCTGGACCCTCGTTTCGCGTGGCCACAAGTCGAACTAAATCAAGGACGTTTGCCGACATCCAACGATGCGTACAGAGTGCTGACACGGGAAGACCAGGGTCTGGTAGTTGGCTACCTGCTGGTAGCTCAATGCATACACCAGGCAATACTGTCGGGAGAACTGGATAGTACGGATAAATCGAAACAACTGCTCGATCTCTCCCCGCAGGGATCTATGCATGTAACGATGAACTGTATTACTCACGGCAGACAACATCATGAGATCTTGTACTCGTTCGAGAACCAAGTTGATACGGATGTTGTGCCTTACTGCTCCCGCATGGCTCCCTCTCCTCCGCCCCAACCGGGTAAAGTCGACAAGGTCTCATCCGAGTCCGACACATCCAGTTTCGACACGTCTAACTCCGAACAGTCTCTTACTCGTGATGAAGAGATCAGTGACGCAGCTAGCGTAAACTCGGCCATGGGCATCACAAACCAGGCGTCAGCGGTCAACTGGCACCACGGCCAAGTTAATGAGCGCCAAATCACCAAGTCCAAGTATAAGGAAGTCATGGGACTACTGTCAAAGTCCCAGGCATCAATACTAAGCGAGTTCCGTCATGGAAAACTGAACTCGCTCTTTGGACCAAAGAACACTGGTGTGTGGAGTGAAGAGCGTTCTGACTCGCTTCGACACATTCTCTCGTTCTCACCCGCTGATCCAGCTGTTTGGGCAACGAACCTACAGTCGATTAAGTCTGAATTGTCAAGGGTGCGCGACAGCTCTGAAGCTGTACTCCCAGTTGAGGCAGAGAAGATTGTCAAGCATGGACAGAAGGTGGTAAACTTCCTACGGAAGAGCCTATGCCCCCTGACCATTTGCGCGATAAGCATGACGAAAGAGGATGTTCATGCCGTGATCCTCGCAAATCAGTCTCGGGCAAATGGCGCTACTGAGCGTGATGCTCATGTGTCAAAGCAGCTGAACCTTCTGGAGTCTGTGGTGGAACAGATCTGGTCCGTGGCCTCCCCTATGATCGACCACATCACATCACTGTTCAAGCTTGAACACAGCTGGTTCCGGAGTCGAGTTGAGAACTCATGTCGTGCTGACTTCCCTGTCCTGAAGATTAAGTGGGTGGTGGGGGAGTACGATAAAGTCAACACGATGATCGAAAAGGCTCAACAAGAGCACTACTGGGATCTCTGTGAGAAAAGTCGGCTTCAAAGTCCTGACTATGGGCAGCCCATACTCTACGCTCTAATCCGACGAGTCGTTGAACCCCTGCAACGATCGGCTGCTGTGAATAACGCTGGCCACAAGCAAGGGTTCACTCACATCATCAGAAAGTGTATCCCTGAGATCGTGTCTGATTTGTCCACTCGGTTGCACGCTCTGAAGCCACAGGCCAGTGCGGAACTCTCTGTCAGCTCCATCCGGAAAAAGGGACCGCATGGCTCCCCAATCCAGGCAAGAGGTTATGTCCTGCAGGCGTACCTGAGTGTGTTCCAGAAGTGCCAAACTGCCACAGAGTTCACATTGTCTCTTGTGAACGATGAGCAGGAGGATGGCCCCATTGTTCGGATGAATAATGTGGACCCGTTCAGTTGGGCCCTCATGTCACTGGATAAGTTGGAGCGGAACTCGAACTTCACCCAACTCCGCCGGATGGCAGATTTCCCAACCTCCGAGGCTGAGCTAGTCAAGGCCTCGAAGGAGAAAGGAAAAGGCAAGGACGGCAAGAAAAGCGTGAACGGTGTGAAGGGGGGTACACCCAAGTCTGCGAGCAAGTCGGGCGATGACAATGGTGCTGAAGAAGCCCAACGTGCGCTCGTGAAAGCCTACAGAGAAGGGTCCCGTGACATGCCGGACACGATGGCTGCGAAGTTCAATGTCCTCCACAAGGACTTCAAATGTTTTCACTGCGGTGGTCAGCACCTCAAGGCGGATTGCACCCACCTGAAGGAGGACCAAACCGAAAAAGGGAAGGCCGAGGTACAGCGATTCCGCGACGCAAAGCGGGAAGCTGGCAAAAATACTTCTCAGAAACGGATGAAGTCGGCAGTGAGGAACGGTTGGAAAGAAGGGCTCTTCGCCAAACACCCGAAGGCGAAGAAGAAGGTGAAGCAACTCCGTAAGGTGGCGTCACACGCCTCACGCGCTTCTGTGTCGAAAGTTATATCCTCGACGCCTCGAGTTGTGTCCCCACCATCTGTAGCGGTGGACGTGAAAGACATCCCTGATGTGCCGACGGTTATGGTTGAAGACATCACTGACGTCACTGACACAGGTGACATCTCGGACACAGCTGACGGCGAAAAGGCACGTGTAAACGCACAGGAGGTGGTTAAGTTGACCCCTGAAGTGCAGGCTGCCTTTCCAGATTCGAAGTGGGTTGAACAAAAAGCACGGATGGACTGTGGTCTGGATCGCCTCATAGCTGAGGCGAAAGCTAGGGATGCTGCTGGTGTTCCCGAAGCTGCTCCCGCTCCGTGCAAAGTGACCGACACTCCCTCTCCGTATGAACGAGGGGTCGACTCCGACGGTCACAAAGTCATCAGCCACAAGACTGTCTCCTGGGGTGACCCGTGCGAGATAAATGTCTCCTGGGATGACCCTGTGAGCGCAGTGAACAATTTTCGGATGTGCTCCGATAGGCTACCGATTGGCCAGCTTCGGAAGGAGACTTCTGGGCTCGGCATGCGTATGAAAGCCACCTCCCCGGTGACGGTCATGTCGCATGACAAACATAGGTGTAATCGGAAGGACTCCACCTCACTCACGTGGGTTGCAACGGTGGTGTCTCCGTCTCAGGGAAATGAGCAGATTGACTCGAATGACGTCCTGGGTTTGATTGCACAACCAGAGTACTCGGATCTCCCTATTCCTCCTCCTCCTGATGGTTCACCCCCTCCTACTCGTCAGTCGGGATCTGAGGACTCAGTCCCCTGGGTCTCTTCGACTACGAGATCTGGTGGAATCAGAAACCAGCGCCCGGATCTGCATTTGGGTGACACTACATGCATATCTCGTGGGGGAGATGGTGAGACGCTGAACAAGAGACGGAGGGTAGAGGAGTCAGCATTGTCTGCTTCGGGATCATCGTACTGTTCTGGGGGATATTATTCATCCTCGTCTTCTTCGTCCTCTTGTTCTTCAACTGATGTCACTGGTACCACCTCGGCATCAAATACACGAGCCGTTGTACATTCGACGAGAAAGGATGGCCAACGCTCGGCGTCAGGAGGATACACGAACTGGCATCGTGGCACAGTCGGAAATCAGAGGGGCAGAGGACGAGGAGATCGTCGGGACCGGTATAGGACCGGGCGAGGAGGTCCCTACAGATCTGTACCTGGGGGAGTCTCGGGTATTCCTCGATCCTGTGATCGCTCCCACTCTCGCTCCCGTGGTCGCTCCCGTTCTCGCTCCCGTGGTCGCTCCCGTTCCCCTCCCACATCAAAGCCTGCAGTGCCGTCGAAGTTGCCGACGGGCATGACTGTTGTCCTCTCGACCACGAATAAGAAGGACTACCAAAGTGTTAAACACCGTAGAAACAAAACGGACGACGATACTTTTGTTGAGATGAGTAGGGGGCTGGCAAATGCGCACAGGCATGGTTTTCCTGTTACCTCAACGTTTGCAGCCATACCTGAAACCTCTGACATTGCGGACCTGCTCGTACAGAACGCTGCTGACGCTGCGTCGGAGACAGATGACATGATCACGGACTCGGCTAAAAACCAGATATACACCCTTGTGTCTCTGGGACAGGCCATGTCGGTCGTTTTCCAGTGTACGCCCGTCGGGGAATTGTACCCGATTGTGCTCCAGAGAACGATGATCAGGGATTCAAAGACGACGTCTACAGCAACAGATGTGTTGACTGTACTGAACGTCACAAGGGCGTATCGATACGAGCCACAATGCGAGTTTTTCCCTCCGGAAGTGTGCGAACATGCAGCACTCCTGAAGTGCGACGGCCTGGTCGACAAGTCGCTGCTGAGGAAAAGCAAGACGAACTGGTGTGTGGTTTTCGCAACCCTTGAGTCGCGATACACTTTCCTTCGTCAGGCAGTATGCAGCGCTCTGGCACGCACCGTGGTTCCCTTGACATTGGAAGGTGTACCTACGGCGCACCAGGCTGTGTTGGACTCCGTGTCCACGCAAGTGCGTAACAACTGGCTTTTCACGTTTGGTCTCGGATGCTCAGAGAAGGAGCGGTGTGACGCAGCACAAAAAGTAATGTCCATCCTCGTGTGTTTGCGTGGGCTGTTCACTGACGTGGCGGACCTGATCCGTGCGTCAATGCTCACGAGGACGAAGACTGGGCCAAATTCCCAGCTCGAAAAGATGGCACGATACGTGGGTACTCGATACGTGGCTCTGCGGAAGACCCTGAGTGCGTTGACATCGGTGTCTGCCGCCCATGAACCGATTGTTGTCGCGGGAGAGACCCCGCTACATGTAACATTCAGCGATGGTCTCCTTGCATATGAAGCAGTCACGATGAGTGGGGTTATCCAGGATGTACGGGACTCCTCCGAAAATCATAAGTCGGAGGTGGTGACTCAGCTAACGGGCCTGTTGCGTGCGGTACTCACATCGGAGCCGGAAGTGGAAACCGAGGCTCCGGACGTGAGGGAGCCATTCGAGGCTCAGGCAAGGCTGTTCCGGACTGCAGTAAATGGGTACTGCGAGAAGGCAAATGAATTGCTTCGAGATCTTCGGGCGACGCCCGGAACCCAAATTTTGACAGGTCTGGAGGATTATCTTCCAGTCAGTGGTGGTCATGGCAGCCAGAAGGTTCGTGAGTCGGACCGGTTCTCTGTTATTTCGGACGGACCGGTACGCTGGCTCCTCCGGCTGCCGTACGTGCGTCTGCACCAGGACCCAGGGGCGGTAAACAAGGAAAGAAACCTATGGGTGGTGCCACCCCTCGTGCAGCCTCGGAGACTGACCTGTCTACCATGACGACAAAGGTTTTCTACCAGAACAAATTTGGATGGCGGGAGTCATTCGCCTATCTCTTAGCTGTGTATGGTTCTCTGAACCCGATCAGGTCTGCCCTGCATGTGCTCATCGAGCGCTGCGTTTACTGTGGACATCTGGTACAGTGCGATGCTACGGGAGTGCAACTGACTCCTCACTGCAAAGAACCTGGGGCGAAGAAAGGAAAAAGGCCGCCCTGTCAGCGCAGTGATCGCACCGAATACCACAAAGACTGGGTGTGTACGGCACAACCTGGGAACGTCGCCCACGCAATGCTTCGTTGTCGAGTGTGCGGTATACTGCATGTCGACGAAACTGCAGGTCCTCCTCGGTTCACACCGGTAAACTCCCAGATTACAGGTGGCGAGGTGAGCCTCCAGTGTCCACTTAAGGGCACATGGGTCAAGATCGATGCGCCTACTGTAACTCACGGTGCTACTGTCCGAGGATCCCAGTTTGACGCCCTGAGCGCTGAACACAAGACTACGTACTGTGGGGTTTGCGATGTGTTTGGACATACGGCATGGGAGTGTGGGGTGATCAAGTACCTCATTCAGGGGTTGTGGACGCTCGTACCGTCCCCTGCGGTCGGCAGCGGGCTGCCCCCGGCCCCCGGAGCATCCTCTTGTTCTGGGTCGGCTCCGACTCCGGTGTTAGCTCCATCCCCTTCTCCACCTTCTGGGTCCGGCAGTGGGCCTGCCCCGGCTCCTGCACCGACTCCGACGCCGTCGTCTTCCTCGTCTGGGGATCTGCCACTCGCGTCAGACCCATCTCCTTCATCAGGGGATGGGGTTGCTACTGGGCTAGTCCACTGTTCGCCAACGACGCAGACTTCGTCTGCCTCTTTGGTTTCCGGAGTCTCTGTGGGATCTGCCCCTGAACCTATTCCATCCCCTTCACAAGGAGCGATTTTGGAGTCAGTGAGTACGGTAAACACCGATGGCGTCGAAAACCAAGGTTCGGGAGAGTCTGCTGCGAACGCTGGCGGGGTGCCCGTAACCCAAGGTGTCGATGTACCGTCCTCGCCCGAACCGACAGTTCGGGAAGCCGCTGCGGAGTTGGAGGTCCCGGAAGGCCCTCTGCCCACTGCAGCAGAGGCCAGGGACGGAGTGCAGGTGCGCCCTGTTCTCAAAACAGGTCTGGGTCGTGGAATGGTGGTGTTTCGCTTACTCGCGGGAGAACTGTTGGACGTGTATGTAGAGTACGAAGTTGACGGCAAGGCCAAAATCTTCCGTGCGGATCTGGGAGTGTTCGAGTGGGTGAGCACAAGCCGTCTGTTCGTCCCGGGACAACCGCCTCAGAGTGACCTGAAACGGACTGTAAGGCGAGCTACAAACGATAAGAACACTTTTGTCGGAGTGAACCATGCAGTGGACAAGTTTGATGTGGTCCGAGGTTTGCTGTACACACGGGCGGGCCCCGCTGCGCAAATAACTGGGGACATGCCTAAGCCGGTGGCCGATTCTGGGGGTAGACAGTTGACCCCTGCTGAGTTCGAAAATTTACACGTCGATGGGTACCTTGAGCCAAAACAGGATTACATCGGAGAACGAGCCACCAGGTCGAAGGGGTATGTCGCCCCGAAGCCGAAGGAACGGTCCAAACAACAAACGCCACTCGAGGTGGACGTCGCGGCGAGGTGGCACATTGACGTGGCCACTGGATGGGCCCTCCGAGTAGGTTTGGGTGTGGGTGTGGATGACATCTACTGTTTTCCGCTAAGGTTGTACAACGTGGATACCCAAGAGAATCAGGTGGTGACTCCGTGGGACTACAGGATCGGTTCCGGGAGCGATCTCATCAAGGGAACGCGCGTTGGCGTCCTTCAGAATCCGAGAACTGGGTATTTCACGGTCGCCACTTTCGAAGGGTGGGACAGACGGCAACAAGGAGCGTGGGTGTGGTGCCATAGACGGGAGTTCATGGTTCGTGCCGCATTCATACTAAACCTGACGGTCGATCCTACCAAAAAGGTTAAAGCGCCAGTGGCTAGGACGCGGCCAGTCGTTCCGTACTACGTGCCCCTTACAGTCTCGGAAATTGCCGAGATTACTGACGGGACCACATGCAGAGTGGACACGACCGGTTTTCTCATCGGGCGGCCCGATGATCGGAGCGACCTGGTTGTGGACCAGGTGTATGTCGACGTACCTAACCGATCGCCGGTTCGGGCGACGATCGTCAGTGGACCATCAGAGGCCTCTGTAAACCTGCAATGCAGGGTTAAGTACAGTCTTGATGACGGAAAAACATGGGAACTTAAGTTCAGACATCTACACTCCACCGGGTATACTCGGCTTGAGAGTGAATTCTGTGACTCGGACAGCTTCTATTTTGTGTCCGACAGTGGGCTGTTCGCTCGAGTCTCTATCCCGGAAATGGTTCAACCTGGGGATTTCGTCTATTTCCACGTTTTTAAAATCACCCACAACTACGTGTGTCTACAACTCGGCAGGATCACTAAGGTCGGTGCCCCTTACCGGCAGGATAACAACACCGAAGTGCGCGTCACATTGGTGGCTGTCCACAATGAAGAGGTCTACAAGAGGACGGTTCACGTAAAAGGTGAAAATCCAAGGGTGCGTGAGGCGGTGTTTAAGCCGTGGAGGCATCCACCAGGGTGCCTCGATCCACATCCGCCCGGAACGTTCGAGCCGGTAGAGTGGATCTCGTCGGAATCCTCATCAGAAGATGAGTTTAGCGACGAGGCTAGTGACAGGGCCTCACCACCGCGACCTCGAAGGTCGAGACGGACGGCATCGTCGTCATCCTCGTCATCGTTGTCGTCATCGTCCTCATCCTCGTCATCCTCGTCATCATCGTCATCCTCTTCATCAAAGAAGTCAAAAGGGTCTGGGAAGTCTAAGAGTTCCGAGAAATCCGACAAAAAGAAGAGGAGATCGAAGCGGGCGTCGGGCAAATCCAGAAAGGGGTCGACGAAGAAGGGACCGCGTGTTGTCAAGGACAACGACCCACAGACGACTCAGTCGGAGTCGGGTGGGAAGTCCGAGGCGATCGTTGACCTGAGTGACGCCACTGGTTCCCAACAGCGTGCAACATCGTCTGACAGTGGGAGTAACCATTCAGAGCTCAGCTGGTCGTCTAGGGACCTGTCCGGGTGCTTGGAAGACACGATCGGCGTCCTGATTGCTCAGTGCAGGTGCCGAGACGACGTGAAAACTCCACTTTGGGTCGATGGGTCAACGGACGAAAGTAGGGTTGACCTCGTGAGGGCGTGGCTGGTCGAGAAGCCGACCACGGACTCGTTGATGTTACCCGCTGTGGTGCAGTACCGTCCAGTCGGAGGTTTGGGGTTGGAGGTTACGGAAACGGTGAACCTCCGGCGCGCAGGGTATGTGCGATGCTTGGCAAGCAAGGTTCCCAGCAACGACGACATTGACGATTTCTACTTCGCGTCGCGGAGTGGACTGGCAGCGCCGGTGGTAATCACGTCCACAGTTTACGAGGGTTGTCTGATATACCTCGGTCACAAACGTGGGGATCACGTTGCGCTGACGTTGGAATTGGTGAAACACGCCAGCGAACCTTTACGGGACGCGGATACTGGTGATCCACGAGTGGTCATACAGACTGAAGGCCTGTACGGTGGTCAGCCTAACCGTCGGACGGTGACCCTCGATACCCCGTGGAAGGAAGTAGGTCGCAGGCGCCCCAAACTTCTTGAAGCAGCTTTTGAAATTGCGGATGGAGAGGACCCTCCGGGGTGCCCACGTTCACTCAGGCGCTGGTGTGGGGGGTACAGTTTCGGTCCTTGGAGCTCCCCCAGTGCGTCGACACCCAGTGACGGGAGTGCTGTGGACAGTACCAGTCCTCTGAAGTCCTCCTCTGATGTGATGTTGGATAGATGGAGTGACGGGGACAGTTCCAGTCTTTGGGATTCCTCTGATGATGAGGAGTCAAGTGAGAACTCAAAGGGGGGGTGCCGGAAGAAGGTGATCGCCTCGCGGCAGAAGCCTGTCCGCCGGTCACCACGGATCGTGCCGGATCACGACCCGAAATCGACACAGTCGAAATCCAATGGAAAGGCTGAGGCAACGGTGGACATTAGTGAAGCCACTGGCTCTCAGCAGCGCCCTACGGTCGGCGACTCCCATTTCCTACCTGTCCATGAGTCGGCACATGTGGAATGGGATGTCCCAGATATCTGGCAGATACGTCGCGATGCGAAAGTGTCTGGTGCGTCAAACCGTGGACGGCCGGTACTCCGCGCCTGGAAGGCCTGTAAGTCTCTCGTGCGCCGAGTGCGTCCGGCTGCCTGGATGCTCGCGCTTACGGTGGCAATGACGTGCACGGCACGCCGGGGGTCGGCTGACTCCCCTGTGGCGCCACATATCCGGACTCCAGTCCGGGTGGCCAGTCACCATGTGCGCAAGCCGGTGCGGTTTGGAGATGAGAGACTCCCTGTTTGCTACAAAGTACAGCGCCCTGTGTCAAGCCGCCGGAGTCATCATATGGCTCGTGCGGAGAAGCACAGGAACTGGAAGAGTAGTACGCTCCGGCACAAGAAGGGCACCCCTTACCCTATACTACAAATGCGGAACGAGCGCGAATGCGGTGATGGGTCCTCTATGTTTGTCCTGGATTCTGGTGCGGAAGTTCATGTGGTGAAGTCCCCGAAGTACAACCCGTACCCAGAATCTGGCCGGTCCCTGGAACTGCAGTCGTTCAACGGTGCGGTGTCCGCCTGCGACTCGGCTGGGAATCTACGAGGTGGTATACGCGACTACAATGGTACATTGCTTCGCTCTCTACCTTTGGGATACGGTGGTGTGCTGGAACGGGATGACCTCGAGGACAACCTCCTCTCGGTTCCTACTATGCGTGCTATGGGGTATGAGTTCTGGTTCGGCGACTATCCATACATGCAAACGCCTTCAGGAGACGTTGTTCCACTGTACGTGAAGCCAAACGGGTTTCTGGCGTTGCGGGTGCACCCACCGGAGAGCCAGGCGTCGGACCGCCCTTCGAACCAAGTCAACGCTGCAAAGGTGTGCTCGCTGAAAGATTGTGAGGACTTGTGGCATAGACGCTTCTGTCATGTGTCCACAAGGACTCTTAGGCACATGTCGCTGCATGACCATGTAGTAGGCCTGCCTGCTATGCGATCTTACTCTTATCTGTCTAAAGCCCTAAAAAGGTGTTTATCGTGTGGGATGGGTAAAAGTGTTTGTCAGCATGTTGGCCCCATAGCCCATGCCGATAGAAAGCATGTTGCCCGGGATGTGGAACTGCGGGCGCAGCATGCAAAAACGGAGTACTACCGTCTCGAGCAAGTTCACATGGACTGCTGTGAGATGGAGGCCCCAGACCTGTACGGCAATAAGTACTTCCTGGTCATTGTAGATCGCTGCACTGACCAAGTGTGGACGTACAATCTACGTCACCGGAAGGACTTGTGGAAGAAGGTCCAGCACTTTCTTGAGACCGTGGCGGAGCCGTTCCACGATCACCGAAAGCGGGAGCTTTTGGTTCAGTGGGAGAAGGCCCGCAAACCCGGAAAGGACGATGGGGGGGACCCCCCCTCCCTGTCTGGATTACGGACTGTCCGCACGGACTGTGGGACGGAGTTCAAGAACGCGAAGATGGTGGAGATGCTACGGGCCAAGGGTGTTACGCTCGACACTGTACCCCCGTACAAGAAGGATGGACGCGCCGAGCGTATGATTCGCACGGTAGTCACACTCCTTCGCACGACCATGATTGAGGCGAATCTCCGAAAGTGTTTCTGGGGTCCTCTGTTGGACATGGCGGTGCACACTCATAACCGAGTATATAGTCCACGACTCAACATGACCCCGTATGAAGCTCTCACTGGACTGAAGCCGAATGTTGGTTACTTTCGCCAACCCGGATGCCTGGCCGCGTGTCACATCATGGCGAAGGACCGGCGCAAGCTGGATAAGACCGCCTTCATCGGCATCCTCATCAACTACGACACTGTTGACCGGTCCTGGATCTTTTACAATCCGAAGACGGGGAGAACGGTGAGGACGATCCATGCCACGTTTTTTGAGTATCCCCGACACCCCCATGAGCATATAGACATGGGGGCACTCGTTCTGAACCCTCCGAACGAGGACATCGAGCGCAAACAAGACGTGTGGTTTTGCCAGCTCTGGCCCAAAGTACTGTGGCCTGACATGGGTGTCGATCGTCTGGAGCACGACGTTCCGTCCACGGTCGAGCCTCAAGATGTGCCGTCGTCGGCGGAGGTGACCGCTGCCTTTGGGGAGCAGATCTACAACCCGGGGGTGGAGACTGGGGTCGAGCCCACAATCCTGCAGCCAGTCAAAGAACGTCAGCAGGATCAGAACTACACTTGGGAAGCCTACCAGATGGATGGCGGTCTGGACCTCACTCCGAGCAACGTCATCAAGGGTACGCAGAAAGAGCCAAGCAAGAAGTACATGCAAGAAGCAGTGACGCTGGTATCTGGCAAGACTGTGGCGGACCTGATCGACTTCACGACCAAGAGGGGACGGATCCCCGTGAAGCGGGGAAATGGGAAGTTCCAGAATTTTGGAATTGCCGATTTACGGTATTACCTGAAACATGGTTACCTCAAGTCCGTCCCAGGTCGCGATGCTCCTGAAGAGCACTCTGTTCCGAGTGCTGTGGGCAACGTCCTACGCATGATGGTCGGTTTTGACACTCAGACTGTCCGCCAAGTTGCGGATGCGCATAGCGTTGACGACATGTACGGGCACTGGGCCAGCATGCCGACTAAGGAAGACAGTGCTGCGGCGGCGAAAAATAAACGGGTGTGGGCTAGCACCCACGCCGAGCCCGGCCAGCACGACGTTGGGTCGTTGCACTGGTCTGGGAAAGGCCACAGTGTGGCGGATGCGAACTTGAACGTCCAAGAGACATTCATGATGGCAACTGTGGACCGGCCGAACGAGACGGCGTCCGCTAACATCCCTGTTGTCCACGTCGCTGGAGGCGACGAGCTGGCGTTTGGAACGTCGGCTGGGACATACGAAGATGCACGAGGCAACGTGCAGCTGTCGTACAAGGTCCGAGAAGTGGTGAACCAATCGGCCCACGACTGGTATGATGTGGTTGCTAAAGCGGTGAAATACGTCCATGGGACTGATGTGGCATCTCCGTGCAAACTGGATGGCACAGTCAAGGCAGCGGTAAACTCCGCTATTGCCTGTGACGTACCCACGGTACCGGTTCCGAAATCCTGCGCGAAAGCGATGAGTGGGGAACACTCGCTCTACAAGTATGCGACCGCAGCTGAAGTGAACGGACTCATGGAGACCGACACGTTTGAGCTGGTGGAGCTCCGAACCCCTGCGTGGCAGAGACGCATCATCGCCTCAGGGGGAATACTGCCGGCGCATTTTGTCTACACTGCAAAGTACGACACGGATGGCAAGCTCGTGAAACCGAAGGCACGCATCGTGGCTGGAGGAAATTTCGAGCCCGCTCCTGATAATGTGTTTGAGAACTTCTCCCCGACCGCAGGACCATCCCTGAACAGACTCATGGATGCGTACTGTGTGTACCGGGGATTCACGATCTGGAGTACGGATTGCGCACAAGCCTTTCTGAATGCGAAGACTGGAGACAGAGATATCTTCGTCGGCATTCCGCCTGGCATGTTTGACGAACAGGTTCGTCGCAAGTACTGCATGCGATTGAAGAAGTACCTCTATGGACTGGTAAAGAGCCCACAGATGTGGCAGGAGACGTTGTCTGCCGAGCTCAAGGCTATGGGATTCGTGGCGTTCGACGACGATCCCTGCCTGCTGCGACTTACCAGAGAAGGGCCTGGAGGCCGTGTGTCTGAGATGGTGGCTGAGGTCTTCGTCGACGACATAAAGTGGGGCTTTAACGACAAGGACCTCGCGAAAGAAGTGATCTGCAGACTTGGAGACAAGTTTAAGACCACTGTGGGCGACCAAGTGGCCACTTCCGCCACCAAGGACACTCTCGAGTGGGAGCAGGCCAACATCGGAGACTATCTCGGGATGAAGTACTCGCAGCAGCTCGATGACGAAGGCCATACGACTCTGTCAGTGGACCAGTCGGCGTACATCACGAAGGTGGTGGAGCGCTTTGAGCTGGAAGACTGCAAGAAGTACAAGGCTAAGCAGACCCCACTGCCTGGAGGCTCCAACACGAACCGTGTTAAACAGGGTCTCGGCGATTATGAGAACGACGAGGAGCTAAAAAGGTGGGCAGAGAAATATTCTTACCCCATGATTATGGGCTCCTTGATCCACGCAATGGTGCACACGAGGCCGGACATAGCATACGCAGTGTCCCTACTCTCCCGCGCCACGGCAAAACCAGAGTTGTGGCACTACAAAGCAGCGCAACACCTGATACTTTACCTGCGAGAAACCCGGGACCTGGGTATCGTCTACGACCAAAAGAAGATGTGGGCCCATGAAGCACGCGTCACGGCGGCTACTGAGCACAAGTTCGACCCGTACTTTGAAGCATCTACTGACGCATCCTTCGCCGATGACGAAGAAACGCACAGATCCACAAGCGGGTTTGTAGTCTGGTTTGCGGGTGCTCCTATTGAGTGGGAGTGCAAACGGCAACCACTCGTCACGCTGTCTACGATGGAAAGCGAGTATGTAGCGGCAAGCAGGTGTGTTCTCGCTATCCGGTTTCTCCACAAGTTCCTACGCTTCGTGGACTTCCCTAGGGATCACCCGACGCGAGTGCTGGAAGACAACGCAGCCTGCATTGCCATCACTGACAAACCTGTCCACCGACAACGAAGCAAGCACATTGGAGTGAAATTCATGAACGTCCGTGAGGCGTCACTTGCTGGAGAAGTGAAGTTGGTGGCAGTTGCGACAGAACACCAAGTAGCGGACCTGTTCACGAAATCCCTGGCAAAAGGACCTTTCCTGAGACTCCGGGATACCCTTATGGGAACTGTCCCTTTTACGGATATGGTGAGACAACACCAGGAGACTGTGAAGGCTGAGAAGGCGGCTGTCAAGTATGTGACAAACATCAATCCAGGACAATGGCCTACCTACACAATCCCTCCCGCACCCGAGACCTTCTTGAGTGCAATTCTCGGGACAGACGAGATAAAAGAGTGTGAAGATCTGTAAAATCACCGACCCACAAGAGGAGGAAGGCAAGGCACCAGCACCCTCCTCATGCAACCCCACAGTGTCTACGAATGACACTGAAGAGAAAGACAACAACACACGCAACGAACCGCAA
>Ga0099797_101019_pt1 | contig 15823 bp, 6 predicted proteins | sample Uncmet_Sort48C_1_FD_89871 | JGI IMG/M metagenome (GOLD analysis project Ga0099797, IMG submission 89871) | Marine eukaryotic communities from CALCOFI LINE 67, Pacific Ocean - C012_Sort48C_1 | ecosystem: Environmental > Aquatic > Marine > Oceanic | place: Pacific Ocean: Monterey Bay | collected... | reverse complement strand
TTATCTTTTTTATTTTTATACCCGTTCACAATCGTGATATCCCAGAGAAATACCGTAGAGATATTCCTCGTCAGGGAACGATATCCGACTGCAGTCGTGATATCGCGGAGAAATATCGTAATGATATTCCTCGTCAGGGAACGATATCCGACTGCAATCGTGATATCGCAGAGAAATATCGTAAAGATATTCCTCGTCAGGGAACGATATCCGACTGCAATCGTGATATCGCAGAGAAATATCGTAAAGATATTCCTCGTCAGGGAACGATATCCGACCAGTGAACAGTTTGGACAGAATCGAACAGAATCAGTACTGTTTTTCTTTTGAATTTCTTCGCGTCAATGTCCACTACTCAGAGCCCAGAGTGACATTGGCAGTGACTTTTCTGGAGTACGAGCCAAGACGCGCAAGACGCCTACGCTCTAAGTCTTGGTCGGCCATTGCGTCACTTCGCTTATTCAGATGATTCACTATTTGAGTAGAGCATCATCATCATCATCATCGTCCTCCTATGGGTTGAGTAGAATATCGAAGATTTGCTTTTTCTTCTCGAACTGAACAACGAGCACCGTGTTTCGCAAAATTTCCAGATTTTGTCCCAGCTGTTCTACCTGCGCCAAAAGTTGGTCTTTTGTGACCCCGTTCGCACTGCAATACTGCTCAAACTGCGCTGGTGGCATATTCAGAATCTTTACCCACGATTTGTGGGCTTTCACGTCTTGAGAGTAAGACTCTTCTAGTTTCATTATCTCCGCTTCCAGATTCTGTATGTTCTTCCACTGATCAGAACTAGTCTCCTCCAGTATTGCGTCTTTTGCATTTATCCGCTTGAATAGGCTGTCCCAGGTCACGGCGTCTGTACCGTCTTGCCCCTGAGTCGTACCTTTTACTTGGAGATTATCATTCTGGATGGATGTCACGACAACATCCCAGGCGGCTTCATCACCACCGGTGGCGTCGTCTACCATTCCCATGATGGAATCCCAAGTATCTTTGAACCACTGCGACAGTCGCGGCGACTCTTCCCCTTCTTTCCAGACTTTCCACCATGGTGCGATCCTGATCGCATCTTCCATCTTCAGGAACTTAACGTTACCATAAGGAAAAAAACGGGTAAAAATCCGCCAGCTCATGATGAACGCATGCAGAGCCTTTGCGTCTTCCCAAAAAGCTGCCCAGAGCTTCGTGACGTAATATTTCAGCTTTGCTTCGCTCTTTTCAATCTGATTCTGATTTGTTTCTGTGGCTGTTTGAAGTTCAAACAGATTCCCAATCACGTTCCAAAACTTCTCCAACAACGACTGATATTTTCTCGGAAGAGTCAAACTCTCCCAATTCCATTGACGGATCACCAGCTTACTGGGTATCGAGTCCTCCTCGATCGGCGTGAATTCACTCACGCTCGCTGCACTGGCCTGAAACGACACAGACTTTTTAGTCTTGCCACTGGCATTAGGTTGCTGTGTAACATAAATCCCTTTGGGCTCTGGCGATGTTGTTGTCATCTCGGAGTCCGCGGCGGAGCCTTCTCCTTTGTCTGTCTTGCCGCTGATCTTTTCAGAATCTGGAGTCGCGGCTTTTGCAATTTGATTGAAAGCCGAATCAGAGCCGCTCACAAGCAGAGTTGGAAGCTGTGAACCACCATCCGACTCCGAAACGTTGCTGCTTTTTTCCGAAGCTTTCTTACCGAGAACTGTAGTGGCACTCTTGCCAGAAGATGTAAGGAAAGGCGAAGGCTTTGGAGACGTTCCCATTGACATTTGCTCCGGAGGAAACAAAATGCCGCTGCTTGGCGGTATTGCCACACTGGACTGCCGATCGGATTCAGTGTCTGGCCCAGAGTCAGGACAATTCCCATCTGAAACGCAGAAACTGCCACCAATTGCACCACAACAATCAGTTGGCAGCCGCAGCATCTCTAACCCAATCCCCTCGGTCAGACCCACGACCGTAATAAAACGGAGAACGAACCCCAATACGTAACCAGCAACAGGTCCGGCAGACGGTGTATCAGATTCATAGATGCACTGCAGTCGGTACAACGCGCCGCCAAATGCGTATCCTTTCATCCCAGTCTCATTTTTGCGAGCCATATTTTTCGTCAGTTGAAGTTTATTGCTCTTTACTAAGCACACGAAATCGACTGACACAGATAAAAACAAGGTCAAAACTCGTAACGAAGAGTATGACTCTTTGAAATTCAAAATTGGAAGACTCGTGTCCGAATATCGGAGCCAGATTTCAGCCTCGAATGAAAGACTGCCTCAGGATTCAAATAAAGTTTGGCAATCTAAAAACAGCTGTTGGCCTAGGCTTTGGGCAATAGTTAGAGAGGATATTATTGACAATTGAATTGTGAAACTCCCGTCGCGGTCTTTGAAGTTGTAAGTTAAATTCTATGGTTGACACAGTCTGTCACACAATGACTCTTACTATCTTAGAGTAAGAGACTCTATTTGTAGAGGGGATTTCAACCCGAAACACCCAAAATTTAGAATGTTTCTCAGTTACAAAGTCGGCAAGTGTGAGAGCAGTTTGCTTAATGATTTGATCAATTGAATCAGATCGAATCCAATTTGGAGTCGTCGATTATCACTGTCAATTTGTGAGAAATGGGAATCATATGTCATTGTCTCTCGATACATTCACATTGGGAAACTCAATTTTTTTTTTTTTGGTGGCTGTAATATGATATCATGATTCGTGCGCCGAAAGTTAAATGAAGAAGGCCAGCCGAATCTTGGGGAGAATTTTAAGTTATTTCATGAGAGATTTCGTTAAAGAATTCAACTCGTGAGACTCGAGGACTCAGGAGGCTAGCAATGTATTCTTGAGGAGGGTAGACTTTACAATTGGAAATCTTGCAGCCTGAATGATGCCCAGACTGGATGATGACGTTGTGGTCCAGCTCTGGCTGAACACTGCGCCCCTCTTGCATCTTGCGGATGATTCTGAATTCCAAAATTGTTTAAATCACATCGCTGCCATCGGGTACATTGTCAGTCGTAACTTCAAACACACCCTAAAAAAAATACATCCACAATCAAACGCAACCGATACATCGTTTCCTGATGTCACTCTTGGATAATTCACACACATCCACTCATAATTCATCGTAATTAGCGTCCAAAGTTGCTTTTTGATCTTACATACCAAGGATACTATGAACAAAAATTGCCTTAGAAAAACTGTCGGAAAAAAATGCTAAACACTGAGAACCGTATAAATAATATTCCCTAGCTAAACCTATTTGAATTGACTCAGCCAGACAAATTTCCGTTTGACACGGCGAAATTTACTATCCGACTCCAAAATTGTGCTTGGCAACACACACCAAGATCTAGAAATACATCAACATTACAAAAAAAATTCAAGCAATGGGAATGACAATCGTTTCGCAACCTGTTCGGTTTGACCGACTGAAAATTGGAAAACGCTGAGTCGAAATCCTCCCGCACCAAGGGAAGAGACAAACCAAAAATGGGTCTGATGCTACAGAAAAACCGCCGACACCACGACTTTTCGCGTCGCGATATAAAATTGACGCCAGATTTGGCCGATGAAAAAAAAAATCGAGTCAAAAACTGGAAAACGCCGAGTCCGAATCTTCCCGCACCAAGGGAAGAGACAGACCAAAAATGGATCTACTGCTACATGAAAACCGCCGACACCACGACTTTTCACGTCACGATAGGAAAGAGTGCATAGCTGTCAGTCGACACCACTCTCAACACATAGCTGCCAGATACAAAGCAGAACAATAACGCACTCCCCTCCTTGAACAATCGCTGCGCACACTCCGTTCTTTTTTTCCAAGCCCAAGAACACTGCATTCGCATCATCATCATCATCATCATAGGGGACTGCATTCGCATCAAGAACACTGCATTCCCATTTTTCTTTACCAATAACTGAATCAGTAATTTTTAAAGTTGAGTAATGTTACGACAGAACCAGCACCATTGTAAAAAAATACTTCAACCATAAGAACATCATAATCAATACTATTGGACTCAATACTATTGGACTCAATACTATTGACACAAGTTTGAAAGTAACTACTAGAAGTCTTCTAACAAGACAGCACTGCTGCTCTTGATATCATACTAGAAGACAGCACTGCTGCTCTTCCCAAAACTTGTGGGCTTGATACACCAATGCACAATGGCATTAAGTTCTTACCCACGAACTCGATTTTTGAAACTTGAAACTTGAAGCTGTTGAAACGTATGGAGCGGGACGCAATGATGTTGAAGACCGCTGTGGGTCTTGTTGACTTTGCTGAATCTTGCCGACTCAAAGTCGTTGACTTCAACAGAATCAGCTGGCAATCGATGAATCTTGTCGATTGAATCTTGTTGACTTAGTAATCTTGTTGATTGTCCCTGTGAACAGGGGCCCGGCTGCAGGAGCCATGCAGTTCAGAGTCATTGTGATTGTGGATCAACTCGCCCAGTCATTGTGATTGTGGCCAGTCATTGTGATTGTGGCCAGTCATTGTGGATCAACTCGCCGTAGCTCATATCATCACCGTGCTCCTCGTTACTCCTCGTTTTTGTTTGTTTACAGTTTCTCGAGTTCTAGATTCTTCAACTCCCCCGCTTGACGTGAAACTCTCCATGAGGCACAGGGCCTCGGAGAGTCTCATACTAAATTTGACACAAAATCGAGTCACACCAACAGCTACTTTGACTGAAAGTTACACTACTTTAACTGAAAGTTACACTGCTGTTAGTTAAATTTGCCACTCAATCTCATTAAAAACACGGCCACTAGTCACTGTCAGTGTCTAAGAAACGGTAGATCTGACAGAATTAGAGAAACGGTAGAAATACAGAAAACACAATCATTGCAACTCTCCTCCTGTCGTCACCTCCTCGCCTCTTGGCAAAGCACATGGCCTTGCAGTCAATCAATCAACAGTTTAACAGTGTAACTTACACTGATGACATCACACTGATGACATCTGAATCAGTCAACAGACTGATAGACATTGACATAGAAGAGGCGAGAAAAGAAAAATGGAAGAAAAATACAAGAAAAATGAAAGAATTTAGAAAAACCACTCCAAGGCTGCCCCACTGGCCAGAAAAGTTCTTTTGTGTCTATTGCCACTGTCAGACTTGACAGAAAAGTTTTTGTGTCCTACTAGACAGAAAAGTTTGCAATTTAGCATCACACTTCGACAAAAAGCTGCATAGATAGCAGCAGAAATATAGAATGTTAACCACTAGGCAGAGATTTTCTTTGTAGTGCTCTCAGTGTATAAGTTGTAATTGTAAGCTGTAATTGTAAGACTGTTGTAACCTGTTTTCCAGTTTCTTCGAGGAAACATATCCAATTTCGCAACATCTTTCTCCAATTTCGAATAAAATAAAATGTAATCAGCTTTACTTACTGACAATGATAGAGTCAGCATCACTGACGCCACTTATTTTTTTTGCCTTCCTTTTCGCCTTCTCTGTTCATTCTTCTTTTTTTCACGCCTGTCTCATCTCTTCCACTTCTCATCTCTTCTGTTTCTCCTTCTTCTGGGCTTGATTTCTCGGTCTCCTGGGCTTCATTCCTCGTCTTCCAGAGTCTTGATCTCCTCTGACTTCATTCTTCCGGGTTTGATTTCTCCGCCTTTTGGGCTTGGTGGTTTCCTCTCGTTCGATTCTTCTCTGGAGCTTTCGTCCCTGTTCTGAACTCCACAGCGCACTCTTCCTTGAGAGTTCCTTGTTCTGAGCTCCACAGTGCACTCTTCCTTGAGAGTTCCTTGTTCTGATTTTCTCCACTGGTGAACTCTTCCTTTTTTTTTTGTTCTAAATTCCATTGTGGATTCTTCTCGCGATTCATGTCATCCTGTGGAATCTGTCACAGTTCGCATTTCTTTTCAGAGTCTTCGCATTTCCAGAGTCTTCGCATTTCTTTCGCCAGATTTAGATCTCCTCTGTCACAAGTTGCAACAGGTGTTTCGCCAGATTTAGATCTCTTCTGTCGCAACAGGTGTGGATCTTCTTCTGTGCAGGTGGAGACCTGAACGACCGCGCGTGATACTCGGGGGAACAATAGGGGCAGTGTTATTCGTGAATCCGAACAACTTCCAGACTGTCGGAGTAGGTGCTGTCTTGTCTGTCTTCTGAGTTTGATCATGATGAGTCTTCTCAGCCTTATTAGCCGTTGAGTCATGACTTGTGGCGTGACTCTTCTTTTCGAAGTTATCATGTTGCTTATTAGGCTTTCTGACGCTACCCGAGTTCTTCATTTCTCTGTCCACAGCTTTTTTCTGTACAGATGTCTCCCATCTCTGTTTGATTTCATTTGGGAGTAATTGTCTTTCCAAAGCAACATCGGCGTTGTTGAAGACATTATCTCTCTGCAATTTTTCTAACTTCGCCAACACTTGATCTGCAGAAGGCCGTCTATTAGGATTCGGACTCAACATTTCTAGAATGAAAACAGAGAGCTCATGAGTAGTTGGGCAGTTTTTTGTTTTTGCCATGAGTTTTTTATGGTTTTCCTTCCAGAATTGATCGAATTGTAGGGTGAGTTCGTGATTCATCAAGCCCTTCGTTTGGATCCAGAGGTCGAAATACAAAAACATTCCGAAAAACATTTCGTGGAAAATCACACCGAGAGACCAAATATCCATCTTCTCATTGTAATATACTTTTTTAGAATAGTTGTCGTGAGTTGTAATAGCTTCGGGAGCCTGATGGGTGATTGTTGTGATATCGTTTCCGGCATTGTTGTAGAAAACTTGGCCTGGGGGGAGAAAACGAGACTGGCCGAAGTCAATCAACTTCATCTCTGTCTGCTCCCTATCCATAAAGACGAAATTCTCCGGTTTCAAATCGAGATGGACGAGGTGTTGGTTGTTATGTTGCTTACTATCATGCAGATACGCCAAAGCGCTGGCCATCTGATGCATGAGTTTGGCTTTCTCCGCGGCGGGTTTTTTCATCACCGGTTTTTGACCGAGATAGAGGGCTTCGTAGAGATTACCGCCCTCCGCGAAATCGGTGGCGAGGACGATACTATTGTTAGAAGCATTAGAACTCTCATGCTTCCCATGAACACCGATGATATTCGGATGCGCCAACTTTTCGAGTATCAACTCTCCGGAGTCACGGCGTGTCATGGTCTTGCACGCGCGAATTTTCGGATCCGCTTCGTTGCAGCATTTGTGAATGCCTACACCACCACCCGGAGTGTGGTTTCCAAGATTCTTTTGGGAAATGTACCAACCGGGAAAGGTTGCGCTGTCGAGGAATGGCCCGGAGAGAAGATCTGTACACTGTGTCGCGGATTTTTTGGCCTCAATTGGATTCAGAAGAGAGAGGGGGGAAAGAAGAAGAGACGAGACAGGAAGAATACTGCGAGCACACTTGGACATTGTTCTTTCAAAAAACAAACAAACTTTTTTGAATACCAATCACAACAATTTCAACAAACAAACTGAGACAATACTTTCAAAAAGACAAAATACTTTCAAAAATCGAAACTCAATTTTCAAAAAAAATAGTTTGGAACAAAAAAAATTGGAACAGAAAAAAAAAGTCGTTAGAAAAGTTTTGACAGAATTCAAATTGATGCAGTTTAACAGTTACAAACACACTGGGATATTATGGGATATTATTGAATTCGGTAGGATTCGGGAATGAATGGGGATTCGGATATGAATGGGGATGACAATGTTAAGCTTTTGATTTTTTTTGATTTACAATAGCTATGGAGACTTGGGATGTTTTTTAAATTGATTTCGAATTGGATTTTTGATATGGATCATGCAAATGTGAGTCTATGGATGAATGAACAGGAGAGGACAATGGAAGATCAGAATGTGAATGAATTTGCAATGGTTCGTGAATTGGATTCGAAATTGTGACAAGATAATGATTGGTGGAAATTTCGCAAATTGGATTAGTGTGTGGTAAAAATTTCGTTATGCTCCGTGCCCAAATATTCACTCGATATTATCATTCAATTTTTCAAACTTTATCGGGATACAGACACTTAAGCCGATCGGATGACTCGCTGAAATTATGCCAAGTATACATCATGTACAGTCGCGGTTTGCTATCCGTTGAATAGGACGCGAAGCATTGCAATCAGAATTGAAAGCTCTGAATTGAAAAAAAGAATGGCTAGATGGCGAAGACTGAACACTGGGACTGAAGTTTAATTGTCCAACGATTGATAGCGGTCGAATCTTCAGACTCAATAAAGCTGATCCAAGAAAAATTTAGAATGATAATCGCACCCAAAATAGACGTCTCTCGACCAATTGCCGCGCCGTGATCTTTGCTTTAATCAAGAAATTTGCAGAGAAATTCCCGAGGACAAAAATACAGCCAAAAACGCATACAAAGTTTTACATTTCAAAAAAAAGTGACAAAAATGGAAAGATTCCCGCTTATAAGGACGATCCCAAGAGTTTGATGCATTTTCGCAATAATTTTGCAAGTTTTTCTGCCGCTCGAGAGCTTTAAGCCTACTGTTTGATCAGAAACGGGCAATCAATGGACTTCCGCAGCTAGTCTCAATCGCATTGAGTTCCGATTTCCGAACTGCATGATGATCATACGACGGCATGACTCCAGACTCCAGACTTCAGTAACGTCATAATTTGAGAACTCACTGATACCCACATCGTCATCAATGATCGGGGCGCCACGCCTTCACCAATAGTTACATTCTCGCTGTCTTTATATTCTCGACGTCAGACCCCAAACAGTACTTCAGGCGGCTCCTCCGACACAACTGCTCTTGCAGAGTGCTAATCAATAATTTTCTGAGTTTCATCTTGAATCTTGCATCAGAATCTTGCAACTTGACCTTGATAATGCTAGTCGAATCTTACAGCTTGACCTTGATAAATCTCCTACTCGAAATTATCTTGCAGCTCTTGCAGCTTGACAATACTACTCGACATCAGATGAACTTCGTGAGTCGCCTGTGATTCAGATCATGAACACACCTCCTGAGAAATTCAATAACTCGCTATTAACGTGCACGTAACACAACACCGACTTCGGTCTTCAGTTATATCCCGCCCCATTTTCATGGTTGAATCTTGTAGACCGAATATTATCTACCCACTGGGAGCGACTCTGAGGTCCACCCTGGTCCACCCGAGTACTGAGTTTTTTTGAAAAGCCCTTTTTTTGAAAAGCTTCAGACCCAGTGTCTACACTGAATCAGATTCATACTGGATCTGAAGATTGGCTCGATGGGGGAGAACCTCTCTTTTTTTCTGTTTTTTTTCACATCTTAAATTTCTACTGGGACACATGCCTCGGCTTCTAGCAAACGCAATAACTGACATCTTAAATTTCTAGACTATGGGGCAAATGCCTCGGCTTCTAAGTTCTAGCAAACTCACTACTACTAGCTGACATCATTGACATCATGTAACGTTAAATTTCTACTGGGACAAATGCCTCGGCTTCTAAGTTTGAGCAAACTCACTACTACTAGCTGACATCATTGACATCATGTAACGTTAAATTTCTACTGGGGCAAATGCCTCGGCTTCTAGCTACGAACTTTCTGACCCTATCGATTGGAAGAGACGTGCAGCACGAAAAAACAGAATCATCGTGCTGCACGTCGTGCTCTAATAGAAACACTCCCGAATCATAAACAAAAAAAAAAAGTGAGAATCATTGTGACCCATACTTACTCGAAGAGAATCGCCACACTTCGTTCCATTCTCCTGGTTCCTATGTGTATCAGATCTCCCGCCCTTCCACTGATAGGCACTTCAGTTGTTCAAGCCTGACATAGTCTAGGGGACTTGGTATATCAATTTGGTCTGTGGTACTAATAAACAAGTGCTGCGCTTGTTTAATATAACAGTTTATTAGTACGTCATTGCAGGAGCAGCAGCGAGCTTAGCCTTACCGTTACGAGGACCGCTCTGCGGCTTCGTGATAGTCTGTTCACGGTTGGATCCCTCTTGTTTCAGAATCCTCAAAGACTCAGACTCCCTTGCCAGCAAGGACATGATCACAGCCGTAATCATACGAGGCCCGCTTCGGGAGAACGGTCGGAGACTGAGTTGCGAGGTCATTTTTGGAAGGATGTTGGAATGAGTTTCGAGCTTGGTGATCTGAATGAAATTGTGACTCAGTTGCGCTTTTGAATTTTGAGCAATTTAAGTTGGCTTTTCCTTAAGATCAAATGGATTCAATAGTTACGTGCAGTAACCAGCTGACACTCTGTAATGCTAAACAATAAGACGAGACTTACAAAGGAGGACGAGAAAGTTGTATAGTCAAATGATTCTCTGAAAAGGCTGAGGATGAAAAATGAGGTCAGAATGGATGATGACAGGACTCAATCAGAAAGAGAAATCGAAATCGAATGCAAATAGGGCTTGACGTTTAAATTTCAAATTCTTGCGAGTCTTATCTTGAGAATGCCAACAATAGAACAAATCATATTCAGAATCAATATCATGATCACTCAGAAGAAGCCGTTTTCTTGTGATGCCATTGCTCCGAATACTTGACACTGATTAAATTCCTTGAAATTGATCAGAATGCTTGACGTTAATTCCTTGCCATTGATAGAACTCATTACCTGACTTACACAAATGACAACACCGACTTCGGTTTTCAGTTCATAATTCGGATTCCGCTCAGTGGCTCACTACCACAATCCACTCTGAGGTCCCCCCGAGTAGTTTTTTTCGAAAAGCCTTCCCATACTTCAGATCCATACTTGATCCGATTGGCTCGATGGGGGAGAACCTCTTTTTGTTTTGTTTTCGTTTTTTTTGGTTTTTTTCACGTCTTTTCTACTCGGGGAACTACCTCGGCCAAATATAATAGCAGAGCACGGCCAGATGCAAACTAGAAATAAACCCAATAACTTACACAGCACTGACTTCGGTTTTCAGTTCATAATTCGGATTCCGCTCAGTGGCTCACTACCACAATCCAATCTGAGGTCCACCCGAGTAGTTTTTTTCGAGAAGCCTCCCCATACTTCAGATCCATACTTGATCCGATTGGCTCGATGGGGGAGAGCCTCTTTTTGTTTTGTTTTCGTTTTTTTTGGTTTTTTTCACGTCTTTTCTACTCGGGGAACTACCTCGGCCAAATACAATAGCAGAGCACGGACAGATGCAGACTAGAAATAAACTCAATATAACATACACGACACCGACTTCGTTCTTCAATTCATTCCGCTCAGTGGCTCACTACCACAATCCACTCTGAGGTCCACCCGAGTAGTTTTTTTCGAAAAGCCTTCCCATACTTCAGATCCATACTTGATCTGATTGGCTCGATGGGGGGAGAGCCTCTTTTTGTTTTTTTTTCTTGTTTTTTTGGTTTTTTTCACGTCTTTTCTACTCGGGGAACTACCTCGGCCAAATACAATAGCAGAGCACGGCCAGATCATATGCAGACTAGAAATAAACCCAATAACTTACACAGCACCGACTTCGGTCTTCAATTCATTCCGCTCAGTGGTTCACTACCACTCTGAGGTCCACAAGAGTAGTTTTTTTGAAAAGCCTTCCCATACTTCAGAGAGTCAGACTTAAACTCGATCTGATTGGCTCGATGGGGGAGAGCCTCTTTTTGTTTTGTCTTCGTTTTTTTGGTTTTTTTCACGTCTTTTCTACTCGGGGAACTACCTCGGCTTCTAGCAAACTCAATATATTAGCTGACATCATCAATTTCTAGTGGGGCACATACCTCGGCTTCTAACAAACTCAAGAATCAATAGCTGACGTCGACTCTTAAATTTCTAGTGGGGCAAATGCAACAATAGACTAAATCCTAACACGAACAATCACAATCGGATCTCTACACACTTGTAGAAACATGGGCAACTTATTGAAACGCTAATAACTCGAAGAACTTACCAGAACCATGAGACTTATTCAAATTTAGCAGAACTACTACCAGGATCTACCTGGGGCAAGGAACAGCTGGACTCAGCCTTCCAAGAGCCGTATAGTCTCCTGCCACATATCATGGAGACTTCCAGATAATAATTAAGGACACTTCCAGGAGCGGCAGCCGTCTACCAATGGCAATGGAGATTCGAAAAGAAACCGGAAGGCTTATGATATCATAGACAGAGAAAAAAGGTAAAAATATCATCCAATAATCTAGAGACGCTCTAAAGAAAATATATTGTTACGATCGAATAATTATAGAAAATACCCCCCGACTAGGAGAAAAAACATCGTCAAATAGAGGAGACGACCAGGAATAGAGACACTTTCGAATAACAGAGACGCCCTTGAATAGAAGAAGAAACATCATCGAATTTGATAGAAGAGACGCACTCGAATAGAGACACCCTTGAATAGAAAACAAAAAAAAAGTCAGAATCATTGTGACCATACTTACTCGAAGAGAGGTTTAGAAGCTCCATTATCCATAGACATAAAGTGGCTTTTTCATGTCGACTGAGTGCTCTCTGGTCCGTGGTGCACTTGTAGGATTTCAGTATTTTTGAGTCTTCTGCTTCTTCTATTCACGGGAATCTTCTGCTTCTTCTGCTTCGCTTATGTGAGTCGGACTCTTGAAGCATGCGCCGCACGTATAAGTGCAACCATTGTCGTAGCAAGACCTGTTACCCCTCCCATCCGGGACCACGTTACCCCTCCAATCCCGGACCACCGAGTGAGCACATTTCTCATAGTTACTAAACTTGGAGCCTGGGCTCTCCTGGAGGCATTGTTGCTCTTTTGCCGATTTCTGTGGGTCTTGTTTGGACCCCTTGGTTCTGTATTCATTAATTTTCTTGCCGATGTCTCTACTTTCCTCAACAATTTTCTTGCCTTTCCTGAGAAACAACAGAGGGTCTGTTTTCAGAAATTTCCCCAGAGACTCAGACTCCCTCACCAGCAACGACATGATCACAACCGTAATCATACGAGGCCCGCTTCGGGAGAACGGTCGGAGACTGAGTTGCGAAACCATTTTTGGAAGGATTTTTAAAACTTTTGGAATGAGTTTTGAAACTTAGTGGTCTGAACGAAATTGCGAGTCAATTACGCTTTTTTGAGCAATTGCCTTAACTTAACGCCTATAAAGTCTTAGGAACTGGTCAAAAGGATTCAATACTATTTCTATATTATTAAGCGACGGAGAAAAATGGAAAGAGGGAGGAGTCGTACTAGTAGAAAACTACTAGCAAAAAACGCGATAAAAATGGAGGGAATCACGCCACTAGAAGGAGCCCACTAGTGGATCGCACTAGTGAAAAAGGAACGGGCCCACTAGCAACGTGTGCTAGTGATTTCCGCAAAATTGCTAGTGCAAATTGCTAGCACGGTTGTCGTCATTTTTCCGATTTTACTAGTAAGGTTTACTAGTGGGAAAGCCTTGCGGTTAGGTACTAGCAGACCTCTGGAAGGCCTTCGTCTGCTAGTGGTCGTTACTAGTGGCCTCCTCGAGAAATTGCGAAAAAAGGGCGAGCTCCAGACTCGTGGCCACTAGTACAAGCGTACTAGTGAAAGGCACTAGCAGACTGCGCTTTCGAAACGTTCTCCGATTGCCTCGGCTGCATTCTGTTTCTCGCCTGTGTCCTCTCGCCTGTGGTTGGCGTGCCTGCCTGCAAGTCGCCTCCTGGTTTCGCCTCTCGCGGTTGCCGCGGTCGCGATTATTGGAGCCCTCGGCCGCCGCGCCGCACGCGACGGCGTTTCGGAAGTCGGGGGCTGTGTCCGCTCCTCGTTCCGATTGGTCCTTCTCTCGCGGTTGTCGCGGTCGCGATTGTCGACGGTTTGCGCCGCCGCGCCGCACGCGACGGCGTCCGATGAGTTTCGCAGCTGCTCCCTCCCCCGATCGCATGACTCTGCCTCTCGTGGTTGTCGCGGTCGCGATTCCTAGAGGTTCCCGCCGCCGCGCCGCACGCGGCGGCGCTCGGTATTGTATATCCTTGCTACGAGGTCGTAAGTTAAAGTCGACGACCGTAGTTGCTCCGGAATCAAGCAGCTGCATCGAGTGATCCTGTCCCGCGACATCATTCAGTCGATACCATATCGAGGCAAGTAATGTTTTGACAAAAGACCAAAAAGAAACTTCAAAGAACACGACGCCGCATCTTTATCGACAGCGACTCCCGAGTCCGTTTTATTTTAGAATGAAGATAGTCGCGTTATGTCATGTCATGTGATGTATGGATGTGACGAGTTCAATTGGTACGCGAAAATATCGAACGTGTCCAGTTAAATGTTATGCGAAGAACTTCCGCGCTTTCCATTTTCTGAGATATTGTGAAATTATCTCCAGGATTTTGCGCCGAATTTCGATTCAAGACGAATTGACGAAGCCGTCGCTCTCCTCCAGAAAGCGGTAGTGATGGAAAATGATACGCGACACAGATCGGATCACGAGGTCACAGTGAAGCGCGAGTGTTCCGCTCCTGGAGTCGGCCCTGTTGTTGGGTGGCGCTTCATTGTCATGAGAACAATCCGGCAGCGGGAATCGGTGGGGCAGCGTCGTCGTCGGGTTGATTGAAGATGGCGCAGTCGTCATCGGAATCGGGAATGGAGAAGCCGAGGGAGGACAGCACGAAGTCGTTGAGCGGATTCTGGACGGTCTTCTGTCGTTCGAGAGCCAGGAACTCTGTGCCGGACGGGCGTGTGCTGCGAGTGATGGAGACGAAAGACTGGCCATGACTGAAGAAGCCGCCAACACTGTCCACCAGCACGCGTTCGAGAGTCATTCCCTGGACGCTGTCGACGGTGGATGCCCACGGATCATCGTCTGGAGCAGCTGCGAGCTGCATAGAGGTGCCGTCTGTGGTTGGTTCTGTTATTCATTCCGAAAGTTGATACTGTGAAGTTTCTGAAGTTCTCGAAGGTGTGGAAATTATCTCTTGGAGCGGCTAAAAGCTGCATGTGAGAAACAGAAAAAGACAAAAAGTTGCAACTCTATCACGAGACGGAAGTCACATGTAATTTTGGAAGTGTACACAATGCATTGTGAAAAGGAAAAACCACAAGAAAACCTTCGGGGGTCTCCTTGTTCGTTCGTCGTCGCAAGGAAGGCGTTGACTGGAATTTTTTCCGGACCGTTTTCCGCCCTACTTTTAACCCCCAGCCTCTCGCCGTTGTCGTTCCCCTGGTTGCAGTCGGTCCCCCAGCCACAACTCGGGGCGCCCGCGGGCAGCGGGCGCCTGTCCTGGTTAATAGACTAAGTCTAGGTTACGTGTACCAGCTGACACTCTCTAATGGAACGGAATAAAACTCTAAGTTGAACAGTCACAGACTTGGAGGACGAGGAAATTCAAATTGACAAATTGTTTTGTGATTCTCTGAAAAGGCTGAAGCTGTGAAAAGATTTCGAGGAGATGAAAAACGAGGTCAGAAAAATTATTATTTTGGATGGTAACAGAGCTCAGAAATGGGCTTGACGTTTTCAAATCGAATTCAAATCAACCTTGTCATACGTTTTAAAATTCTTGTGAGTCTTATCTTGAGAATGCCACCAATAAAACAAATCAGATTCATGATCACTCAGAAGCCGTCTTCTTGTGATGCCATTGCTCCGAATCCTTGACACTGATTAAATTCCTTGACACTGAATGCCTGTCGTTGATTTCTTGCCACTGATAGAACAGTCTCATTGCCTGACTTCAGTCTTCTTATGACTTACTGTCATACTAAGGATCTTCTTGCAACTGAGGACTATGAACTTGACGGTCAGTATATTGATCACCAAAAAAAAAAAAAAACATTGCAAAAGTAATCAGATCCATAAAAATCGTTTCCGTACAAAAAAACGCCAAACCAGATAGATTGGCAGAATGGCGCTGGATAGCACATCACTCGTTGCATGAATTACGATTGATATCTTAAGAAGAA
>Ga0099797_101018_pt1 | contig 15832 bp, 7 predicted proteins | sample Uncmet_Sort48C_1_FD_89871 | JGI IMG/M metagenome (GOLD analysis project Ga0099797, IMG submission 89871) | Marine eukaryotic communities from CALCOFI LINE 67, Pacific Ocean - C012_Sort48C_1 | ecosystem: Environmental > Aquatic > Marine > Oceanic | place: Pacific Ocean: Monterey Bay | collected... | reverse complement strand
TTCGCACTGACAAAGGGAGTTTATCCGGTGACCAAAGAGAGCAGTATCTTACGCGTATATGTGGGTGGACGCGATTGACAGGGGAATCTCCTGAGAGTCGACAAAACAAACACTACAAGGAGATCTTTGTAGCAGAAATGGAGTTGAAAAATCCTGAAAAGGCGAAAATAATACAAGAAGCTCGAACTTTCGCGTCCAAAGTCGAGAACGGTTGGCACGAGTTTTGGGAGTGGTTGGGACGTGTGAATTACGACCCGAACTGCAAAGAGGCAGCTGTTTTTGCATTTGCAAAGGAAGCTTCGAAGGAGGTGGAGAACGTCGAAAAATGCAAGTCAAATGAACTGAGTGTGTTGTGCGAGTGCAAAGGTTCTTTTGACGACGTTGCAGCTGGTTTAAGACCCAATTTTCTAGCGGCAAAAACGAAAATCGAGACCCATTTGAACGAAATGGGTGAGCGTTGTGCAAAGGCGGCCGACAAAGAATCCTTATTGGAACAGCGAATGGCGGATGCATGTAGCAAGGCGAAACAACAAGCAATTGAGTGGGGTAGCCATCCGAGTACATGGCGTGATGCACTTACTGTATATATGGCGGAACAAGGTTGGAACGATATGCGTGACGACTGTGAGGCGCGCAAAATATTTCACGTTGAACAGAGCGAGCAGTGCAAAAGCCTGGACCCCGAGGAGACTCTCCGTAAGTATTTGGGGCAGAATTGGAGCGGAAAGATTCTCGAAGAAAACGAGGCGAGCGCATTGACTGCTATCGCCAAGAAGCTAATCACACAAGACTGCCATAACAACATGAAAAATCATCCACATTGGATCGCAATTCCAAGCGGCACGGGTGATGTGGTGCCAGATGGCAACGATAAATTTGTGGTCTATTATTATGGCGACGACTCTTACGGGGGCTGTCCGGAATTGTTGAATTTCATACAGGAATGCGATCCAGATAAAAAACTGGGATTGTATGCTCTGTTTTCTACGAAAAATCAGGAATTAGGGGAGAAGATTGAAACTTGTAAAAAATGGGAGAATTCTGACTGCAAGGACGAGTTCAAAAACCAAATAGCTGCATTCCCGACCTGCTCTCCGGCAGTGGTTGCCGATGCCAAAGCAATGGGGAAGGCCCCAGAGTATTGGAAAGATTTTCCGATATGGAAACAAGAAAAACATTTGACCGGATTTTGTGACCGTGAGGTCACTGAGCTGTTTACAAAAGCCCAAAACGAGTGTTCGGCCCCACCGCAGAAAGTCCTTGAAGTTTTGAGTATTACTAGTGAGAAGGACGTCGGCGATGCCTATGTTGACGGAAAAATTACTTCCGATTGGATTGAAAAATTGAAGAAGGCAGTGGCAGAGAGAGCAACATTGGAGGTGCAGGAGTATGTAGCATCTGTACAGGCAGATGGCAAACCTTTGCAGGAGGAGGTAGTACAGCAGGAGGGAGGCTGTGGATATACATCTTGGAAGGATCTGTTGGCAGCGTGCGGAATGAATGACTTAGCGGATAACCCTGTTCTAACAAAGGCGCTCCCAACGTGTGAGGAGTGGCAAAATTCGCCAGCATGCCAGACAAAATTCGCAGACCAGTTGGATTTGCTTGGTTGATGAGTAGAGAGAATTTTATATCGGCAGAAGTTGAGTTGGAGCTCAATACGATTATAATGATACTGATTTTATAAATTATATATGATCACATTGATCCGCCAGTCAGTGCCAAAAACAGTATGCAACTAGAGATTTTCTCAAGTTTGCACACAAGCTACACATCTCTTGGATGCTGTGGATACGAATCATTTTGAATCCAATTCTTGTAATACATTATTACAAAGGAAGTGTGAAGTTTTCATATTCCTTTCTTTTGGGGCATAGTTTACAGAACTCAACACATTGTTGAATTCTTACGGTAATTTTTCTTCATATTATATACAGATAGTAGTACATATGTTTTGTTTACTGTTAGAATTATATTAGCATGATGATTATTCTATACTATGCATACATACATCTTTCATCATATAAATTTTCGTTTGTATTTTGTAAACTAGGTTGATATCGGATCTTCCAGAATTATTGATATAGTAAAAAAGCGAAAGGAATTTGATAGGGTAAGAAAATTCATTTTGAATTTTTCTGATAGAATTTTTGTTTGACAATCATCTCTTATGCGAAATTTTGTTGTTGTTTGATTTAAAAAAGGGATTAGTATTATGGGTAAATCAGTATTACAATCGTACAGAATACAATTATACAGGATACAATCATACAGAAGAAAAATGAAAATTGATAGTAATTAATGGGGGGTGCACAGTTTGCGTACCGAATTGTAAGTTGGGATTTTTTTTTGCAAGAAATGTTACAGTTCAATATATTATGAAAATGAAATTATCACACATTGATTTTGATTAATGATAAAAATTCAACGGTGCCGATCTAGCAGATCATCAGATGACATAATATGTCGGAAATGATGTTGTCTACGTTATGATGCGACTCAATATTATCTGCACAAACATCGAGGTGTCTGATAAGAGTTGTTCTGTGTTCTTGTGTTTTGTTTGGTTTTTGTAAATTGTAATCAATAACGGGTTTTTTCTGTTGGTTTTTCTCTTTAGTCGAACATTGAATTCTTGTTGTATTGTCGGATGGATTGAGTCGAAAAGTGTGTAGTGTCGATGGAAATTTCTTTCGTTGTCTCTTTCGTCCAAATTCAATGATTTCATAGTGTTTCCGAATGTTGTTTCGTAAATTATTGTACCGAGTTTACATAATCAGTCAACGTTTGTTTTTGTTTCTGATAAATCGTAATGGTAATCATATGATCGTTAGTGCAATAAGTTCTCAAGTAGCATCATGACATTATCCATCTAATCATTCTCGATTTATTAAACAGTCGTCCATTACTAGCAGCAAACATATTCATTCTCGTTTCTCCTCCCAAAAGTTGTTATAGTAATACAACAAAACTCACCACACACCACACGAATTGGTTCAAGCAATAGTTACTAATGCATTGACTGACCGTAAAATTGCAAAATTTTCCCAGATCATCACTGTCATTGACATTATTATGCGGCTCATCAGCAGTAATATAATTCTATTGACATGAGTCTATTCTTTTTAATACTGACCAAATCGTGAGCATTGATTGAGCAAGTCACAGTGAATTTAACAACATTTTACAACGACCGAATATATACCAACAACAACCGAACAGCAACCGAACAGCATAACCGCATATAACCACATAATCAAAAGTAATCAAAAGCACACCACCACCAACAACACCAACACCAACACCAAGCAACCAACCAAGCAACCAAACAACCATGCCAACAGGTGTAAAACCATTATTTCAAAAAGCACAATGGAAACCATTTTGGCGTAATGCAGATGCATATCGTAATCGTGCAAAATTACATGAGCCATTAAAACGATTAACTTTTTTAGAAGCAAGCAAAGCCCCATCTATACCACCACCACTACCAGATAAACGACAACCAGCTTATGTTGATTTAGGATATCATATGAATGTAAAAGAAGGTGATTTAGTACAAGTATTATATGGTAGAGATAGTGGGAAACAAGGTGTGATTAGAAAAATGATAAGAAAACAAAATTGTGTTATTGTTCATGGTATTTTTGGGTTTTTTTTTGATTGATGTGGGTTTTTTTTGGTTGCATTGATGATTTTTGCATTGATTTTTAAAGCTGTTGCTGGGTTTCAGTGTTTAATTTTCAAGGTTATTATGTGAGGGACCGTGGTGATTGAGAATTTCTGAATTTTTTTGAAATTTAATATGTGTGTGGTGATTTCTGACGATCGTAATTTTACAAAGTATATTAATACGCGCGTTTTTTTTTCAATGCAATTTCAATACATGATGATCAGCAGCAACACATGTATAGTGAAATTGATTGAGCATAGCTATTATTAAACCCATGAAGATGTCAACAGACTAAAAAGTATAATACACAACAACAAAAACAACAGGTATGAATATGAAAAAAACATTTCGTGTAAATCCAACACGAGCATCTGGATTAAATCAACAGGATCAACTGGTAACAGTAGAAATGCCTATACATGTAACAAATGTAGCACCAGTAGATCCTGTTATAAAAAAACCAACAAGAATAAAACGGCGTTATACTATGTTTGGAGAGTGCGTCCGGATCAGTAAAGTAAGTGGTTGTGCAGTGCCAGAACCGGTGAAATTGGAACGAGAGGAAAGGGAAAAATTACGAGATAAATATTTACATACAGTAAAGATTAAAAAAAAATATAGAGGTACTGTATCTGATGCTGTTGATAAAAGACATTATCAAATGTTGGCAAAGATTGCAAGTAATAATATGAGAGGGAGTATGATCATGGGGGGTTGATAGGGCGGGGTTATGGTAGTAGGTGATTATCATGTTGGGAGGATGTGTATAGATGTGTATTAATTTTTTGGTTGGGAGTCTTCGAGGGGATAACTCTGTGCGGTTCTTTTTAGAACGTAAAAAATTTGTTGTGTAACAATAAACTATGGTTTCTTTTTGAATCGTGTATATATCGTGTATATGCATTATAGATTACTAGATTGCGATTCGTCTGATTCGTCTTGGGGTGGAGCAATCCTCATGAATGAATCAATGGAATTTTGAAGACCAAGCGAACATATATCCGATGTGGAATGATGCATTTTTTCATATCCGTTGTGTAATTGTTGTGTGAATGTATAATTTATCCATGTGTGGAGTTAAGTTTGTGGATCCGAGTGTAAAAAGCCGGCTGTTGATGTAATGCTAGTGTCGTAATTCGTGTGAGATTCAGAAATCATATCATTGTTAGCAATTGTCAAGTGAGGACATGATTTGTGTGTGTGGTTATGCACAACAACAGTGAGTCTCATATGGTGTTTGCATTGATTTATCAACAACAAACAATCATGTTTGTATAATTACTAGGCATAGTTATGTTATGATGATATCGGCCTAGTATAAGATTTGCACAACAGTAGATAACACAATCCATATTTTCTTCTAAGGTAAATACTGATACTACATTAATACTGCGTCGGTGCCCAGCTGGATTCTGGTGATCAATCGTACACAAACATATCAATCGTAAAAAACAAGAATCCACAGTGCATTTTGTTTTGAAATCAATCCGGGAATCAAGTCATGGACGGAAATCATCAAGCAAGTGGGGTGTTGCCACCACCTGGTATAATGAGTACCCAAACAAGCAGCTCATCAGGAGTGTTATTGCCACCTCCACCATTAGGGACGATGATCCAACAACAATCATTCGATAGTCAAATAATTGATGACGATGGTATCAATGTGAATCCAAGTTGTTCTTCATCAAGTAATAGTGTTCTTGCAGAAAAACAGGAGACTGTTGTTGGTAGTATAGCACGAGGGAATGCTAGCACAGGTCCAATTGTGCCACAACCAAACACACAACCAAACACACAACAGCAACAGCAACAAACTACAGTTTGGGTAAATTCTATTCCATCTGATTGGAGTGAAGATCATATGCGTATAGTTATTCAAGAATCCCTTGGTTTTAAAGGTGGTAAAAACATTGGAGACAACTTGGATATGAAATCTTTACTTTATCTTGCAGATAAATCTGGTGCAGATAATGGACTAGCTTATGTTCAATTTTATGATTTAGCAGGTGCAGAAAAATGTATTAAAGGTTTGGAAAATTTACAGAATTTACAGAATCAGAATCTGAATTCCAATGCAGAGTGTTCATCACTAAATAAGTATAAGGGTTTGAAATGTGGAATCGATTTAGGTAGAAGTTGCGGTGTATGTGAAAATTTAGCCACGGCTGGGGGAAGTGGAAGTAATGTAACCGGAGGAAAAAATGAGAAAAATACTAATACGACAACAGCAATTGCAGGAGTGAATGTAAATGCAGGTGTAAATGATAGTGCTTTAAAACAATTAGAAAATTTTCATTTACAAATTGAATTTAGTCCAAAGAAAAAATCACCAAAGAAAAAAAAATGGAAACAAAATGAATGGTATAATTGGCTTGGATGGAAATCACCAGATAAAATAATAACACATAGTCCTGATTTAGGTAGTAGTAAATTAGATTTTGATGGTGGTGAAGAAAAAGCTGGGGGTCAGGATGGTGTAGGAAATAATAATGGTGATGATTTAGGTACTAAAACTACAAAAAAGAAGGATAAAAAGAAAAATAAGAAAGATGGTATTATATTGGATAAGCAAGGTGGTATTATGAATCAAAATGATGGTGAAAAAAGGAATACTGGTACTGGTGCCGGCACACAGCAACAGCAAGAAGAAGATCATACAGGAAAAAAAAATGAATCTTCAGAATTAGCAGCAGCAAAATTATTACCACAAGGAATTAAATTAGCAGATAAAAAATGGAAAAATTGGAGACAGTATCAAACTGCAAAAGGACAGAAATACTATCATAATAAAAAAACTGGAGAAACACAATGGTTTTTACCTGGTGGAATTGAAGATAGATTAAGTCAGGTATGGAATTGTAATTGATTAGTGGTTGATGTTTAAATAGATTGATGTTTGTTTGTGACGACAATTTTGTGTTGGGATGTATCATTGTATCATTGTGTCATGTCATGTCATGTGATGGTTGGTCGATTCGTCGTGGCATTGAGTTATAGATTTTGATCCAACAAAGCAAAAAAAAAAACGAAACAAACACTAACTAAAACACCAAGACTAAAACACCAAGCAAAAAAACAAATTCTAAACAAATCAAGGTAATCAATCGTCCCATCAATGAAGGACCTCTAGGTGCTAATTTAGCAATTTTTCAAATACCAGCATCATGGCATGAAATGGTTATTTTTCAACATTTCGAAGTTTTCGGTCCTATTCTCTCCTTAACCTTAGATCGTTGTCCAACCACCATGAAATCAAAACGAATGTGTTATATCTCTTTTACTGAATTAATAAATGCGGCAAAAGCGAAGTCCGCTATGTCAGGATTTAAGGTAGAAAATAAAATTTTGGCAATACAAGCTGCGGGTAATGATTATTTAGCAGAGAAACAAATATTGGATCATGCAGTGAAGAAAATTCAAATTGATAGTAAATTGAAAAATGCAGTGGTTAAGGATCCAAATAATATATTGTATGAGAGAAAAAAACAGCATTTGGAAGGAGTAACAGGGAGTGCAGTAAAACATGATAGAAAACATCGTAATCTGATTCAAAGTGTACAAGTAGAAGTAGGTGCAGGGGCAGCAATTGCAGGTATATTTTTCAAAATTGTTTCTGATGTATTAGTGGTTTGGTCCAGTGTTGGGTCATGTCATAATAGTCATTGTCTGTTGGGTAATTTTTGGGTTGGCATTTATTGGTCTGAGGTTGGCATTTATTGGTCTGGGGTTGTGCATTATTGGTCTGGGGTTGGCATTAGTCTGGCGTTGTGTACCAGGTCCGGGATTTGTTTTGTTATTGGAAGTTTCTATCTATGTTGATTTTGAATCCGAAGGACCGAAGGTTTACAGTTTCTTAATAGTTAATTTGTCAATGAAAATCATGATGTCAGAAAAAGTTTTCTGACTGCAGTGAAATTATTGGTATGAGCCGTCGTGTAATGATGGTCATCACAGGGTTCCTTGACATCGTCATTCATTGTGATTCATTCAGTCATGACATACAGTTTGATGTTGTTATATTAGTTGTGATCAATTTCTTTAAGAGATTCAAACTGAAAATTTTTTTTTTTAAAGTTTAAAGACAAACTGAATTTGACAAAAAGGTTCTGGAGGCGCATATGATCATAAACCATTAAATACTACCTTCAGAGTTTTTCGCGTTGTTTCATGCATTGCTACTCGCTCTGTGTCGTAACTGCAAACTTTATCGCCGGCCGTCAGACTTTCTCCTAATAGATTTCTTCCCGCAGCGTCTTCAAACACAAAACCTGTTCCTCCGCATTCAGAGACTACACTTCCATCCGTAGCCAGCAAATAGTCGCAATCTGCGGTTGCCCGAATCACTTGCTCGTCTGTTTCCAGCGTTTTCGCGTCCGTGATCAATGAATGGAAATTGTCGCAGCACCTCATCACTTCCGGTCCCGTGGCAAATTTGTCAAGCTCGCGACCGTTCATTATGTGTTTGTATCGTCGATAATGCCTCTTCTGAACGGAGTCTCTTGGCGTCGGCAGACCATCATAGTTTTCACTACTGTCCTCCAAATCCCATTCCCTGAACAGATCATTGAGTTTACATTGTCAACAACAACAAAAAAAAGGTTCTGGTGGCGCATATGATCATAAACCATTAAATACTATTATGGATAAAATTCGTGCAACGGGTTTAGCAAAAACACATGTTTTTGATCCGAGTAATATGCGATGGATAGGAACAAAATTAGAAAATGGTAAGTTTGAAAAAAGAACAGATTTAGATTCTGTATTTGAAAGAAATACAGGAGATAATTTGGATAATAAAACTATTATCAATAATCATTTTAACAAGAACAGTAATACATTTCCTAGCAGTAGTAGTAGTAGTAGTGCCGCAAGTGGGAGTGGATCAAGTAGTAGTAGTGCAATGGCATTTTTAAATAGAAACACAGTTTCAAAAGCTGGAGGAATGAAAACAGGAATGTTAAATCTAATGCAAAAAAATGATAACACAAGTTTTGATCAAGCAATGCCAAACAACAAGGTTACGAAATGGTTAACACAACATAACTCAACACCAAATCGTGATGTAATTGCAGCAGAACATGGCAGTTGTAGTGCTAATGAGACAGAAAGATTGTTGAATGTATTTGGCATTGGTGGTTTGGGGGATTTGAATGATTTGAATACAGGTGATATAGGTGGTTCAGGAGATTTATACGATGATACAAACATGAGTCAACAACATCAGGGAACAGTTGTTAGTACTGCAGATAATACACCTATGTTAGGTGCTAGTGGTATGGAGATGGTGAATGGTACTGGTGGTGCAAATTTAAATCAATTATGGAATACTAATGGAAAAAGTGCAAACAATGGACCAGTAAGAGGGGGGGTTAATAACAAAATGCAGAGATCAACACCATATTAATGCAACGTCATGCGATTTGTTGTTGTGTAAATTGTAAAAAAAAGCCGGCATGCTTTGCATGTGTTGGACTACTACTAATAATTATATCACTAATACAAATCCAATACAATCATCATACATAACACGTATTTGCCTTCATAATAACTGACAGTAATAACATAATTTCAATGTAATAGATTTTTGTGTGAATTGATTTGAATGCTTATAAAGTTAATGTTGAAAGAGTATGAAACTCCATATATTTGTATAGAAGAAGTTTATGTCGATATTTGTTATCAAGAACAAATTGAATGGACGCCGTTGTTCAAAGGATGTTATGATCGTCCTGATGAAATAGTCCAGTTCAACTATATAACTATGTACGTTACAGGATTCGTATATGCAATATCAATGCATTCAGTCTCTTGGTCAGTGGCGGTTAACAGCTACTATATATAAACATTGTGACTGTATATTATGATATGGAAATGAAAACGCAATGAAAACGCAATGTACACAGTGTCAAAATTCATTCTGGTAAGAGTGATGATCAAAGTTTATGATATCATGTTTATGTTATACAAGCAGGATTCTGTTGAAATTATTATGGATTGAGTTGAATCACATATACTCTCGTATCATTGGACGACATAATCATAGAATTATAGTAAGCATTCATACATCGAAAAACTGTACACAATCTGATTACATGCTTGACACATTGTCAAGTACAATTATACTATGCAATCAGAAACATAAAACTATACATTATGATGAAAAAATTTGGCTGTTTGATGAGATGAAAAAAAAAAACAACGAGATATATATAAGAATTCTGCATAGTTCAATTGTACAATTTTCACGATAAATGCAGTATGGTTTATCAATTTTTGGATTCTAATTGATTTATTTACAGAGATAAGAGTTTACAGCGTTGTTGATGAATCGATGATGGTGTGTCAGTATATTGATTTACAGGATTACACTGTTGTAGAAAGTTAATTTTCATGAAGATATGAATTTAAAAAGAACCCATTAGTAGAAAAAAAAATCAAGCTCTATTGTTGGTGTCTGTTTTCAAAACGTCATCAATTTAAGAGTCTTATAAGTTATCAGAAATCTATTCGTATGAAAATATTCGTGGTGGTGTGGTGTCAAACCAGATTTTAGTAATAGTGTGTAGATATCATAAAATGATGAAAGATGAATCGGAAATGTGTGCTGGAAAATTTAGGCATCAGCTCGAGTTGGGAATTCGATTCGGGAGACGAGGAGGGTGTCCTTCACATGGCGGACTGGTGGTTTCACAATCGATGTCTGCCTGCGTACAGGATCGATCTCATGCAAAAAAGTCTATCATGGGGAAAAGTGCGCAGTGTTTGCAGTGGAAATAAATTGTAGAAATTGTAACCATCAAGTTCGTTGGTGATAGTGTGTCAATCGTCGTGTGTGTGAGAATTGTGGAGTGTTGTGTGGTGGTAGTTGTCGTCATATGGTTACATCCGGAAATCTAAAGAATTGGTCTTGTCAAAATCTTGGTTTGTGACCATTAAAAAATTGATATTTTCTATATGCCTTTCGACAAAAAAAAAAACTTCAGGCAAAAAAAGTTCGTATGATGCCCATCAGCATCGAAAAACATTTTTTTGATGTGTGTGTATCTATAGTTATTTAATTTGTTAGTAATCAATAAGATGTCATCATGCATATTGCATTGATCATTCACATTCGTCGGTATTAGTGTACAAAAATCATGGTATCTACATTGATATTCAATAGTTTTCTTTGTTAAATGCGTTGTATTCAGTGGTCATCGACATTTTGTCGATCGAACAAATTCCTCAGTTAAGTTCAATGTGTAAAAATCTAAAATTGTTTTAAGATTTCAAATGGAGATATAATTGCAGGAGCGCAGCAATCATGTCAGGACTGCGTGTTAAACAGTTGTTCCAGTCGCATGAATCTACGTAATAGCAGTGTGGTTCTTTAGTCTTTAGTTGTCATCGTCGTGACTATGCAGAACTTTGCTAGTAAAGAAGAAGACAGCAAAGCCAAAGCAGAACCTGTCAAAGACGGCATGATTCACGACGACAAAATTTATCAGGATCAACCTTCAGCAACGGTAACGGTAACGGCAACGGTAACAGAATCACAAACGCGAACTCGTCGCGGTAGTTATTTGAAAGTTGTGAATGTTGAGGGTGTTGATGATAATAACAGTGGGATGAGTAGCAGTGTAGTAGGGAATATTGCAGGAACGATGTCAAATCCTCCGAGTGGGAGTAATGTGAATCTAGGTACAACTCGACGTAGAAGTTATGGTGAAATAAAACCTATTGAAAACGCTGCACATGCTGCTGCTTTAGAAACTGCGTTGGGTTTAGAAAATATTGCTATGGCAACAGTTCAACGAAATTTGGATGTTGGTCAAGAAATTGACGATGCCAGAATTGTTGATACAGTTGATACACTGATAAAAAACGAAGATGACCTTGAGAATATTAACGATGATCCTGGAAACGTTACCGATGCTAGTGTTGCTACTCTTGTTATACCACCATCTGGTGGTCCCGGTGCACTCAGTTTATTTTCACCAATACAACCAATACAACCACATCAACCTCTGCTGAGCAATCATACAGCCGGAGGAGTTTCCTTACTCCATACACACATCGATCCTCATCAATCATTGTTGAAAACTGACAAAATGCCAGGACCATTGATAACTCCTATAGTTACATCACCAGTGAAGACTTCTGCAAATTTTCCCACAACTACTCCTGCAGCTGCAATATTGAAATGGAGTCAAAATAATGTAGTTACAAGAATCAGTAATGAAAACTCTGGAGTTGCAAATTTAACTGGACCAATCGCTGGAGTACCAATAGCACCGATCAATATCGCGCCAATACGTCAACGATCACTTAGTATATCTGCAACTGGAGGTGGTTCCCGTGGCACTAAACTCTTAAAAACGGATCCAAAAATACTAAATCAGAAAGTTGATGTAGCAGATTTATCAAAAAAATCAGATGACAATTTTCAAAAAATGCAGGCTCAATTAATGGGGGTGAGGAATAGCTCTATCAATGACGTGAGTGAAAAACCGCAGCAAACAGCCCTTCAAATTTTGAATGAAACCGCAAAATATGATGCTAAGTCTGCATTGACGATGCAAGAGCAACGCCAAGCAAAAGAAGAAGACAAGAACAAGACTCAGAACACAGTAGATGATACAGTGATAAAAAAGGACAACTCGACGGAGGACAATATGGCTTCGCATTCAATATCAATTGGACAATACAGTCATTACACAAGCAGTGATAAAACCAAAGACTCAAAAAACTTGTCGTCAAATGTTATTCACGCGGCTAAAGATTCAAATAAGTCATCTCGAGAAAATCGAGTACAAGAAAATCCTGACACAGCAGTAGTAGCACTCGACACCGTTGTTGTGTCATCACCGACCTCATCACCGAAAGCAACATCACCAACATCACCTAATACCAGAAGGAGTCAAATCACGTCACCAAAAGGTTCTGGTTTGATGAAACAATCTTCGAATGTCTGGAAATTTAGACAAAGTCAACAGTTTGGTGATCAGGGAAATGACAGGGGTAATAGTAATCGTTCAGGATCGGATTCACCGGAGGAAGCTGTGGGCAAAAAACGTTCTGGTAGGAGAAAAAGCAGCCGCGCATCTGGTGCGTCACCAAAAGGGGCGGCCGCCGCTTCTTCTCAAGGCGTTTGGAAATTTCGACAGAGTACGAACTTGAAAAGTGAACAGGTTGATAATACTATTCCAGTTGTTAATGTTAATGACAACAACAAGAAGGACAATATTAATTCCTCCGTTGTGAAAAAAACATCATCATCGTCACGTTCGAAGAACACCGGGAGCAACATCTCGACACAGAGCCGAAGAGCTAGTGTTATCACAAAATGGAAAGACGCTACAAATGAAGATATGTGTTGGAAGAACACGCCACCAATACTACCGGCTGATAGTAACCAGAGCAGCGACTTACTTAGTAATAATATAGCTGCTGCCGTTGTAGCGGAGGCGCTGGTGGAAAAAACGCGTACTACCGAAAGTCGACGAGCCAGTGTGATAACAACATGGAAGGACGCAACTGACAGCAACATGTTAAAAAAAGTTGCATCAGAAATTACAAATGTAAAGCAACCACGAAGAGCAAGTGTGATAAAAACGTGGAAAGATGCAACAAGTATCGCATTGCCCACTAGTGCAGCAGAAAATTCCGACAGGATAGAAGCTGCAACTTTTCCTGATCCTGAGGGCACTACTACAAAACAATCTTCAAACTCACCACCACCAGCTACGGGTGCATCTAGTCGTAGTAGTCTTGCCAGTACTGTTTTTGGAAATAATCATGGACGGAAATCAAGAACATTACAACGTCCCAAGGATGACACAGAGGATGTACTAAATTTGCAAAGCGTTTCGCCAAGTGCACAGCAGCGAGCCTCGATGACGCAGTCACATCAGGGGACTCAAAATGACGCTTCAGGTACAATGGTCAAGTCGCAAAACGACCCCCTGCCAGACAGTATTACTGCCCACGCCAGACCTTCGCGTAATTTGACTGCTCGTGATTTTTCACCCGAAGAAGGTGCAGGAATGGCGCGAAGATCGAAGATGTTAGAACAACCACAACCAGATGTAGGCCCGAACGACTCTCCTGCGATAGTAATAGAAACGCAAACAAGAAGTCGTTCTATGTCGGCCGCCATTTCAAATGGCGGTAAGGTACTGACGAAACGAGCAAGTATTATAAAAACTTCAACAAATATTCGTGGTGATCTTTCGTCTTTGCCTGATCATGACGAAGCCGATAAACATGACGTTGACAACAATACTAAACAAACAAGTCTACTACTAGGTCATAGACGTAGCTCCAGCAATCCAGCTTCACCAGTAGTGCCTCAATTGAGGGCATCAGTTGCCTCAAGTTCTAAGTCAGGAACTGTTGCTGGAAGCGGAGCCTCCGGAGGCGAATCTGGTGGTAGTAACCGTAGAGGGAGTCTCTTGAAAACTCAAAGTTTTTCACCAGAAGCAGGTGATAAAAGTTTTTCACCTGGATTAGCGGCTGCTCGTGCAACTCGAAGTGTAACAGGATTACATAATCCTATTGTGGACGAAGTTCATTTTTCGGAAAAACCAAAAAAGAAATTAACTAGAGGAGGCTCCAGGACTTGGAAACAACAACAGCAGCAGCAACAGCAGCAGCAGCCTACTACGGAAGTCGCGGCATCAGAAAAGTTAACTGCAAACAAAGGTAGTATTAATATTGGTCGAGGATCGTCACCGCCAGCATCATCGTCAACCGCCAACACGGCATCAGCATGGCAACAAGATCACCCTGTTCCTGCCGATGATGATATGGCCTCGCCTTCCATGCGTTTGAGTACAGTAGGAAAACATCATCAGCATCGTGGCAGCAGTAATCGTCGTGGTAGCAGTGCAGGTGGAGCTAGTAGTGGGTTTTTTGGGAAGAAAACAAGTGCAGCAAGTAGTCCTGCACGACAACCATCTACACGCCAATCGGAAACACATCATATACAGAAACAAAGTTCTACACGCAAATCGCGAAAAGATTATTCAGCAGAGAGCAACAAAGTTAGTAGCGGTGATCAAAGCGGATCGTCGCCTGGAGATGAAGATCTTAATACGAACAAAAAGACCGCAATGTGGGGATTTGGGACCAAGTCATTAGGTTTAAGAAAGTCGTCTCCAGCTAGTACTGCTGTTGCATCAAATTTTGAAAAGAAATCAAAATCGCAAAATCTGCGAACATGGAATAAGTCAGCAGGTTTAGGAGAATTTAAGAAGGGATCCATGAATACTGGTAGCAGCGCCAGCCCCGAAGGGCGCGGTTCTAATGCCAATGGTGAAAATAAGTCATCATCCTCCGGTGAAAATAATGACGAGTTGTTTTCCAAAACCGGATCGAAACATGATTATCATCAACAAGGTCCACTACCTTCAGAAAAAGACAACAATAATAAGCAATCATTGCTTGAAAAACTAGCAGTCGATGAAAAACAGCCACGTGATTTAAAATCCCACAGCGCTGTGGATAGTATATCGAATATGGAACTTAGCAAACAAGAAATGATGACTAAAAAAGCAACAGAGCACCGTGAAACACCGAGTATCGATAGAATACCAAGCATTGGGAGTGTTGGCTTGCTATCAGTTACTTTTCCAGATGCATCAGTGTATAGTCCCACAAGTCAAATACAATCCGGTCACGTCGGATTTGCAACAACAAGTCCAGTTGCAGGAGCAGCTGCAACGGGAGCTGATGCAAATAGAGCTGCCTCTGAGTCTTCCCCACTCCAACTTGACACGGATGCTGGCGCAGCTGATGCCGATCTTAGTAATGAGATAGCTGTCGCTTTTGGCGGCGGAAGCAAGGCGAAGAGGGAAGTTCCGAAGGAAGAGATGCATCCGTATAGTCCTAATACAGAACAACAACAGCAGGCTCCTGCAGTTTCTTCTGATCATCACGTGGCAAAGAATTTAGGAGGAGTAGTCGCCCGTGAACCTTCAATAAAACCTCGTCGCAGCACTCAGTCAATTCCGCCATGTGCTATAGCGAAAGCAGAAGTTTTAGAGTATGTGGAAAACAAGCCAGTGCCTGCAGGATCTCGTCAACAGGAGGCCCCACCCAAAACTCACCATGAAGAAATTCCCGTGAATAGTGCTCGCAGTAACGCGTCGTCGACAGAATCTCTCGAGTCCCCAACGA
>Ga0099797_101016_pt1 | contig 15839 bp, 13 predicted proteins | sample Uncmet_Sort48C_1_FD_89871 | JGI IMG/M metagenome (GOLD analysis project Ga0099797, IMG submission 89871) | Marine eukaryotic communities from CALCOFI LINE 67, Pacific Ocean - C012_Sort48C_1 | ecosystem: Environmental > Aquatic > Marine > Oceanic | place: Pacific Ocean: Monterey Bay | collected... | reverse complement strand
GGCCCGCGGGGCTTCGTCTTTTTTCCGTTGAGCGCCCTTTCCACCCTGTTCCTGGGGTCGCACGCGTTCGGCTCGCTCTGGAACTGGGTCGCATGGACCGCTTGGATCGAGGAGATCAAAGGGTCTGATAACGACGTCCCCTGGCGAACCTTTGATCATGGTCACAACAACAACAACAATCCGAGATCATCATCAAACGCTGATGAAGGAGGAGGACGACCGTCATCACATATCGAGGTGGGACCCGCGAGCTCGACTTCTAGTTCGTGGAATCCGAAAAGTTCGGACTCAGGTGGGAGGAGGAGGAGTTCTTCTGGTAAGTTAGGAAAAAATGCCACCATGGCGAGTTTTATGCAAGGAGGAGTCCCAGCGGAGGACATGGATCTGGATGGTAGCGAGAATGATCCAAGATATGATGAGGCCAACTACGGGGCCGTGCCGCGCGACCACATCATACTCGACGTTTTTCTCTCGTGGTACAGTGGCGCAGAAACGCAGGGCGATAGGTGTCCGAATGGCTGGCTCGCCGGCTGGCGTCTCGAGAAGGTCAGCTGCCCTGTGTATGGGAGCCGCCCTCAGTACGAGAAACTCGATAAAGATATCGAGAAACTCGATAAAGGGGAAAAAACTGGCGAGGACGAGGTCGCCAAGGGCGCGCCCCATTATTGCGGACCCGACGTCCCGGGCCGGTGGACCTTCGTTGGGATCGATTACCCAGTGGAGTTTTGGAGGGGACCGGACCCGTTGCCGGGGATGCGGTGCCCGGACATGAAACAGTTCAGTACATGGGACCGGGGCCCGGCGGATGGGTTCGATTTAGATTGGCGGAGGAAAACCGAATCCTCGGAGTTCGCAAAGGAGATGATGCGAAAGTATCCGCGCTTTCACTCTTTATTCACGGACTGGCCAAACTACGAGAATCTCCGGAGCCCCGGTTCGTTTTTCATAAACCACGAGCTGATTCGCCATTTCACGCCGGACGACACCGCGTTTTTTCATTGCTCAGGGTTTCATGGCTGGACTGGCGACGACGCCCAGGAATTTGCCGAAAGTGACAGGTCGACAATTTTCCTTCCGTGGAGAACGAGTGGCGGGCAGATTCTGACGTTATACCACATGCGCCAACTCTTTGCGGATGACTACATCTACATCTCTAAGTTTCGCGAGGTCGTTCAGGTAGCGGTCCGGCAGTGCACAGCCTTGCGCGCCCAGTTGGTCGGGGAGGACGGCAATCTCATACAAAAAAACACCCACGCACGGCTGAACTACGAACGCACGACCGGGACTCTGCAAAATGTGAATATGCACACCGTGGACCACTACCACTGGGAAAGGCGCCAGAACCTCGTGGATTCGGGCACCCAGATGTCCCACTTCGCCGATATGCAGAGGTATTTACCGCACGCGGGAACCTCTTTCTCCTCGAAAGAGGAAGCGAGGAACAAGACAAGTCGTTCTTTCACGAACAAGAACCCTAAGACGACGAAGAACGACGAAAAAGATACTACCAATGATGTTGACTCTATCGATTGGTTGACCTTTCTGATGAGCGAGGAAGCCGACGGTGGTCAGGGTGGACGAAGAACCGGTCGTGGAAGAGCCAAAAAAAAGAAGAGTGGCCAAAAAAAAAAAGAGAAGAAAGACAACCGCTGGCGGACAGACCATGTCTACGACAAGGCCGCAGCGCTGTCGGTGCTGTCCATGCGGTGGAATTACACTGATAATTTTCCCGATAATTTCAATTCTATAGCCCTATTCGAGCGTGTAAATCTAATGCAGAAATAGAAGTGGAAAAAAACAAAGTATATCTTCATACAGAAAATTAAATCCATAGTATAGGTGGAAACAAACGGGCTGGTGGTTGGGCCTGACCCCCAACCCGCAGGAGGACTTCGACCCGCCCGTTATTTCGGACGAGGAGCTCAAGCGCTGCCGACGGGGGCAATGGAATAGAGTCGGGGAATCATGTACGTGCTCTGGTAAAAACGAAGGACATCATCGTGCTGCTTGTGCTTCTTCAAAAGAATCATCAGTTAATAATAAGGGTCCCCAAGGAGACGCTCAGAGTAAGAAGACAGAGCCGAAGGCAGAGACTCTGTCAGACCTTTCTTCTTATTCCTTAGACAGCTTAACGTTTATTCAGAAGCAAGCTTCTTCTTCCGCTTTTGTGGAAGACGCGGAAGCGGCAGAAGAAGAGGATGACCAGGAGTCCACTGCGGACGGCCCCGGGACGTGGCTGGCACACGAGCCACGGTCGGAGTAGATCATGTTGTTTAATAGCACTCCTTCAAATAATTCTTAGTCAAACTGGGCCCCTACCACACACAGTACCCTAACACTTCATTTAAAACGAATTCGCCCATCACAAATCATTATTCGAACAACAAAAATCTCTTCTAGCAAGAGCTCTAAAAAAAACCTGGCGTTGCGTACACGCCACGGAATTATGTAAAAGACAGGCCCCATATATTGACACATAAATTAACGAGGTCGGAGCCCGGGGACGACGCCAGTGTCGAAGTTTTGGTGCTGGATTTGCTAGGCTCGAATTTCCCCGTGTTCTGGCTTGTTTTCGAGCTGTGCGTCTTCCTGGTTTTTCTATTGATTTGTTGTTCATGATTGTTGTTGTGCGAGTTTGGGTGTTGAGGGATTTATCTAATTCTATCATCAAGCCACACCATATAGCAAATTAATTCGACAGTTTCATTCACAGTCTTCATAGCACAGTTTCTCGGGCCCCACCACAAATCACTAATTACGAGGATCGTGTATAAATAAATGGTGATCCTCACACCTAGCGTTGCGTATATACCACGAAATTTAATATGTCAAAGATCGCCCCATAGCAACATGAATGATGATCTAGGTTTTTCTTGGTGACTTGGCTTATCGTTTGTGGAAGCACGGCCACATTCTCAAACATTCACAACTAGCCATGTTGACCGTGTATGCGCAAGGGATCGTTCTCTTCGGCTACATTTGTACTTTCGTGGGTTTGTACTTACCGGATCAGCAGGGCCACTTCCTGAACGTCCCGGTGGCTTATAATTGTGATGCCTTATATTGACGATTGTGATGCCCTAATTTCGTGACATTAATATATGCAGAGTGTAGGGGCATGTATGAAAATACAAAGATAGATGGTTGGTAGTGCTTGGATTGTGTATGGTGGATTTGTTGTGGAAAAGTCAGTTGTTAACCGTATATATTATTCACTACTACACCGATTACACCGTATATTATCTAGGTGGCTTCGAGCCTGTACTACAGCTACCTGGAGAGTTTTCGCTACGTGACGCCGGGTTCGCCGCAGGAGGCGTTCGAAGTGGAGGTTGCTATTATATGAGTTTATTATTAGCACTATTACAAACGTTTGCTTTTATTAAATGATTAATGCAAACAGCGGTTTTACCATATAATATTATACAAACGACGAGGATTTATAATAAATACTAAACTGAAACTGAAACGTTCACTGTCTTGAGGTGCCCCTGAAGCGCACGTACGACGAACTCTATCCAATATTTTAGTTCATTTTAGTAATACTTTATCCGCTTATCATGCCTCCTTTTTTACAATATTTTAGTTCTCCTGTGATCTGTAACGCCAATATCCGAAAATTCAATGCCCATTTTCTATCTGTTACCATACAGATTCGTTGCAGGAAAAAGTTTGGGGGAAGCAGCAACACCGCTGATGCGGCACCGTGTGTGTTCATCGAGCTTATTATAGAGATATCACTCTTATATCTATATATCTTGAGGTGCCCCTGAAGCGCACGTACGACGAACTGTATCCACGGGTCCCCCGCGAGGACGAACGGTTCGCGGGGCTGGCCTACGGGCTGATGATCGTTGGGATCGGGTGCCGCTTGTGCCTTCCTTTTGTATTGCAGCTCGACCGGCGGGTCTGATTTTTTTTTCATAACAATATTGTTTACTACATATTAATATTCATTAACAACATTGATTAAGGCTCCATATGGAAAACTTTCTTGAGGCCGATCTTGCGTGAAAAAAACGGTTGAAACCATCAGTGTTGTTATAATTCTCGAACATGATTCGAATTATGCGAAGAATATTATAGGAATTATAAAATTTTAGGCCTGCTGGATTTTACGGCGGATGTTCGCCAAGTACTGGTTTGAGTTCGCGCGGGTGCTCTCGACGCAAACGCAGCTCATGGTGGTCCTGGCGTTGGTCTACAAGTGGTTCGAGCACAGCAATCGCGCGATGTTGCCCCGCGAAAACATGTACTGGGGGAGCGAAGAAACGCTTTGGTGGCGCCGGTCGCGCTTGAGCACCATGTTCAACTCCCTGTACGTGGGCGTTATGAACCTGGCCTCCAAAGGATATGTGGTCATCACGGTATATTTCCAAAGGATATGTGGTCATCACGGTATATTTCAGTATTCCTTTTAATTTCAAAATCCTTGCATCTCGTGTTCTTCGAAGTATTAGAATGGCATTTGTTTGACTTCCGTCTCTCCTAATATCATTTTCGTGCAACGCGTTGTTTGCTATATCTCTTCCGGTGGGTTTCTAATATCACATAGTAGCAATAGATTTTTAAATATTATGGCATCACGTTTTTCAAAAAAATCCTGGTTCATTTTTCAAAAAAATGGTGATTTTTCAAAAAACGCCGTTACATAGAAGATTCTGAAACATTGAAGTGCGATTCGAGTCGGATTTGGAGAGAGTATTTATAGGGGCACTTTAGTACAATTATAGTGGTGAAAAACATCACAGGTCGAAATCACGATAAAGATCACGATATTAAATCAAAAGTCGTTATACTTATACGAATTTCAGGTTGGCACGCTGGAAGCGGAGTTCTCGGTCGAGGCGACGCTAATTCAGCTCTTCGTGACCTTCGCCGTGGTGCTGATGAAACTGGGCGCCCAGGGCGTGTTTTTCGGTGCCCTCGCGATCGAGTCCGACGCCGTACTCAGCTACTATATAGATAATATTTTTTCCCGATTCTCAATCTTAATACAGTGTATCTTACAAGAACACCCCCCCCCCCCCCACACAACGATGCAGAGGCCTCATCTGGTCTCATCATACACAAAGAAAAACCTCACCTATATAGAGTTGTGCTTGTATGGGTTTTAATAGGTTGATGTAGGGCTATGTGATTTTTGAACGAGTGGCTTGATGCTGAAAGAGACGATTTGAAGGACCACCTTTCGAGGACTTCCAGAATTGTTTACGGAAGTTTTGGTAAAAAACCTTACCAGATTGCTCCCAACCCGTTACAAAAACCTTACCAAAGCGAGCCTCAAAAAGCGGAATTTATGTAGGTGTTTTCTCTCCGCTTACAGGCCGATTCTTATAAGGTTTTGGTAAGGTTTTTGGACGCCGTTCGAAAACGGTTTTAAATGACGTTTGGAGTTTTTACAGTCGACCAAAAAAACTCACCAATATTAAACCCCATCAAGAAACCCCAATCATAGTTGCCCCCTCAAAACCCCCTCAGAAAGCGGCCCAAAAACAGTCGGATCTACACCCAGATTCTCAAGACAGTAATATACGAATCGATAGTAAAAAAAACATGTATAGGTCCAGCGGGCGCAGCGGTATGTTCGGGACAACGAGGCCGCCTTGAAGATCCAGCACTTGTTGAACCGGCATCAGCACAACCAAAACGACCGGAAAAGATTGACCACCGCACTCGGGAAAAGCTTCGTCTCCGCCTCGAGGGCGCAATCTTCTTCCCCCTCGAGGGGTGGCGGATCATCAGTTGAATCAGATGGAGGAGCGGGTGGCCCAGCTCTCGCGAGCGCGGCGCAGCGGCTACTACATGAGAAGAAGAAGAAGAAGAACGACAAAAAAGCTCCCGCACCACCACATAGTGGTGCGCGGAGCGACGATATAAATATGGATGAGGAGCGGAGGTCGTTCCTGAGTGTGGAAGAAGAGCAGCGGGCGTCGGCGGAGATGGCGGCGCGGAAAGAATTGCAGAGCCGCGAAACCGACTCCTCCGCTGCGGAAGAAGAAGAGCTCGTGCGCAAGAAAACTCGCCTCGCCGCGCAAGAAGAACAGGGGCGCAGAGGAGGGGCCCCGAAAAGTATTCCCAAAAAAAGGTCGCGCGCAACCCTAATGTTGATGGAAATTTTGCGTTATGTGATCATCGTTTGTCACGCAATTATCATGCTCGCCGGCCTTTGTTTCAGTTGCGGAGTCTTCGGGTGGTACGCCCTTGGCGCAACGGTCGAACCGCCCCCGAGCAACGAAGCGAACGACACGTGGAACCACTGGTTTACTGGCCTTTGTGCCGTGTACGCCTTGTTGGCCATTTGTCTTTGCATCTTCGAATGTTTGTATCCTGCCCAGAACCGCTACAAATTTTCGCTGGTCTTTTTGTGCGTTCTGGTTTTTCAAATTCTCGCCTTGCCGATGTGGGTGGGGTACGCGTACTGGAGCACCTACACGGAGGCCGACCGGATGTACGAGGGTCCGCTGGGCTTGAAGGTTAGCATCTTTTTTTCCGAACTAATGTTTTCTAATCATAGTGTCTAAAGAATTTTTCAAACATTTCCCCTCAGGGGATCCGAGGGAGTCAGGGCCAGACGTGTTGCGGGCTGTTAGGGATGGCCTGAAGTGTTATCATGTGAGGGGTCTGTAGGTTATTCTGGCGAGGGAGCGGCTCCTATTTGGTGGCGTGGATTGTTGTGTAGAACTCCAACTGGTTGTTGTATTGTGTCGGTGATGTGCGCAGGTGAAAAAATCACGTCTGAAAAAGTCCAAAAAAAGTCCAAAAAAAGTTGGAAAAGAGCTCATTGTGTTTTTTGTAGCTAAAGACTATAGTCCTATCCGGTGTAGTGGGGCCCGATTTCCCCCACTACCACTTGCACTATTACCATTTCTAGTACTACCACTACCTTCACTATTCCCAGTACATTAATTAATCATTATTATTCTCTTTCAACAGGGTTATTGAGGCTGTTGACCCGGCAGTCATTCACGTAAACCGTAAACCGCTCAAAAAACACGAAAAAAAAGTTTCTAAAATCTGTCTGTCATGTTGTTTTTAATTGAAATGGTGTTTTTGTGAAGGTTTTTGGGAACTCTTTTGAACTTTTTTTTGGCGTGATTTTCTGTCGTTCGGAAATTGTTTTTCGTCGAATTGGGGATTCGGCTCAGAGTGTTGATAGGCCCGTCATTCCCTCGCCTCGGACCCCGCAAAATGTATGGAAATTGTCCTCCCTTAATCCCCTCCTTGAAGATCCCCTGTATATGTTCCTTGCAACCCCGTAAGATCCTCAAATCCAGGGTCCCTGCATTGTCATGACACAGTTGGAACGCAGCATTGAGAATTTCTCCAGAATTATTTCCTGATTATTTACATGTAGGCATTTGTTCGATGAAAAAAATCAAAAATGAAGGTCTTCAGTGACACGCGGATGAGCGTGTTGACGGGCGGTCACTATTTGCTCCCCACGTACAACGTGGCCGACGCCCTCATGTGCGGCACCTTTTGCGTTTGGTACTGCATCCAAATTCTGCATTTGGTGCCTCTCGTCGACATGTGGTCGCGCCCGAGCAAGTCCTTCGTGCCGCCGGAGGAACTACAGGAGATGGAGATTGTCTACACCCCGGAGGGACAGTACGTAATGACACGAGGTGAAGAAACGCTGCATCGGCACGGAATTGCACAACAACCCGCAACAAGAAGAGACAGCAGCACGGGAGGAGCTTCGGAATTTCACTCGCACGCGACGCACGACGACAACGCCGAGGAGCTGATGGTGGAGCTGCACATGGCAAAATTTTTAGGGGTGGTCCTACTCTTCGTGTTCATGCCTTGGGCCTTTTTGTGGTGGCTCACCATGCGCGCCGTGGACCCCAAGTATGCCGCCTTGTACCAGTGTTCCTTCTACAGTTTTTTGGGAATTCTGGGCGAGGGGCCGTTCGTGGAGCAGACCGGTACTATGGGCTATTATATCTTTTACATATTAGTATAATATTTTTTGTGCATATCTTTTTATACGCATAATATACGTATAATATAGATCGTTTAGGAAAAATATCTGTATTCATTTTTTTCAAATAAGAGGGACGTTTTTTCGAATGAGTGATTTAATATAGGGTTGGGTCTTATATTACTCTTAAAAAAAAAAACAGCGGCGGGTTGGGTTTTGTTATTCTTCGGTTTCTTCATCACGCTGTTCGTGACTTCGCTGATTTACGCCGAGGTTTACATCATCGCGATCAGCTTGATTCGCAAACACCCCGCCACCGCCACGGAGGCGCCCTCTTCTCGCAGCAGCGTTGCGACGGTGATGATGATGAGTCAACACTCAAATGATAATGATGATAATAACGACGATGATGATAATATTAATAACGACGATGATGACAACAATCGCCATAATGGAAGATCCACGAGGAAAAAAACGGATGGAAAGAAAGATCAACCATGGACTGTCTACCGTGACGGTGATGAGGCCGCTTCGGATTCCCGCGAGGAGCAGACAGTCCCAGCCCCAATACTCGATATTACGCGCGGCCGGGCCACGATGAACCAAATTTGATGGCCCACGCTCCGTAAACTAGGCCCACGATGGCCCAAGCGTGGTTGTTCGGTTGTGGGTTCGTTATTTTGGTTTCCACCGAGAGAGCTTGAGAGGACTACCGTGTTTCGTAGTCAGTGTCGCCGTTGAAAGTCTCTGGGGCCGCCGGGAGCGTGCAGTCTAAACATCTTTGTTCTCACAATGATGATCCGTAGAGAGTTGTAGCCGTATTGACCATGGCGGGCGATACATACTATAGCCTACATGATATGCCTACATAATATAGAGATGAATATCAGGAACTTTGATGTCCGCGGCAGGTTATAGATTTCAGGTGTTTCGTTATTATTGATCAAGGCGGCACCCGAATCAAAATTTAGTGGACAATTTTTTTTTAATGCAAATGATGAAATGTTTTAATAGCTGAAGATCATAATAGAAAACGTGTCGTGACTGACGATCACGCACTGTCTGTAATAGACGTAAACCCATTCATATTTAATGACGTATTCAACTGATGACTATAACTATTTCCTATGCTAATGCAAAATTTAAACCAACAAAGAGCTAATATGACAAATGTACCTCCGAGTAGACTTTCGCGTTATCATCACAGCCTAGCCTGCTGAACATCATTCATCCGTATCAATGTTCTCCTGTGGACCTGTGAGTGAGTGTCGCCATTAGGGGACCCGATGCATGTGTAGTAAGTTGTCAAATAATTCTATGCGAACATGAATTAATACGTTTCGGCCTCTCGATGCGATAATATCAGAATTTTTTTTGCTGCACCTTTCTAGAATCTTCCCGGCCCGTTACAATATATGCATCGCGGAATTCTCGGTCCTATTCAACTTTCTTTCATAACATAAAACGTGCAAACATCAAGAACACCGCAGTGGGTTGTTTCCGGGGATCATCTCGACATATTTTAGTGTAATATTTGTTGAAGGGTAGCAACGTATAGCATTTTTTCGTTCAGTTTCAAGGCTTCAGGTAACGTTAACCAGCGTTGCGTATTATATTGACACATACTTACACAACTAGAGGTTCCAGACAGTATCGATACATATTCGCTAGATCGCAAAAAGCAACGTGATGGTGAGACTTTACCTCCAATTGTGCGTTTTCGCCACGGTGGATGCGTTGCGTGTTGCTTACATTCCCGCACAAGTAGTTGTGGACCCTCTGCTAATAGAAAAGCCTTATTTGGTCGGCAACGAAGTTTTCGGTATGTACCCGCTTGAGCAAGGTAGTTTTATGGAAGGTAGCTGGCTGACCAACGTGGGCTTTCCGAATCATCGCGTCGTCTCTGTGCCCTGGGTTTCTTATGTAAATGCGCATCGCCAGGTGGGCAGAGCCGTGAGACAGCCGCGCCGCCCGTTTTATCGTAATGTTCCGGACGGCTGGCAGCCTGGGACGGCCAAGTGTCGATTGGCGGGCCAGAGCTTTCACGCCTTCGCGGCGCCATCGTCGGAGGAGCTGACGGGCTGTTTCGTGAAGGTCAATAGAGCATGTTGTTGTGGGGCCCCTTGAGGGATCTTATCTATCAAGCCACCCCATCAGTATCTCAACCCTTCATAGCAAATTCTAAGTTACCACAAAAATTACAGTATTCGACCAACGAGGATCATCTACCAGGTGATCTACTGCACACGTAGCGTTGCGTACAACATGTCACGAAATTATGTATTAAGGATAGGCCCAGTAGCATCATATTAACTAAAGGTAAAATTCCAGAGTCCCTCCCCTTTGGCGACGTACAACCCGTTGGCGTGGACCGCCCGGTTGGTGCAGGGCAGTTTTCCAAAAATGAAGCTGTACGAAAGTTTGGAGGAAGCGGTGAACGACCGGTGGCTCGTGAGCGTTTCGGAGGACTACGCGCAGCACGGTTTACTCTATGTGGGCGCCCGGTTTCTGCCGAATTTGTACGATAAAGCGGGCGCCGAGGCGATTTTCTACGCGGACGGCCGGCCCGCCGCCGGCCGCGGGGCCCCCGAGGGGCGGTGGCTGCAGCGCGCACTGTTCGGCCCGGAGAATGGGGGCGCGGGCAGCGACATTTTGCTGCACGCGTTTGGGTTCGACGAGAACTTGACGCGTGAAATTATCTATTTGTCCGCCTGCAGCGGGTTCCGCATCGACTCCCTCGCGTTTCTGTATTTGATGCAGCTGTACACTGTGAAAGTAGCCCGCTTTGTGAAAAATCACAGTGAAGAGGCTCGTGAGCTATTTCCCAACAACATCCCATCGAGGGTTGTGTTGGCGAATACCTACGACGAGTTCGAACGACACCTGCCGCCCCACCAGCAGTCGTCCCACAACGTCTTGAATGCCGTGATTCGGATGGAGCTGGCTTTGGCTCGATACTGAGGATGGTAATGAATAATGATCGAGGAAAAGTTTATATGTATACTTGTTCACAGAATATTATATTGTGAGGCGCTAAAATTGTTGCCTATATTATACGGAACGAACATTTTTTACGAAGCTTCTGCAGTTTTTTACCGTTTTCAACATCTTAAGCACAGTAGGCGTGCCTAGTCACCAAAGCGTGTCAGATTATGGTTCTGATTTTTTTTCTGAAATGCAAATCTTTTTTTTTGAAATTATGAAAAGCCCGAGGTTGATCGCGTTTTTTGTCGCAAGAAATTAATCGAAATATTGAAGTGAGCCACCCGCTCCGCACAGTATCACATGCATCCTTGAAGAGCAAGCCAGTGTGGCAGTGTGAAGCGTTTTTATTTTTTTTCAAGCTACAATATTTAAGCACACCGACGTCGTTTGAATAGCAAAATGTTATGGATGTTTTCATTAATTTATTATGGACGTTTGATGTTTTTTCTATCGTGAAATCCAGCAAGGGGTACAGAAGTTTATCCCGAATAGACTGAATCTGGTGAGGGGTCGGACGTGTTGTCGACATTTTTACAAAAATAGACACATTTTCGTGTGCACACGCACCCGCGCAATAAGGTGGAAAGAGAGCCCCTTGCAGGTTGCATGTCGGTGAGGTCTTCGTAAACTGGAGCAGTAAATCGTGTTCACACTCTAGTAACTTCTTATTTCTGAATTCTTTCGGTGTCGTCATCCTAATTTTTTCCCGGTTCTCTTCAACGCAACCTTTTTTTTTCTCGCTAGCATCAAGAAAAACCAACGCAGCAGATAGGGTTCTATTTCCGGGGATCATCGCGAGAATACAAAGCGGTCGTGAATTTACCGATGGAGTGTGTAACGTATAGAATTTTTTAATGTAAGGTGGCGCCATTGCGTTATTTAGACGAGTAACATGATGGCGCCGCTGCAAGGCTTCGTCGCCGCTGCCCTCGCGTTAACTCCTGTACATGCGTTGCGCATTGCGGGGGCCCATAATCCTCAAAAAGCAGTTCCACAGGAGCGCCCTGCTGTGGCTTCCACAGCAGGCGTTCCCGCAAGAGAATCCTTGTTGACAACAGCAAGTCATTCCAGCGATGCATTCCGTCATTGGACACAATTTCTTTTTGACACTAAATCGCGAGAACTAGCCGCGCTCTCCCAGAAAACCTATACTTTCGTGGCCAACCCAGAAGAGACGGAGAACGCCGGGGTTACGACGGGGCCGGGCGTCAAACTCAATCTGGCAACTCCTAGTTCGGGCACTTCTCTAGAACCTCGGGTCCGACTGCACACTTTGGGTCCCGTGCAGCGAGCCTACGTCACGAACCTGGAAGGCCACGTGCAGACGGTGCGTTACGACAGCCAGTTGCAGTACTGGCCGGCGTTCCTCGACGCGGTCGCGGTGGCGTTTGGAAAAAGACGGTTCCACCGCTTTCTCCACCAAAACCAAGTCGCAAAAGGACGGAATACTAACGAAAACCCGACCGTGCACGTGAAGCTTCTAACGGCCGCTGGTCTGCAAATTCGCGATTTCGCGGCGCTCGAGGAATATAACAGTGAGGAGCCTGTCACGGCAGTGTTTGAAGATGCCTCGTTGCTGTCCTGCCGCGGCTATAATCCCGGGTACATTTACTTCCACGGATTTTGACAACAACCCGTATATTATTAAGGGACTCTCCAGTATCTTATCGACGCTATCCAATCCTACATGATCTGGTCTCTGAGTGTGAAGTGGAAAAGCAGCGTTTCTTGTGTGGCGACAAAACGTCTGTATGCGAGGCCCTGGGATGAGGAGGATCAGCACGGACAATATGTTATAAGTTCGAGAACGCGAATCAATGCTTCAAGTGCGGTGTATTTTCTCATGCGGGAATCAGTACAGTTATCGTGTTCAAAACTTTTACTATCCTCTCTTCGATAATCAAGAAATTTATGATCGTGTTCCTATTCTTCCTATCTTGGTTATCCTGTGTCAATACCATTCTACCGTTTGTCTCTTCTGTTCTCCTCAGCTGTTGCAGTTGTGTTCCCTAACGTGGGTCTCTTCCATTCTTATACAATTTTCCCAATTTTCCCAGCGGTAGTGTACAATTTCAAATTATATTTCAGTTTTTCGGGGCAAGCGTTGTGGTATTGGGTTTTCGTTTTGTCCAAGCAAGCCGCCTCACGGCGACCCTTAGTTAGTTACCCCGAGTTTCTTGGCAGAGTTGTAGCTGGTACATTTTTGAGCGTTTAGCATTTCTACATTTAGAGTGATCCGATTTGATCAGCATTTGAGACATTCGAATCCTTATTAGAGTGCCGTTTATTCGGCGCAATCGTCATCATCAGATGCTCCTTCCCGCAAGCTCCCGCTGGAAACACGGAACTGATCAGTCTCGCGCGAACCCCGCTAAAGCGTTTACACGGCTTTTCTTATTCGCAGCGACGCGCTTCGTCCCATCAGCACTGGGCCTCATTTTGCGGCCACCCAGTGTGTCCCGCAGCGCCTCTGCCCCCTCCCTGCCGACTTTAAACACTGCCAAGAACAATCAGAGTCGAGGCGGAAGAAAGCCCACGACAGGTGAAAAGAACAATGATTCCCAGTTAGTAATCACTGGAAAGCAGCCTGTTCTCATCAACGGCATCGAGCACTCCCAGTCTTATTTGAAGTTCCTCAAAGATTCGCACAAAAACGAGCAAACGGACCAGACGCAGAGCGCGGAGCTGCAGGGCCTGTGCAGTTTGTTAATGGGGGACCTGGGCGATCGGGCCCTGGGGGAGAGGCTCGCGGAAATGAACCGCGCAGGCGCCAAGGGACAGTTCATGCTCAATTCCCTGTTGGGTTCCACGGAGCGGCAGATTCTGTCCACGACGTTCGGCGCGGTCTTCCTGTTCTTACCTTTGAAACTCGTATCATCTGTTGCTGCGTGCAGAGACGGATTCGACAGTATGCCTCACGGTCAACAATTCGGACAACAAAGTCAGACGTTCTATGGAGGAGCCTGCTTTGGGAGTTCTCGTGGTCAAGAAAGTCCTTATATGAACGCTGCAGTGAGTCCGTTTCCAATGGGGGTGTCCCAGCACACACAATTTTACTATGGAGCTGACAATGTGAATCAATCTATGATGAATCGTCCCCATACAACTAATACTATTAGCCCAGAGGAGTGTCTTCCGCGCATAGACTCCCAGATCGTGGCCAAGCTAGCGGAATTATCGAAATGCCACCTCGGGCTGCAGAAATTCATGACCAACACCGGCCGCGGCACGCTGGATTCTCTCTTCGTCAGCGTGGCTGACGACCCCGTTCGGTGGCAGAACGCCGCCGCACAGCACGAGCATTTCGCGCGCGTGTGGCGACGCAAGCACATTCCCTGGGCCAAAAGCGTGTCCTGCGGCCTGTCCGTCACTGGTCGCTCCGGCGGCGGAATGGGAAGCAACAGTGGCGTGGTGGGTCTTTTCGAGAGTGTGGCGGAAATGCACGAGGACCTCGCCGCGTCGATGCAATTGTTGGCGCTGGCGGCACCTTCCGGGGTACCCGACGGCTCCTCCGTCGAGGGCCGATGGCGGCAGTTTTTGAGACAGAACAGCCGCGACAACCACTGTAGCGTGGAGGGAACAGTGCAACAGCTGATCCACGAGCAAAAGCTGCGGTATTGAGAGTGAGCAAAATTAAAGCTGCAGTAGTATTAGGAGTACATCGGTCGTGAATTATTTAAGTCTAGAATCCGTTTAGAAAACGGAGAGAACCCGCAAGGGCCGTTTTCTGAATATTCAGTGCAGTTGTTTTCATCATTTCACATTTAATTACAGAGTCGTTTTCTGTACGTTAATACCATTTTGGTTCTCGCTCACGGAGTCGATGGCGGTGGTTGTAATAACTAACTGGAGGTTTTTAAGGACTGCGGTGGCTGTGATATTGCTATAAACTTAGCGGCCCTTAAATATTTCCCAGAATATCCATAACTGTGGTGGTGAATCATTATGTTGGTTTGTGTCAGAATAACGTTTGCGGTGTTCAGATCTGATCTGATTCGATCCTGTTTCATATTCAATATTATCTGGTAAACGTATCAGCCCCGGACGCAAGTTGTTTCCGTATTGTTGCACAAACCTGTGGTACACATATTCATTTGCGCAAAATGCATAGACGTTTCCTCCTACAGCAGCCGGGCAGGCCAAATAATAGACAGCATGTATGGGCGGGCGTCTGGGGTGGATGTAGTGTAAAATATGGTTGCCGCAAACCCCGACAGTGTAGCTGTCAGTTGACTTGTTGAATTAATACTTACAAGACAATGAGTCAGCTTCCCCCGAGATAATAAGTCATTTAAGCATAGTAACTCTTCTCCCCCTACCTATTCTTCGACCTATTCATTTCATAATCATAGTAATCATAAAAAAGTTAACCAACAAAAATGTCGGCCGAGCAGCTGGTGACGCAGGGCGACAAGAAGCTCAAGGGTGGCATGATGAGTATGTTCACTGGCGTGGATTACGGCAGTGCGCTCGAATGCTACGAGCAGGCGGCGAACGCCTTCAAGATCGAGGGCCAGTTCGAGCGCGCCGCCGAAATCCTGCTATACAAGGTACCCATTAATAGAATTCAGTAATATTAGTTTCTTATTCTAAAGGGAATATGTGATGCATCAGTCGACGGAAAAGATATATTGTATGGCCAAAAGGTCGTCCCGACCGCAGAAAAGAACGACGCGCCGCGGTTCCAGTTGGCAAACTACATGGTGGAGGCCGGGCACAACATGAAACGGGTGGACGTGCGCAAGGTCTCATTCATCTTTTTGCATTGAATCAGTCGCAACTAGCAATAACATATGTCCACCTTTTTTTCCTATTAAATGATTCACGTGGCACAATATGCAAAGGTGTGTCATTAGTATTCAATAATAAGTACGCGAACAACATAATATGTGAAAGGCCCTCCCCATATACGAGAAGGCCATCCAGC
>Ga0099797_101015_pt1 | contig 15840 bp, 11 predicted proteins | sample Uncmet_Sort48C_1_FD_89871 | JGI IMG/M metagenome (GOLD analysis project Ga0099797, IMG submission 89871) | Marine eukaryotic communities from CALCOFI LINE 67, Pacific Ocean - C012_Sort48C_1 | ecosystem: Environmental > Aquatic > Marine > Oceanic | place: Pacific Ocean: Monterey Bay | collected... | reverse complement strand
ACACGGACGACAAGGGTCGGCGTGAGCCATTGATAACCTCGAAAGGAAAAGGGGGCAAAGTGTTAGCACAAAAAGTGCTGACGCGGGATGAACGAAAAGCGTTGGCCGCAGAAGAGCGGAGAAAACGGAAGCGGGAGGATGGTGAAGGTACCAAAGCCCAGAAGAAAGGGAAGACCGAAGGCACAGCCCGAGAAGAATCGACCAAGGAGAGCCAAACGTTGGAAAAAAACAAGACCACGGCAGAGAAAAAAGACAAAAAGGCGAAAAAGAAGAAGAAGGAAGCAACCCCATCTGGGGACGAAGCGTCGTCGAAAAAAACCGAGGCAGATAAGACGCCATCCAAAGAGCCGGCTGTGGAGAAGAAAGAAAAGAAGAAAAAGAAGAAAGAGAAGAAAGAGAAGAAAGGCGATGAAAAGCCGGCCGCCCCCGTCGCTGCACCCGCAGAAATACCAGTCCCAGAAAAAGAGCTGCCTTCGTTTGTACCGTCCAAGAAATTCAAAGGAGCTCAGCGAGGGTATGTGTTCAAAATGGACCGGAAAGGGTTGGGTTATTACAAAGACCGCAAACCAGCTACGGGAAAGCGCAAAGATCGTGCAAGGGATGTCAAGGGTTCAGCCCCGGGTAAACGGTCGGCCGTGGAAGTTGCACCGTCGAAGGAACTGGCGCCGTTTGTACCTGCGAAACGTTTCAAGGGAGCCCAGAAAGGATACGTGTTCAAGATGGGCAATGATGGGCTAGGATACTACAAAGACAAGAAACCCATACCCGTCGCTGGTTTTCGAGGAGATGGCGGTGGGAAGCGCAGCAGTGGAAAGAAGAAGAACCGAAAGAAAGGAAGCGGGGGTAAACAGCGACGTGGCGGTGGACGCCAGAGCATGATGTTTGAGTGATGATCTTCAAATGTGTGTAAGAGGAGTTGTTAGGAGTAGCACCTTGTTGTTTTTCATGATCGATACTGCTATATTTTAGTATGTACTAATTTGGTATAATAGTAGTGTTTGGAATAGATAGAACTGTGCCCCCACAAGTACAGTTCGTCATCATTAGCATGTACCGGTACGTATGTACGTACGTATCACTCACTCCTCCGGGGCTCCATGCTCCCTCAGGATCTTTGCACACTCGGCGTATCCACGAATAATCGCATAATTCAATGGTGTGCCGTAGTACTTATCTTTGAGACTAGTATCGACCCTATCATCACTGACGAGCTGTGCGAGGATGGCGGGGCGGTTGTTGAGTACTGCCCAGTGCAATGCGGTGGAGTTGTAGCTGTCCTGAACATTCAGATCAACCCCTGGATGGTTCATTAACGAAACCACCATATCCAGATGGTTGCAGGCTGCTGCTCTCATCAATGCTGTGGAACCGTCATTGTGGACTGCATTCACATTGTGGATCATGCCGAGAATTCTGTGGAAGAGAGGGAGACGGCAGCCTTCCCATGCAGCCACGTGAAGTGCATTCCTCCCGTCCCCATCGACTTCATTGGGGTCGTCCCCGCCGTCCAACAGTGCCTCTGCCGACTCTTCATCCTCAGCATAGATTGCTGCACCCAAGGGAGTGAGGAGGACGCCAAATTCATCACGAGTATCACCGTGCAACGCCAGGGCCCGCTCATAATCCGTCTCCCCGACGCACGCCAACCGCAGCGCCTTGTTCTCTTCAACTTCCACTTTCGTCAGCAACGTCGGCGGGATGCGGCTCAAACGCACGCGCATCTGCTCGAACCTTCGCGCAAATGAAAATACCCAATCGCATTTCACGTACCCCAGCACGAAGTGCTTTGAACCATGAGGGCGCTCCACACGGACGAACATGTACTTGGAAAGGATCCACCGCACGTAGTCCGGCAGGCGACACACGTAAGCCTCGTCGTTTGTTTCCTCCAGTAGTGCACGAAAATGCTCGAAGAACACCCGGCGAAAATCACTGTGCACCTCGTTGAGTTCGAAAAGTACGTTCCGTTTTGTGTGCCAGGCGCCGAAGACACCTTTGTCAATGCTTTTGTCGTGACCTGGCTCCGGAGGGGTGGCCGGACGATCGTGGGAGCGCCCTTCGGGCGGGGGGGCGTCGTCTGCGTTCATCACGGACGGAGGTGAGCGTTTGACGTTTGTGCAGTGGGCGTGGTTTGTCTGATGTTTTCGTGTGCTGTTTGTTGGCGAAGGAGTGGTCGCGGTTGCCTTCGTGCGTCCTCAATCCCGGGGGTGGGGCGGGGAAGGCAGACTCCAAGTTTCCCAGTCTTGTCCTCGTTCGTGTCGTCCGTGTCGATGACGTCCTCTTCCTTCCACTGCTGTGTCCATGGTACCCGACCACTACACCCACACATCGTCTACATACTTGTCTCAACAAGATTCCTATCAATACTATACACGATAAGGTGCAGACCCCCGTCGTTTATGGTGTATCCCTACTAACATCCATAGTACATAGACACAGCACTATATCGTATATTAACCCTATTCCCAACACCGTATCGGAAGATGACGACGGACTCTATCGATCATGGTATCATGGTTGAGCTTCCAGAGATTCAACTGCAACGGCGGGGAGAGAGAGCGCGGTGTGCTGCAGTGCGAAAGTGTGTTGAGAGGAGGGAGAGGTTGTGTCGGTGCTGGGCTCTAATAGCTATTCCGTCTGCCACTCAGATCAGGAGTGACATCATTACTACCGTGTTACGGATACGTACGCAAAGGCCGTGTGATTGCGCGGTGCGTAGGGGATGGGGGAGGGCAAGGGAGCACGCATGTTGTCTTGTTTGTTCCTCGTCCTCGCTTGGGTCCCTGCCACAACCTCCTTGGACTGCTGCGAGCGATGGGTGGCACACGAAGAGAAAGACATGGCGTGGGCTGTTGCGCTAGATGCGGAGTTTCCTTGCCCATGCTTTGAGAAGGAGGTGGGACCATCGTGGGTATCAGAGTACAATATTTTTCGCGAGTGGACCTACTTCTGGAGCCTTGATAAATACCATCCGGGGGCGAAATCCTGCTTCCGGTCGAAACCTTTCCAAGGTCACACGCAACAATGCTGCTACAGTGATAGTGGACAGCTCATAACTTATGGGCCCGGGGGTGGGACCGCGGATAAAGGCGGGGCAGCATCGTTGTACAAGGTCTTAATAGGCACATCGGAACATGTGCGGGCCGATGTAAAACCGTTCGTGGATTGTGGTGGGCCGACGGGCTGGGACAAATACCGTTTGGTACGACCAATATCGAAAGGGGTGGGCGGTGCTTGCACACCGAACCATGGTGGTGTGCTGCCGTACCACACGCCCTACGCGCCCCGTGTTGTTGACCACGCGGAGGAATGCGCCACATTGCTGGACTTGTAACCGTGAAAAATATCTTTGGCTGCCGGACAAACGTAACATAAGAATGTGTCGCGAGCGATGTACTTTCCCTATCCATATTCCCATTTGAAATACTTTACAAGTACACTTTCATCTTGAAGGATCCGGCCGTCGTCGAAGGGTTTGTGCAGCGGGAGGAAATGCTAAGATACATCCCGCCGAGCGCTTGGTAGAAACAGGATTGTTCCCCTGGTTCTATGTGGAATCTGCGTAAACGAAGTGCAAGGATCCGTTGTGCTGTCGCCTCCGGTGTACCAGACGCAAAGGTATTGCGGGCGTTGGGCCGTGCACGTGGCTGTCGGTACGGCCGCTGGGTGGGACATCGACCGTTTCGTCTATGGGCAAGTTTTTGAGTAAAAAGGCGGCGCGCCAGCCCGTTAGCGCGCCCTCTGCAGTCTCTTTGTCCAGGGGTGTTGACGAAGATGAGTTTGGGTACAATCCACGGAGAAGCGAGCGCAAGAAAGTGCCACCGGTGCGCAAACATCTGCCCACGCCAAAACTGCAAGTCGAGCAAGTGCAACCGCCAACGCGCGATGAGGCGTATTTTGCCGCCTTGAAGAAGAAGAAAATGGTGAACTCCCAAAGAGAAAGGGTCGTGCGAGAAGCCCGTCTAGAACAAATGGGAGACGAAGAGCGGCGGTTGTTCCTCGACAATGAAGTAAAGACGGCCAAACAGCAGAAAGACCAGCAAAAGCACCTGAAATTGTTGGCGAAAGCAAGCAAGAAGAAAGGAAAGAACGTTGTGGGCGGTGGACGGCGCGGCCCGAAAGGAGCCACGGCACGGTCGCCGCATGCTGTACTCAAAACAAAAGAAGGAACGACTGCACCAGCAATGGTTGCACATGATTCTGTGAACATACGCAACGGAGAAAGTCGTGTAGATGAAACTGTAGAAAAGGCGTCGAGCAAAAGTCCAGCGGAACCTGTGTTGCAACCGCCACCATCGTTACCCCCACCGACACTCGCACCACCGTCGGAACCCCCGCAAGCGGCACCCCCTTCGTCGTTAGCGCAGTCTGTCAAGCCGGGGGGCAGTGACACTAACAGTGCGGATGCTAGAGCAAAGAAAGAGGAAGCTTTTTTCAAAGAAATGAAACAAAAGAAAATTGACGAAATGGCTCAAGAGCAAGAAAAGCGAGAACAAATGTTGGCTGCCCTGACGGAGGAGGAAATAACCGCATTTCTAGAGAATGAGAAAGCAATTGAAGAGCAAGAGCGACTGCAACAGAGGATGTTGAAGCGGCAATTAAAAGCTTATGGTACAGGGGGGAAGAAGAAAAAACTAGTAGGGGGACGTGGTAAGAGAAAGGCTGGTGCCCGAATGGCTGCTGTCCAAAAATTGATCGACGCTGACGAAGATGGCTAGTTCGATGCGGGAACAGAGAGAATAATATAATAACGTATTTTCAAGCCGCTTACCCTAAGAGAAAACCAATCAGAATGCGAACAGAAGCAGGAAGAGTCCGCGTCAGACGACATTAAGGTGGAGATCAAGTTCCTTCTGGTGTATATTGTTTTTAAGTGTTTGAATTATAATCTATGAGCGTACTCAGTTTTAATAACAGCCTTTATTTATAAACTAATAACTTTAAAAGTTATAAAATGGCTGTATCATATCATATGTTTACCTTTTATATACGTATATATAAAAATAGTATATTGGCTGTTATTTATTTAAATAAACAAGTTTTAAAACCTGATTAATCGTCTTGTGATGAGTCTGTAATTATGCGGCATGAGCGTTTCCCTATTTTTGTATATCTCAGATAATATCCTCCTTTTTGATTTTCCAAGCAGTGGTTTAATTGTTTTGTAGTTGACCTGGTTCTGATTTGGGAAGTATTAGGAGGGCTATATATTTTTTAAATATAGCGATGGAGACCGCTGAATTTGATATTTGAGACAGAAAACGTTTAATTAATACAGCCTTTATTTATTTGGTAAAACTAATATATAATGGTTGTAGTTAATTACCATTAGAAATGTTGATCACATACACATATCATGAAATTAATCATGATCATCCAGTCATCTTTCATTTCATCTCTATGATCCATAAAATGAGCGTTTGGCTCTTGTAAATCAGTAACCAGCGAATTCAAAACATCGAGGAAGGGGATAATGATTTTTCCCTTCAAGTTATGCATTGCACGTGCTGCTATTTTTCCATCTCCATATCTGGTGGTGTGTCTACTGGTGTTGCTGGGACAACCAGCACTTGTGCATTTGCTCCCACTCCTTGCTGATTCATCATCATCGCGTTTGCTCCCATTCCTTGCTGATTCATCATCATCGCGTTTGCTCCCACTCCTTGCTGATTCATCATCATCGCGTTTGCTCCCATTTGCTGGTTCATCATCATCGTGTTTGGATGACCCGCAGCCGCTCCTAGCTGGTTCATCATCATCACGTTTGCTCCCATTTGCTGGTTCATCATCATCGTGTTTGGATAAGCGGCACTCGCTCCCATTCCTTGCTGTTGCATCATCATTTGCTGCTGCTGCATCATCATTTGCTGCTGCTGCATCATCATCGCGCCTGCCATAGGACCTAAGGCTGCCATAGGATTTCCCTGGTAAGAAACTTTGTATGCATTCCATGCTTCTGGCAGAGCGCACGGCGCTTGTTTCAACCTAGTTATGGATTCGTTTGCCAGGGCCATAAAGGTTGCGACACTGCTTGGGGTTGGTGCATCGATTGCTGCCACCGGAAGCGGAAAATTTTGGAGCCTCACAACAAACGTATCTGGTGCTACTTTTGAACCGCAGATTGTCGAAAGACACTCCTCTACTGTAAGTTGCGATACTTCTTGCAATGGAAACACTTCTTGGATAGGCTTAGTATCCCCGAAGCACGGCAAGCAGCAAAGAGGAGTCCTAATAGACTCAGTAGAATAGTTTTGGATGCGCAAACGACGAGGATAAGATTTGACTTCATACATGATCGAATTTTGTCGCAAAATCAGTCGGTGGGAACGCGCTGCGTCGGCCAATCCCGCGTAATTAATCGCTAAGGACGCTGGAAGGCCCAGGATGATGCAGTGAGGCCATAAACAGGGCAGGTACATACATGGATTTTTGAATGTAGCAGAACAGAAAGTGTTTTGAACAACGTCGATATCAATTTCAAGTTCACACACGACCGGATCCGCCGCAAAGTACTCAATCAATGGATTCACTTTTGGCGCGAACTGCCCATTCATGGACATTGGAGACACCATATTTGTCATTGCGATTCGGGCCTCAGTCTCAGCTTGACCCTGCCGCATCATTTCCGCCACTTGCTCCGGGCTTCCAACCATGTGGACTCCACCCTGGTGGTGACGGTGTCGTCCGTGTCTGCGTGGCATAGTGAGAATGGCCGTGTATCGTGAATTCCAAAAACCCTTCGACCTTCACGGTTTCGGCGTCTTGTATGTACAACAGAAAACGTCAAAACGACCCCCGCCCCGCCGTTCGCCGGGTAATGGTTACTGTCCACACGCATGTGTCCCCTCCCTCCATCCTCCAAGTCATCTGTTACAACGTTCCACGCGCCGCCGCCCCTCCATGGACATACCCGAGCCTAAAACATTATTATACCATAGAATGTGCATCATAAATCAATGTTATTGTTCTTTGTGACCTCAATCTTATTCTTTCGTTTGAAGTCATGGTCACGGGTCGGTCGGAGAGGAATGCATACTCGTTGTGTAGTATCGGATAGGTCATATCCACCGAAGCGAGTGCATCGTCAAGAGATGGAATCGAACACAAAAGGAGTGAAGTAGTTGTAGTACGGTCTGTGCTCGTTTTACGTTTCATTTACAGTTAGTTGACGTGATCGTTTACCTTTGTTTACCCCGCGCGAGTTAGAGTGTGCTCTCGCTTTGCGCCTTGCGCACTCGGACCCGCTCTTTCGCCTCGTGACCTTTTTTAATGAGCTTGCCGGCAGTCATTGCCATGCCCACGGCCCCGCTGAAACTCTTCTTGATGTCTTTCAACTTTGGTTTTGCCAGTGGGGCCATCTTGGAAGCGTATTGCCCGGGACCAGGGATGTGCTTCGCGCGCAACATGATTTGGTCGATTTCGCCCAACGGTTCGAAGTCGCCCCATTTAACCGCCTTCTTGCTTTGCAGGGACGCGTGTTTGGGCTTATACTGCCCAGGGCCCGGTTTCTGTTCTGCGTAGTACATGAGCCACTCTACGTCGCTCTTTGGCGTGTACTTGCCCCACGTTCCACCGTTGCTCGCGGTTTGATTAGGGTCTTTGGGCGTGTATTGCCCTGGTCCTGGAATCTGTGCCGCACGGTACATGATCCACTCGATGTCGTTCTTAGGCTTGTACTTGCCCCAACGAGCTCCTCTAGTGTTCTCGGCCATGTCGGTCTTGGTGTTGTGATATTCACCCGGCCCGGGCAGGATGGACCGTTCGAGAACGGTATTGTCCCGCCACTTGTGGCGGTTGATGATTTCGCGCTTCCGGCGGGCACCTCGCTCTACTTGGATAGCCTCCTTGATCTCTTTGAAACGTTCCATGCGTTCCCACGACATTTTCATCTTCTTTATCATGACTTGGTTCCTGTACTCCGCTTCCTTCTTCGCCCGAGCAACGTTTTCGATCCGCTGCTGCATCCGCAATGCTTTGTCGATCCGTTTGTGCTCCAGGTCTTCGTTAAACTTCGTTTTGATCTTTACCAAGTGCTCCTCCTTCTCGTGGAGCCGAGCAACCAATTGATTCTTCCGGTCCTCGATCACTTTCTTTGCCAACGCTTGCTTATTCTTTAAAAGTTGCTGCTTCGACGAGTCCTTCACTCGCCGCTCCGCTATTATGCGAGCCTTTTCCTCTACCTTCTCGTGGATGCGCTTGTCCCGCTCGGCAAACCGTCGTTTCATCTCTTCTGCCCGCATGCGTGTCATTTTTTCCTTCATCTGGGCCACTTGGCGTATGCGCTGTTTTTGCGCCTTGCCCCGGTCGCGCATTTTTTTCTCGCGCTCCTTTTCTTGCTGCAGGATATCATCCAGACGATTTTGAAACTTGTTCTTGCTTGCATTGAACTTTTGCCGTTTTTCGATGATGTTTCCGTTCTCGTTCGCTTGGACGCGCTGGAACTTTTCCATATTGCGCTTGATTTTGTCCAGGCGCTGCTTCTCCCCCTCGAGGCTGGTGTAAAACCCGCTTACCAGGCGATCGTCCTCTGCCTTGAACATCGCCTCCTCTTTCGCTATCTCATCTTGGACTGATTCGTGTTCGGAGAGAACCATGGCAAGCAACGTCATCCGACGGTTTTCGTAATGTTCGAAACGAATCCGCGCATGCTCCTTCGACAGCAGTGCGGCACGGTTCGATTGATTCCGGAAGTAGGATTGTGGTCGTGGGACCAGGTCTTTGTCCTCGATGCCTTTCCGTTTGGTCGCCTCGATGAAAATGGGGTCCGCCAAGAGCCGGGTCAAATCGTCCAACGAAAGCCTCTGTGCCTTTTCAATGTGGCTCTGCGTATAACTTTTTCGAGTGGGCGAAAGCCGTTCCGACGGCGAAAAGGAAGTTGCTGCCGTGTTCGGTCGCTTCTTAGTTTTGCCGCTTCGCGGTGCGTCCGACGACTCGCCTAGTCCAGGCGAGGGGGAGACTGGCAAACCATGCGACGTGTGCGGGCGCGCCTGGCTCTGGAGCTTTTGAGGCGTGCGCTCCGGGGAAGAGACAGAAGGCAAAGCCGAAGACGTTTTTTGCGTTGAACCAGGTGTACCACAGCTGGTGCTGGGGCGGGGAGGGATGTCCATGTTGCTCCGCTCGGCAGCGTGTCCAGCGCGCGACGATGGCCGGGACCGGCTCTTCCCCGCGCTGCCAGTGAGCGCTCCCGGGACACGTTTTGCCGTCGTATCCTGCAGCGAAGATTCCAAGGCCGATTGCAAAGCCTCTACTTTTTCCCGTTCTGTATCCACCGCTCGAGGCTGCAAGGGTTCCGTTTTCGACTCCCGCGCAGGCGACCGTTGCTGTTGTTGCGAGTTTGGACGGCTTTGGTTAGGGCTTGTTTTGCTTATGCTTATCGTGGGAGGTGAGGGAGACCGTGACCGAGGGGGCGACCGCCGTCCTGGGGCAGCATGTTGCTTCGACTCGTCCTCATTCTCGTCAAGCACCTCGCTTTTTTCGCGTAACTTTTGCTCACGCTCGACTTGGCGTTTCAAGTACGCAATCCGTTGCTTCGCTTCCAATAACTGCCGTTGGATTTCTGCGTCTTCCTCGTCTTCAAAGTTGGACATGGTCGGCGGCGTCGCACCTGAAAACAGCCTCGTGCGTCAAATGAATACAAAGTGGGGGGGGGGTACGTCTGGTGTCCAACAAAATCCCTTGCGCCAAGAACATGACCCGTCCCCTCCTCACACTCGTAAGAGAAGTCCACCCCCCATGAGGTTGCCACAACAACACGCCACCGGGGCAATGCACTTGTTGTTTGGTTCCTTGATCCACATATTTGTAACAGATTTATCCCCCGGGACCACCGCGTCCATAGGCAGCGTACGTACTTACCGGGCTCCTCGCGGGCCTCCGTCGCATCATATGACTCGCCAGATAACATTCACACACCATGCTCCTGTCGCGACCCGGGATGCCTGTGCCACCCGTCCCTATTCTTTACATAGACCGTCCCTCAAGTTCCCCCACTTGGGTGGACCAACGTCTTTACAACGGATTTTTTCACTTCGTCTTCCGTCTGTGTTAAGGATGTTCGTGTAGTGGTCCTGGAGCCTGGATGAAGATATACCTTCTGTAGAGTGTTGACATCGGTCCTCGAGTTGTGGGTGTGGTTCGTGATACCTTGACGGTTGACACACTTCGTCTTCCGTCTGTGTTAAGGATATTTGTGTAGTGGTCCTGGAGCCTGGGTGAAGATATACCTTCTGTAGAGTGTTGACATCGGTCCTCGAGTTGTGGGTGTGGTTCGTGATACCTTGACGGTTGACTACATCGGGGAAGTTGTGGTGGTGTGTTCCTTCTGTATTGTGGGCGGGCACCGATATTTATTGATGATTATTTATTTCGGATATATCCAGAAAAGAAAAAATGAAAAAATGGGTATGGATTAAATATAAAACCCATTCGGCGGCGGCGGCGGCCAGGTGTGTACAGAAGTTCCGGGCACATAATCGTACTGAGGCCATGAGAAGAAGAGGCTCAAAGAATTGCGAGAATCCTCCTCATCGTTGTCATCCGACGCGGACGTGGTGCAAGAGAACATTGCCAGAGCCATCAAAGAAAACGAGAACAGGGAAAGCGCTCGAAAACTTGCGGCTGCAAAAATGTGGACGTTTGTTGCGGAGAACACACGTTCCTGTGTCAGTTGCAACGCCGATATTTCTGGCCGCCCAGTGAGCCACACCAAGTGTTACAGCTGCTTCTCCAGCCGTCTCCGGAGTGGTGGGTCCGCAGGCAGTGCGCCTCACCCCACTACTGTGTGCTTATTTTGTGATAAGTCTGGCCATACAGCTGATCGATGCCCTGATCGGCTTCCGCATGGTCACCCAGACAAATTAGTAGAGAAAGCCCCTTGCGGCCGCTCCATCGCAAACGTTCTAGGCTCGTGCTTGGATAAATCGTCTACGTCTTGGATCAGAGATATGGAAGAGTTTGTAGGTTCTCACACGCAGTGCATGGTTGCTGCGTGCGATGGTAAGGCCGAAGAGGGCGCGCACGTGTGGGTTCAGGGTGATCGCAGATCCTATTACATTGCTGCGCTGTGCAAGCGGTGCAACCATCGTCACGGCGAAGAGGAAATATGCTGGTGTCGTTACATTTCAAAAGGAGAAGAGCCGAAGCAGTGGATCCCGATTCGAAATGTGTGGCTGATGAAAGTAAGAAACAAAACAAAAGATCTTCTCTTTTTGCCTTTTCGCGAATGGTGTGAGACCAAGCCACCTACGCACGTCTTTCGCGAACGCTGCAATAAGTTTTGTATTGGGGGTCACTGCAACGCGAGAGCAAGGGGGGAGTCGCTTCTTCAAGGTAGCGAGGGAGGAGCAGGTAATGGGAAGAAAAGAGCTCGCAGCAGTGGTAGCAACAGCAACAAGCGTTGGTGTGATGATTGCGGGATTGATATTTCTGACAAGCCAGAACATCACACTGTTTGTTTACGCTGCTACAGACAAGACAGTGAGTATGAGAGTGAGCGTCGTTGTTGTGATGATTGCGGGACTGATATTTCTGACATGCCAGAGCATCACTTCGTTTGTTTACGCTGCTACAAACGGAACAAAAGCAAAGGCGGCAGCAGTGGTGGCGGTGGGAGCGGCGAGGGGGGAGAAGGAGGAGGTAATGGGAAGAAAAGAGCTCGCAGCAGTGGTAGCAACAGCAACAAGCGTTGGTGTGATGATTGCGGGATTGATATTTCTGACAAGCCAGAACATCACACTGTTTGTTTACGCTGCTACAGACAAGACAGTGAGTATGAGAGTGAGCGGCGTTGTTGTGATGATTGCGGGACTGATATTTCTGACAAGCCAGAACATCACACTGTTTGTTTACGCTGCTACAGACAAGACAGTGAGTATGAGAGTGAGCGTCGTTGTTGTGATGATTGCGGGACTGATATTTCTGACATGCCAGAGCATCACTTCGTTTGTTTACGCTGCTACAAACGGAACAACAGATAAAATAAAGTGTTCTTACACTTGAACACCGACCATCAATTGACGTCGTATCCATGCGATTTACATCATAGTATATTGGCTGTTATTTACATCATCACAAGTTAGCAATTATTATTCGCAGATTTCAAAAATTACTAAAAAAAACCTTTATGTAAAATTCTATATACTGACTACCAATACAAAAAAACTAGATGATGCACTGACTTTTTATTGTTATATATATAATTTAAAAGTGCTTCAGTGGCTGTGCTCGATTGGTTCATAATTGATGGTTCCATCTTGGTTTTCCTCGACGTGAATTTCTGCGTACTTCATCTTCCGGTATAATTCCCTGTCTTTCAAGCAGTAATTCATCAACGCGTCCACAATGGTGGTGGCAAACGCTAGCAGCGCCAAGGATGTCGTCAATGTCGTCAGCATCGTAATGGCACTGAAGGATCGCAGTCGGCCATCTTGCAAAACTGTAAACGTAATGCCATGTCGGTTCTTGATTACCCGTTCTCTTGGATAGGACTTCCAGATTGCTTCCATCGACTTCGTCTTCGCCCCCTTGAGTTGCGTCACCGAGTAAGAGTAGTCAATCGTTTTCTCTATGCCACTCCACTCTTTTGCATTTGAATAAGAAATGGTGATTATGATCACTGTGCCTTCATAACGAACACTGTCTGTGCTGCCACTAACTGTGCTCACGTCGTCAAGAGTCGTGCCACAACCAGACTCCGTCTTGACAGCGCTTAACAATTGGTTGATGGTGAAGTAATCTTGTCCACCCGGCGTCTTCGAGGGCATGATCTTCTCGTCAGTATCACACTTCTTCAAGTACCCTTTCATCGTGCTGACATCTCCTGCCAAATTTGGATCACTTGGCGATTGAACCGCATGATCTAGCATGATAGTTCCGTCCTCAACATCAGCGACAAAGTATTTTCTTTGCGCTGCGCGCTTCTTATCATAACAAGGGGTGAAGCCTTCGTCACATCCAAACGCATAGGTTTGGTTACAGGATTCGCCTGGGGCGGGCGGGGAGTTGCACACCAAAGATTGGTTGCTCTCCTGAACGCGTGTAGTTACAAAAAACGGCGACGTTCCTGTGACTGGGTAGTTCGTGCTGATTTCCCCAAAGTACAAACACTGCAAGACCGACGGGGCAACATCTTTCTTCTTCCCATACGCATCGCAGTATCTTAATTTATTTAAAGGAGAAAAGTTATATTGATAGTTCACATCTTTGTTCGGGTCCCCTGATTTCATGGCAGGCTGATAGCTGATGCGAAGAGAACCAATCGGTTGATCAGAATCGGCGTACCCGAGTTTTCCAATGACTTGATAGACAACAATGTACAGGAAAATGCATAGCTGAAACACGTAGTGAAACGTTGCCAACCTCTTGTCGTCAATGGTGACGAATTTTACAGTGCTGTATTTGCACCAAGTATTTTTTTCAGACATCGGATCCGCGCGGAGTGTCAAAGTCCAGCAGAAGTAGGTGACAATATACGTTCGCAGCCAATGATAACGAGCCACGCCGGCGTCGAATGGTCGGGGGCACCGCAGCGTCTACGAAACGCGGGCGGGCAGATGAAGGTGACGCTGACCTCGGAACGTGATCAAAAAACAAAAAACCCATAAACAACTTCGCGCGCGATGCGATGGGTGGCATCGATCGATTCCATCTAGATAGGAGGGATGGATCCACTCCGTGGTTACAACTACACAACTACTGTATACTTCGTCGATGTAAGAGGATCGATTCTATCTAGATAGGAGTGATGGATCCACTCCGTGGTTACAACTACACAACTACTGTATACTTCGTCAATGGAAGAGGATCGATTCTATATAGATCGGAGGGAGGGATCCACTCCGTGGTTACAACTACACAACTACTTTATACTTCATCGATATAAGAGGAAGGTTCTATATTGTTGTGGGATGTTTTAGTCCGGATGTCCGTAGTCTATGTGTCTGGAGGGAGCACAGCACGGAGAACCACACATTCGACGAGGAGGGAAGGAGTTGAGGGTTGAGGTGAGGATGAGGGAGGTACCGGGTGGTGAGAGCCCAGAACATAATGAATACATGAGTTGTAATGCTGTATCTATATAATACAGGGCCCCCGCACAACATGAAGTGAGTGTTCCGAGAAGGAAGCGAGAAACGTCCCCGAGAGGTGAGGGGCAGCAGGGCAGGGCGGGGCGGGAGGGCAGGGGACGACCGACCGACCGACCGCATTCATTCCGTCGATGGGGGCGGGCTGTCTGGCGAGGAGGAGGGCCTGGGTGCTTGAATACAGCCTTCTAGTCTTTGATCACTGGAAGGTTTTCTTTGATTGTATTGAGTTCGGTTGGCTTGTACCCGTTTTGTTCCTTCTTCGACTCTCGATAGTTTCTGCTCGTTTGGCGATGGTCCGATCCGCGACGGCGTCGTCCCCGTTCTGGGCCACTGGCCTGTGCTTCTTGGTACTTCTGGTGTCCGCGGAAGCGGTCCAAGTCAAGTCACACATAGACAGCGTGCTGTGGGAGCAACAACAACAATTAGTCGGTAATAGTGCTGGTGCGTCGCAGGAACAGACGTTGCGTCATTTGCAAGCTTTGCACGACGCTGTGGACACGTATCTCGAAGCGGACGAGGGGGTCGAGTCCGGCGAATATCAAGTGCTGTGTGCGTCAGTCTTGCGAAGCCCGGCGGGGGGGTGTAAGTGGAATGTGCGTCGCGAGAGAAAAGTGTATCGGAGATGCATCTGATGAAGTAGGAGTAACATGGAAAGCAGGTTTGTGCCCTGGCTCGCCCTCATGGCTGAGGTGCTGCTTACGGACGCTATAAATTAATTGTGTGTGTGTATATAAAATAATTTTAAGACTCAGGAACAATTTCCTACAGCGGCGCCTCCCATCGTCAACGCATTGCCGATGTCTTTCTCGTCGTCCATGACGTGGGCGACCGCGGGGGGGAAGGTTATTTCCTTGACGCATTCGCAATTGTTCAGACCATCCGTGTTACATTGGCAGAACCCTTTGCACGGGTTGGACTTGGACGGGCCACAATCCTCGTTGCCGCCACACGTGCCGAATGTCGTGCTCTTCTCGCACTCCCCTTGGGCCAGGTTCTTGCCCGGTGAATGTTCTATTTGTTAAGTAAATACCAATAACTTCTAGATTGTACATATGATCGTGTGTGTGTAAAACCGTAACCCCCCACCAGTCGCAGCCACGTACGCCATGGGGAGATGGCGCCACGAGACGTACCTGTCTTCGCCGAAATATGCGCGTGCTCTTTAGCTGTCGCTGACATTCACACGAGGTAGCCATGACATGGCCTGAATACCATCCTCAGCAGGTATTCACCAGCAAACACGTGCCGCTCACGGAGGACAAAGCCACCATCCATATACGATACGCAAATGTACACCTTGTCGACGGCGGCGAACAAGTATCCCACACGTGCACGCATGGATGGCGTGCTGCGTCCTTCGCCGCTCAAGTTAGTACGGATGTCCGTAGTCTATGTGTCTGGAGGGAGCACAGCACGGAGAACCACACATTCGACGGGGGAAGGAGTTGAGGGTTGAGGTGAGGGAGGTGAGGGAGGTACCCAGTCCTGACCCTCGTCCGTCCGTCCGTCCGTCCTCCTGCCCCATCCCCCCGTCCTCCTGCTCCCACCCGTCCTGCCCCGCCCTTCATCGACCACACCGAATGAGGACCAAGTGCAGCGGACACCAAATACAAACCAAGGGAAACAACAAAAACCACCATGACCTCGTTGGTCGCAAACGCAGCCGCGGCTATACAGACGATCATGGGCCTAGCCGAAAAGTTCCCTATCGTCGGAAAAATTGCGGAAGGTATACTCTACGTAAAAGACATCGCCG
>Ga0099797_101014_pt1 | contig 15844 bp, 16 predicted proteins | sample Uncmet_Sort48C_1_FD_89871 | JGI IMG/M metagenome (GOLD analysis project Ga0099797, IMG submission 89871) | Marine eukaryotic communities from CALCOFI LINE 67, Pacific Ocean - C012_Sort48C_1 | ecosystem: Environmental > Aquatic > Marine > Oceanic | place: Pacific Ocean: Monterey Bay | collected... | reverse complement strand
CCTCCACTATCGATTATATATAGCCCCCGCGATCAATTATATACCCCTGCTATCAATTGATTCGCTCCTGCTATCAATTATATAGACCCTGCTGTCAAATATATAGACCCTGCTATCAGTTATACAGCCCCTGCTATCAATTATATAGCCCCGGCTATCGATTATATAGCCTCTGCTATCAATTATATGGCACCTATTTTCAATTATATAACCCTCTGCTGGCAATTATATGGCACCTATTTTCAATTATATAGCCCCTGCTATCCATTGAAGAGCTCCTGCTATCAATTATACAGCCCCTGCTGTCAAATATATAGCCCCTGCTGTCAATTATACAGCCCCTGCTATCAATTACACAGCCCCTGCTATCGATTATATAGCCTCTGCTATCAATTATATAGCACCTACTTTCTATTATATAGCCCCTGCTATCAATTATATAGCCCCCACGACTAATTATATAGCCTTATATAAAAACTATTAATGTATGCATGTGGGTGACCTTTGTCGCGGCCGGCGGCCGCCGGCCAGCCGTCGGCGGCCGACCGCCGGCCCGACGGCGGCCGCCGGCGGCCGCCGGCCGCCTGGCGGCGGCTGGCCGGCTGCGCCCTCTTCCGTCCCCTTCCGGCCCTTGTTGCGCACCCCCCCCCCGCAACAATGCCAGAATGGACTATTGTCAACAACCACAACAACAACAGCAACAACAACAACAACAGCAACAGCAACAGCAACAGGAACAACAGCAACAACAACAAGGCCGAGACCCACAACAAAGCCACTGGGGGGCCGTCTTTGTTGCAGGTCTTCGCTCCACCTGCTAAGAACCATTTTAGATTCCAGTGACCCCCACAACCCAAACAACCCCCACAACACCGCGCATAGGCCGCCGGACCGCCGCGCAGACACTCCCAGCGACCCCGACAACATAGCGTACAGAAAACAGGACGGCCACGCAGACGATTGGGACCCTGGTGCCGCTTGGGGCCCTGGGGCCGCTTGGGGCCGCTTGGGGCTGCTTGGGGCGGCTTGGGGCCGCTTGGGGCCGCTTGGGGCCCCGGGTACCCATGTGAACCAGTAAGGGCCCGTAAGGCTCAGACACCCCATGAAGGCCCATGGCCCACGAGGCCCAATGCTGATAAGGGCTCACACGACCTCAGGCGTCAATGGGCCCGTATGGGCCCCCAGGAGCCCATGGGCCCACGGTTCAAAATTCGTCCAATCTGTCAACTACAGGCAACCGGTAGTTGCCAATATCATCTGAATGCACAGTACTGGATAGGAGGAATGGGGCAAAGGAGCTTTCCCAAAAACGGCTTGAGCCAAACGGGTCCCGACGCAACTCCATCTCCAAACCGGTCATGTCGAGGCCGCCCGCCGCCACCAGCCGCCGCCCGCCCCATACAAAATATGTAAATATATTGATTTAAACTTTTCTGTTGACGTATCCAAACTATTAGCATATGTATACATGTGATGCATTTGCTTTCTTTCGTAGAAAAACAAAAACTCCAAAATATTATATCCATTTTTCAGAAAATTATGGTAATCGACCCCGTGGCACCCGGATTGGAAAACACATATTTAAAGAAATTGTGGGTTGTCTTGGATTGGAATTTATACGGAATCCTATTCGAAAACACAGAAACCAACAACAAGCAACAACCCAATAATATACTTTGCACATATAATTGGTCAGGGGCGCTCGGCCACCCCCGGAAAGCAACAAAATGTCTGTTTGTATTGGATTGGAATTCGTTCGGATTCCTAATAGAAAATATCGAACGCGAAAAAACAATCGCACCATCTATAATTGAGTGCATTGTTTTTTCACTACAGATCCCTAGAATTTGTCAATTTACAAAAAGCCCAAAAAATGTCACAGCAGTATGTTAACAGGCGAATAGTGGATCCTTGCCGTCTTAGGGCGACACCGGATATGAGCGGACCTTCTACCAGCCAGTCCCTAAGAGACCTCCCCACCAGAAAGTCATGCCAACCACGAGGTCTTGAATGGTCCGCAGTGGATAGCCATTCGACGAAGTGGATATGCATTCCATTCAGGTGGTGCAGAAACAAGTGGCCGGGGCACACGCATCCAAGTCCCCATTTAAGGGTGCCAGCTGGCACCTGCTACGCACACCACTTGCTCCCTTTCGAGGGCACTGGCACCCTCTTGAATGATGGCATGAGGAGAGTGGTCGGTCACACTCCAAAGCGGCTTGAAATCCACTAACCTCATGCTGTCGCACCATGGCGGCGGGGAGGCGACCACCCCCGGGGGGGCGATCCCTCCCCTGGACGGTTTATATCACTCAAACAACTCACCCCGAATAGCCGTAAACCGTACATTCCAAAAATAACCGCCAGGATTCGTCCAGACCGCCACCATGACCCCCCCCCCCACCCCACCGTACCGTTTAATAACCGTTTAATAACCCACAGCCACCCCCACAACGACGACGCACAGCCTGGGCGCGCACAGGCGTGCCCTGTGCGCGCACAGGCGCGCCCTGTGCGCGCACAGGTGCGCAATTGTGGGGGTTGTGGGGGTGGCCTTCCGGTGGCTTTGTTGCGGGCCTTTGCCAACAACAACAACAACGGCCTCGAAGGCTTCCGAAGGTGACTGATGGAAATCACCTTAGAAGGCTTCGATGCCGCTGCTGCTGATTGTTTTGTCTTGATTTGTTTCTGAAGCACTTCGTGATTGAATTTCTGTCGATCCCGACAGCCCACCAACGTCTTCCCGGACGGCCCCACCTGAGTGCCACATGGACTCAAGCTTACTCCCCAAATAATCAGCCCTTGATCCAATCAGGTTCTTCGCCACCATCATGCGGCCGGGATGAGTCGGGCTGGTGCTCGGACTTGACTTCAACTCACGCGTAATGGAGACATGCAGGGTTTCAATTCCTCCTTCCTCGCGTTTCCCCCGGGATCGTTTCCGACCTTTCCACAAAACATTCTTGGCATCACCGCAGACAATTATCTCTGCGGCCCGCCTTCCCAAGCGACTCGTTTGCAATACGTTTCGATTGCAACTCGCTCGTTTGCAGTTCGTCCATGCCCGTCCAATTGCAAATGGATGCTGTGTATGAATTTCTATATAGAGATGTATTTATATATATATATATATACATCTATATATGTTATTTTTAACAACAAATGGTGGGGGCCACCCCGGGAGAGCTCAGGGTGCTGACATTCTTCCCTTCAGACAGCCAGCCCGCCACCCAGCAAGTCAGCCAGCCAATCAAGCTTCGATGACACGGGGTCATACAGGCTGCCAGTCAAGTTGTCAAGATGTTCATATATACATTTACATATTTTGTTTATATATATATATAGTATACTATCAAGGGGACATGGGTTGGGATTGCCTGGGACCACAGCTCTTTGGAATTTGCTTTGGATTGGCTTTTATACCCCCAGCTTTTATTTTCAAGAGTAAAAAGTAAATTTGATGCCATGAAGGTCTTTACCATTTTTATTTTCACGGCGAACAAAGTTGGGCGTTCAACTCTTATTTCCTCCCATGAAAATAAGTTGGGGCGAAACCCCAACAGATTTTTGTCATGAGGAAAATCACCATTGAGTACCCAACTTATTTTTCGCCGCGGACATACACAAATGTAAAGACCTTCATGGCATCAAATTATCTTTGTTATTCTTGAAAATAAAAGTTGGGGGTATAAAACCCAATTCCAAAGAAATGCCCATTCGCTGTGGTCCCGGCAATCCCAAAACATGGGTGGTAAGTTTTGTGCGGGCACGAAATCATGATTTCCTAACTTACAAATGCCAAGCATGTGGCCTCCCAGCCCGGTAGGCATCAACAATCAATGGGATTTATGATTTCACGATTTCATTTCACGTAAAACATAAAAAATAATGATATTTCAATTCATTTCACGATTTATCAATCCATATGAAAATAAAATGAATTGAAATTGAAATCTGATTTACGTGAAATGAAATTGAATTTTAGAGCATTCGTATTTTATTAAGTTATGAATTCACGACTTGATTCATCTCAATTTTTATGATTTCACGATCTTATTTCTTACAAATGGGATGTCGCGAAATCATAACAACATATTACCACCCTGAATGCCAAACATGTGGCCTCCCAGCCCGGTAGGCATCAAATAGTGTCTCGTCCATAAACTGGTGTCTTATCCAAGCGGTTTGCACATGGCCATGAGTCATTAAATGGTTACCTGCGTAACTTTACTGGCAAAATACAAAATTCTTGAAGGTTTTTTGTCCCATGGGCCCTTTGGGCCCCATTTGGGCCCATGGGGCCCATGGGGCACATGGGGCCCATGGGGCCCATGGGGCCCATGGGCCCATGGGGCCCCATGGGCCCCCGTTTACATAACGGTCTTGGTATAAATTCCCTACAGCGAGACAAACGAGAAATCCCCACACCTTACTTATGCACGAAATTTCAGAACCAATCAAAAGGAAATGGTCCTGTGACCTCATGAACAAATTTCGACGTCTGACAAAAAACGTTGACCACTATATCAATTTGACCCGAGGGTCGGCACTAAATTTGGCAGCAATGGGACATGCAATAAAGCCACGTAGCTTGTATAGGGAGCGCATGGAATTTAGCACCTTTCGGACTGCGGTGCCGAAGTGTCGGTGCCAACAAGCCGCAGTGGATCACTTGCCAAAACCACCCACCGGCCATCATGTGAAATGTTAAAGTTGAAGTTCGGTATGCCTGGAGAAGGCATTTGCATGAGATACTGATATTTAGAGAGATGAAGGGTTAACATCCTACTACCAGGGCCGACGCCCTACAGATGGTGACACGGTATATATATATATATATATATATATATATATATATTTTTTTTTTTTTTGTTTTGTTATTGTATGCGGTCATGGCTAAGCTTCTCTCATGAACCCCGGTGACACTGTATATTTATATATATATATATATATATATATATATGATATATATATATATATGTATATGTATATGTATATGTATATGCACCACCACCGAGTTTGGGCCTGGACAAAATAAGAAGATGGCTGGTGTACACCATTTCCTAGTGAATATGCGAACTGCTCAAAAATGCCACAAACAAACACTAGGCGCGCCTTCAGCGCGCGCCACGGGGCGCGCGGCGCCCGCGTGGTGGTGTGTTTTGTTGCATATTTCAAAAGTTTGCATATATATATATATATATACCAGGAAATGGTATACACCAGCCGTTTTCTTATTTTTCGGTGGTGGTGACTATATATGGTGTCCCCGTATTTGTTTTTTATATAGGATGTTGACCGCGGGAGTAGGATGTTAAGCCCTCAAAATCTTAAATGTCCCACTCTCATGCAAATGCCTGGCCTGGAGGTAATGGTTCGGACAAGAAGGGCTTCTGCCCATACGTCCTTCCAAGGGTGTGGCCAGAAAAGTCGTCATGACCAAGCACCTCAAAATCGAAGATCTCACATGATTCATACTATGAACTTGTTGATTTCAGATGTTACTAAATCCTACCCGATTTATTTCGAATAGCAATAAAAACATCACAAGCCAGAAGCGGCCTCATATTATCTCATATCCGACAACTTTGTACAACTCCTGCGGCACATTCGATGCAATCATGGCCCGGAGCTGGCTATTTGGGGTCCCGGCGTCTGGGGACCGGAAAAAATCAAAAATCATTAACTAAATCTGCTAGGGAAATGCTAAATACTCTGAATTACTGAATTTCAGATGTAATAAATTTAACATGTTTCGAAGCCACCTGGAATTCCAGGTTATCCCTCGAATTCCAGGTTGGCTGCATGCCTTGATCCGACCCTAAATTCATTAATTGTATGTAAATATGAAACCTTAATGAAACAAGCATCTAAACAGATGAAAGTGCACACCTCCGGGCGGCAAAGGACCCTAAACAACGGGGTAATGGGATCACTGGAGCCTACAGTCTGGGGGGCCAGTCTGGGGAGCTGCAGTCTGTGCGGCTACAGCCTGGACGGCTACCGTCTGGGGGCTACAGTCTTGGGGGCTACAGTCTCGGAAGCTACAATCTGGGGGGCTACAGTCTCGGGCAACCGATTTTTGGCTATAGTCTGGGGGACTACTGTCTGGGGGGCTGTAGTCTCGGGCAACTGATTTAGGGTCGAGTTATGGACTCACCTGTTCTTTTCAAAAGTTATATCGGTCCCTTCAACGTACAAGTTGTTCAGAAAAATCTGCAAGGAATACAACATGTGCAAACTCACATGGTCAAGGAAACTGATGAAACGCATGGCTGCAAAAACAAGATGAGCCAAAAGCAGAAAAATACAAGATGGGGCCAACAAAACAAATTCAATATGAGGCGAAAGCAGCAATTACATGCGGAGGCAAATGCTGAAAGTACGAGCGGGCCACATGATTAATCACCACATGGTGGCGGCCACCGGAGGCGGCCGCCACGATGTGGTCAGGGGCGGCCGAAGGCCGCCTCACATCATGTGGCCCGCTCGTATGTTCAGCATTCGCCTCCCCATGTATTTTCTGTTTTTGCCCCATCTTGTATGTTCTGCTTTTGGCCAATATTATATTGTATTTCTGAGCCGGCTGGGGCCACAAATCTATTGTCTTCTCAGCTGTCCTTTACAAAATGTGCGAACTCACATGTATTTCCTGTGATTTTTCATTTGCACATAATTTTCACATTTCGGAGCCCATGGGTTGCGAGGTGGGCGACCATGGGTTCCAAAATGTAGAAACTGTGAACATCCTATGGGATTAATTTGAAATCAATACGGCTTGGCATTCCGTATTTTTTCGTTTGCATTTATTTTTCACTAGTTCGCATAATTGCCTATCCGACTTAGTTCCGGAATAGCACATTAAAACTGAAAACATCCCAGACCAGCAGCGGCATTGTATTCGACGATTTTGCGCAAGTCCTGCGGCAAATTCAATGAAATCGCGGCCCGGAGCTGGCTATAAGAGTCCGGGGGTCTGGAAACCGGAAAATCAAAAATCTTTTACTAAATCGGTTAGGTCCTGCTCAATGAACCCGATGGGGGAGGGGGTCCGCCGGGGCAACCATGGGGCAGTCGTGGGGCAGACGCGGGGCCGCCGAGGGGCCGCCGATGGCCACCGAGGGGTCCCTGTGGGGGCCGTGGGGCCGGCATGGGGCCGCCGAGGGGCTGCTGCGGTGCTGCCGTGGGGCGGCCGAGATACCGCCGTGGGGCCGTCGGGCCGTCCAGGGGCCGCTGGGGGGCCGCTGCGGGGCCGCCGTGCCATCCATGTACATTTATACATATATATATGTATATGTATTTATATTTATGCATATATATATATATATATATATGTATATACCTATGTTTGTATATATATATATATATATATGAGTATGTTTTAAGAGTCTCTTGCCTTGAAGGCCAATTTCAGCCGATTACAAATTGTTTCAAATTGTTTTCAAATTGTTTTCAAATTGTATTGGTTAATTTCGTAACGTTTCGGCTTGATTTCGTAACGCTTCGGCCTATTTTCGTAACGTTTTCAAATTGTTTCGCCGGCAAGCCATTTTAGCAAAATTCATCAAAATTGTTTGACCGACTCAAACAATTTCATTGAAATTGTTTGGAAATGGCAAACAAGTTGAGAAAAATACATGTTTTGTGATTTCGTAACGTTTTGGCTGAGTTCGTAACGTTTGGGTTTGCTTTTGTAACGTTTCGGCATAATTTCGTAACGTTTTCAAATTGTTTTGCCGGCTAACCATTTTGGCGAAATTCTTCAAACATGTTTAACAATTTCAAACAATGTTAGCGAAATTCTCCAAAAATATTTGTCTATTTTGAACAATTTGGGTAAAATACAAGGCAAACAATTTGAGTGCCCATCAAGAAGCTCAATCCAACAGACTCTTAAAACATACTAATATATATATATATATATATACATATATTAGATTTTTAATTTCTCTTCGTATTGTTCCTTCACATTTGCATCATATATATTTAATTCCTCCTTGTATTCTTTACTTATTGGTATGGTTCAAAAGTCAGCCGTCTCTCGAGGGTGTTTTGAAATTGTTTGGCAATTATTTGTATCGTGTCAAAATCGTCCAACATGGTTTTGCACATGTTAAACAATTGGTATCCACTCTCATTTTTTGAACAAGTGTTCAACAATTGCAAATGATTGAAATTCTCGTAATGAAGCCAGGACTCTCGAAATTAACCAGCCAATTCCCTTCATTAACTAGCCATTCTCGTAATTAGTGAGTTGTTTTGCGCAATTGCTCATTGTTCGGACAATTCAAAACAATTTAGGAAAACCTGAAACAATGTGGAAGTGCACCAAACAATTGCAACAACTTGGAAACCATGTTTTGAAGTGTCTCGAGAGCCAAGGCCCGACCGCTGCCTTTTTCAACCCTACTAGCGTAGATATGTATATATATATATATATATATATATATATATATATATATAAAGCATGTGGTGCGAACCTCAACATACCGATTGAAAACAAATTACAAATGCAAAAGGTCTCAGAATGAACTTTCCTAGCCGGCATAATCTTAGTTAGCCTCCCGTGACTATTTTACACCATTCTGTATTCAAACCTCTCACTGCCCATGTAATGAAGGTCAGGAACACAAATGAACAACTAAACAAAAAAAACTGTGTATGTACTTCACAATCATTTGCTTGGGGGTGGGGAGACTACAGGGCCAAGCGACACAATCATTTTGGGGGGCTTAGATCCCCAGAAAATATTGTGAGGCTTATGCAAGAAGGCCCCAAATGCCCACCCCAACGAACCGTCTTGATTTCCTTGCTTATCGCATTTGGGACATTCTTGCATGCAACTACAATAAAGTATTGTGCCGCCTGGCCCTGTAGACCACCCCCACCATTAAGTGTACCGTTAAGAAGTTTCTGTATATATTTCCTATTGCGACAAACAATTAAATATTAGCCTTTTCAGCCTACCCGATTCAATTCCCAACAAGAAATCAAAAAAACGAACAACATCCCAAACCAACAACGGCCTCACACCCTACCATCTTGCACAGACGATGCGGCAAATTCGCTGAAACGGCAGATCGGAGCTGGCTATGGGCGTTCCGGCGCCTGGGGACCGGAAAAATAAGAAACTTGAGCTAAATCGGCAACGTGCATGGACCCTGTTTTCTGACACCTGTGCACAGGCACGGCGAATCATCAGCTGGCCCAGCAGCGACCGTTTCCTGTCCTTGCCATGCAGCTTCAGGATCCGTGCACGTTCTGTCTCGGGCACCATGATATTCCATATAATTGGAATGTACTTGATAGGGTTTAATACTAATGGGCCTTCGGCCGCGCCCCCCTGTTCTGTCTATTTCATTCGAATATATTCCTCCTCATATTCCTTATATATTCTCCATTAGTGGGGTTTAATCTAAATGGGGGTTAATCCCCGTTTTAATTAAACCCAATCAGTTTACAAAATTGTCACGATTCGGCTCCGGAATCGACGGTTTGAGCTGAAACTTGGTCCACATCGATCCGTATCGGTCCAAATAACCCAAAAATGACGTTCCCGAGGTCTGGGGACCGACCCCGGGACCGGAAAACAGGATTTAGGGCTTAGGGGTCTGGGAAATTATTTTTGTATATTAAGCCCCATCAAGTACCTTCCAATATAAGGTATGGGGCACCAAGCCCAACAGCAACTGGAACTCGGCACTCTCGCTGAGGTCTGGTGGCTGCCACAGGCTTGCATCGACGGCCCAGCGCCAGCGCGCAGGCTGGGGCTCGCCCCAGCGGCTGCCAGGAGTCAGCGGAAGGGCTGTCAAAGGGGGGCCCGTGTCAATAGGAGTCGACTGAGGCGACCCCATTGCTTGAAAAGACTTGAGCCAAGTGAATGTCATACATATACTTTGGCGACGGGGCATTAATCAGAGCAGCCAAAACCGTCATACTGCCATTGGAGGTATGGAGGTTATGTATTATACCGTCATACCGGGTACGGGCCCCATTGGCCCCCTGGGGCAAGGGAGCAACAAAAACAGTCTTGGAGGTATGGAGGTTAAGTATCAAACCGCAGCCGGCCTGTTAATGGCAATCGATCTACACATATATAATATGGCAATGTGGCTTTTACCGCAACTGGAACTGGGCTCTCTCGTTGAGGTCTGGTGGCTGCCACAAGCTTGCATCCACAGCTTCTTTGGATTGGAGCCTGGATTCGCAGAGTCATACTTCAAGCCGGAGGGTGTCAGATTGCAGGCCACGAGGGGCGCATGGGGCCCAAGGTGCCCATGGGGCGCATGGGGCCCAAGTTGCCCAAGGGGCCCATGGGGCCCATGGGGCCCAAATGGGGCCCAAGGGCCCATGGGGCCCAAGATGCCGAAGAGGCCCAAGGGGCCCAAGGGGCCCATGAAGCCTCACATTGCGGCCTCGAGGCCGAGATAGTATTGGATATTAAAATGCTTGTTTGGAGCTGCATTTGACCCTGGAGTCCAATTGAAGCCTAGAGGCGCTACTGTGTCTTAACCAGGCCAGGCCCCGTGGTGTTACCTTGTCCCAAATTTAATTTCTCCTTGGAGAATGTAATATCTTCAGACCAGCATGGCGGATGTGGTGTAGCGGCATCACACAAGCCTCCCATGCTTGCGACCCGACTTCGACTCCCGGCAGGCGCATTTGTATGTGTTTGGTCTTCAAGGGACTCGGTGAGCTTTCACATGTGTACCCAAAAGAACTTCCTGACCTTCCCGAAACACTTTTGGGTATCACCTTGGACTGGGTAATCCATGCGCCCCGCTTTCCAATTTGTCCCCACCCTTCCAATTGCAAATGAATGCTCCATATAAACTTAGACCGAAGTTGAAAATGAAACGCTGTGACGATGTTTGTATGATTGTGTGTGTGCATATTGTGGGCTAGCCGAGCAAGAAGTGAAAACAATGTTGGTCCACCACACGCAACAAATGCCCAAGAAACTCGGACATACTACGAGCAAGTCCATGAAATGAAAGCACCGTGATTAAAACGCATAACAATCCTGCTCCCAAGACATGAAACACAAATCTGTCGCGAGAGGTGAAGAACATGGTCCGATACATCGTGAACAAAAAACTGTGAAGGTTTCAGTTCATAACACGTACATATATATATATATATATATATACCCGGTATATATGTATGTACATATATATATACATATATATATATAGTTGTATGTATATACATATGTGGGGAGCACATAAGCCCACTTATATACCCCAAGGGACACATGATTTTTGCAACTCTGTTGTGTGCATATGGTGGGACACCATGTCTATACACCACAACCGAGTTTGGGCCTTGAAAAAATAGGAAAACGGCTGGTGTATGTAATGTCCTGGTGTATATGCAGACTGCTCGAATATGGAGCAAACACACACACCACCACGGCGGTGCTGGCGCCTTGCGTGTTTTGCTTCATATATGCGCAGTGTGCATACACACCAAGAAATGGTATACACCAGCCATTTCCATATTTTTTGTAGGCCCAGACCCCGTGGTGTTGTATATGATATATACGGTTGGTGGACTAAATTAAACAACTCTATGGTCAGATGTTCGTTTTGGGTACATTTCTCGATAATGTGTTCTCCCCAAAGGTTGGCAAAATAACTTCCCCAAATTGTAAAAATCTGAGAATGTTCGGATCTTATGGGTTGCACAATGTTTTTTAAATATTTCCACATGCGATTCGTTACACAAAGCACCCCAGATGCATTTAAACACGTCCACGGCCTGTGTTGAAGCGCCCCGGGGCCGGGAAATAGAGTTTAGGGCCCCGGGAACATAAACAAAAAAGATGGTTTCGGGAACCGGGTCCGGAAAATAGGGTTAGGGACTCGCGGCCGGAAAGTACTCCGTCACCCGTATGGTGTCCCCATACGGGACTGCAAGGGTTAGTTTTAGTTTCTTCCTCAAGGGTTAGTTTTAGTTGCTTCCTCAAGGGTTAGTTTTAGTTGCTTCCTCAAGGGTTAGTTTTAGTTGCTTCCTTCCTTGACTTACATAATCTGGATGACTTTCTCAGGACGTGCTTCGAGACATTCGGATATTCAAAGAAATGGAAAATGAGAACTCTCAGAATTGGCAAGCCTGGTCGGCAAAACCTTGGTTGAGCCCGTAAGATTATTTTGCCTTGCATAATGCCCTCGTATCGCCCCCCATGGCCCCCAAATCAAACAAGTCTAGAAATTCGTATTATATCTATTACTTCATATAGCTCATTCTCTTAATGTAGCTCATTCTCTTAAATATCAGGGATTCTCAGAAAGGCGAAGCAAAGTTCAAACCCAATTTATCGCAAGTTTTTGACATGCGTGGGTCAGGGAGGGTTTGCACCGGATGCGTACTTGTAAGTGTGTGTGTGTCTGTAACTACTATGTCGACCCGATAGGTGCCCCAAATCATAACTTGAGATCCCGTCCAAATTGTCACTTCTTATTCACATGTATTGATTTGTATATTCTTAATATTTATATTAATTCGTATTATTTCTTATTTATCCATCATACAACAATAGTCACTGTTGAGGCCGTGGATGGCCTGGCACTCTTTTTACGTTTAATTTGCTTGTTGAGACGACATGCTATAGGTAGTAGACGGGACGCTATGGTCAGATTCTTGTTTTGGGTGTGTTTTTCGGAAAGGTGTTCTCCCTGAGAAGCTGGCTAAAGAGTTCCCCAACATTGTAACAAATCCAAACATGCTTGGATTGTATCGATTGCACAGTGGTTGCACAGTGGTTTTATTATTATTTCTTATTACCAGGATGGTGTCCCCATATATGGCACTGCAAGTGGCCAGGGCCTGTGCCACTTCACCAGCCACTCAAGGCAGAAAGACTCTACATTCGCAGGCTTCTCTGACAAGAGAGCCTCCACAAGGGCCTGTGCAAAGAGGGAAGGCCACTAACAAAAATCCCAGATCCCTAGACCCTAAATCCTGTTTTCCGGTCCCGGGGTCCGTCCCCAGACCCCGGGAATGTCATTTTCTGGTTATTTGGACCGACACGGATCGATTTGGACAAAGTTTCAGCTCAAACCGTTGGTTCCGGGCCCGAATCGTGACAATTGTGTGTCAAATACTTACATTATTCGAACTCTTCTTTCTGTTTCATGCCCTCCTTTCACATGTATTTCATGTTGGGACCCCAGAGATATACACCCCCACCGGGTTTGGGCATAGAAAAAATACGGAAATGGCTGGTGTGGACGATTTGGTAGTGTATATGCAGACTGCTGTAAAATACAACACTTTCTATATACACCACCCCTGGGGCGCGAAGCGCCCCCGGGGTGGTGTATATACAAACTGGTATATTTTGCAGCAGTTTGCATATACACCACCAAATCGTCCACACCAGCCATTTCCGTATTTTTTCTAGGCCCAAACCTAGTGGTGGTGTATATCTTTGGGGTCCCAAACATTAGGATCAACTTTAATACCAAGGATTGCTCGGGCTAGCAAAATAAAGCTCAAATTATTTTGTTGCAAGGTTCCTGTACGAATCCTGGTCCGGGACTTCTTCCATTGGATTCCGGTCGCCGAGACGTCGGATTTGCTTGTGATTTTGCGTCTGTAGTACAGTAGCGTCCTTGGCGGTCAATTTCGTGCCCGAACCCATATTTTGCAAGAGCAAGCAAAGAGGGACGGCCACTAAATTAAGCAACGGCGACGGACTAAATATAGAAATACTGGCGACGGACTAAATTAAGCATAAACCATATTTTCCGGACCCGGGCCCCTAAACGTTATTTTCCGGTCCCGGGGCCCTTCAAAACAGGTCGGGGATGTGTTTAGATGCATCTGGGATGTTTTGGAATCGAATGTGTATGTGGGAATGGGTAAAACAATTGTGCAATCGATAAGATCCCAAACATGTTGGGATTTTACCATTTTGGAAAATTATTTTGTCAGCCCCTGGGGAGAACACACTTTCGAAAAAACACCCCAAACTAAAATCTGACGAATGGTGTTGTTTTGTTTCATCCACCAAACATATGTCAATGGCTGAAACACACTGGCGGATCCTGCGTACGCCAACCGACAATCTCCAACCATAAACCCATCGGGCCAAAGCCGGTGGCCTACCGGCCGGTCGAGAGCGGGCGGCAACTGGCAGCGGGCGGGCGGCTCGGGCGGTGCGCGTCTCGGGCGGCGCGCCGCTCGGCGGCTGGGCGGCGGGCGGCCCAGCTGGCGCGTGCGGCGAGCAAGCAAAGATGGAAGGCCAATAGAGGGCACCATGAGGTCCACATTTACAAACATACCTGGAATGCGAAACACTGAGGTACCTCTACAAAGACAACTAGGTTCAGAAACTGGTTTCTGAATTAATCCCAGAAAGTTATGGACCGGAACTTTATAGGAAATGGGGGCCCATGGGGCCCAAGGCGCCAACGTTTTTGAACTAATTCCTCCCAGCCTCCATGCAGAAAGGCAGGAAACATTTTCGGTTGAAAAGGTACCTGTAAGCAAATGGATTCATCAATAAATGTGCGACATTTGGGGTGTTTGGTGAGTTGTGGAGGGGCATTTGGGGAGTTGTGGAGCCGAGTCCAGGCTCTGGATCCACACAGCCAGGAGTACCCCAAAAACGATCAACGCATTTACCAGCAAATCCAACTCAACCCTAGACCATAAACCACCCCCAAAGAATCGGACACTAATCAACAAGTTCATTTTGTTTTGTCCGGAAATTTTGATTTCAGACCCCGGGAATGCTCACATTGGATTCGTCTTGAGATCCCGTGTTATGTTGTTGCATTCATGTGTCCGGAACTCCCTCCGACCTGGACCCGGATCGCACAAAAAACCATTTTGGGCCACACCTTCCAAACACAAATCAACAAAGTCTGCTCGAATTTTGCTGGGACCAACTATGTAACAATGAATCCTTTTGCCAGGAACTGCTGCTCTGCAGAGACGGATCAGATCAGATCGGCAATCAATAAATCAGAGCAACTCAAATCAATTACACGTGTGTTGCTTCGAGATGTTCGTGATTCCAATGGCTTCCAATATTTTACCCATTTCCACATCAAACTCGATGCAAATAACACCCAGATGAATTGAAACACGTCACCGACCTGTTTTGAAGGCCCGCCGGGCCCCCGGGCCCGGGCCGGAACATAGGATCAGCAGATCAGATCAGATCAGTTTCAAGCACGGATTTACAAGATCAATCCTTCCTAATCATTTCGTAATTGTGGTGTTGTTGGATTTAACGGTCTTGGAATTCTAAGAGAACCTTCTTGCCTTCCTGGCCTTTCTCCATCCAGCTTTGCAGCACCTTCAACATCATTGCTTGAGTGCCACAACACTCAAGCATTGCTAAAGCGTGGCACAATTGTAAATGGTATTCATTACATGAGATTTGTAATGGGATTTGTATTTGTTCAGAAAGTATCAATCAAGTAAGATGTTTGTTGTTGTATATATGCTGGGGTCAGTACTGGTAATGGGGTTTGTAATGGGATTTGTATTTGTGGTGCTGTTTGTTTGAACGGACATGGAACTTTCAATCAGAGAACCTTCTTGCCTTCCTGGTCGTTCTACCGCCAGCTTTGCAGCACCCTCAACATCATTGCGTTGAGCAAGTAAATGGTATTTGCAGCACCCTCAACATCATTGCGTGGCGCATTGTAAATGGTATTCATTACATGGGATTTGTAATGGGATTTGTAATGGGTCCTTGGGCACACTTGTGCTGTTTTTTTGCATGCTCTTAGCTTTTATCCGGGTCCCTGCGGAGATTTTTGGCAATCCCTTAGTGATTCGTGATTTTTGTTATGGTGAGTCGTGATTTTTCGCATTCTGTGTTTTG
>Ga0099797_101013_pt1 | contig 15855 bp, 3 predicted proteins | sample Uncmet_Sort48C_1_FD_89871 | JGI IMG/M metagenome (GOLD analysis project Ga0099797, IMG submission 89871) | Marine eukaryotic communities from CALCOFI LINE 67, Pacific Ocean - C012_Sort48C_1 | ecosystem: Environmental > Aquatic > Marine > Oceanic | place: Pacific Ocean: Monterey Bay | collected... | reverse complement strand
TGGATTTGTCCATTCTGGATTTCCTTTCTCAGCGTCCTTCCCATTACTTGGTTCTTTTGGTTGCATATCTTTTTTTTCAGATGTTATTTCCTTTCCATTTATTACAGGAATCATTTGGACACGGGGCTTTTTATCTTTAAATCCTGCCAATTGCAAAGAATGTCCTTTCGAAACTCCAACTTTAACTTTACCAGCAACAAATGATATATAAGTTAATTTTACCTTTGCGATACCCAATGTAATAGTTTTGTTGTCCTTAACAATATTTAAGGGAACATCATACTCTACGGGAGGTTTAGGCGGAAATTTTTCTTCGTTCTTTCTTGGTTCCAACGGATCTAATACTTCCCATGGAATTGTCCCAATAGCAAAAACTTTTTCTCTATTGAACATCCCGCCAGGTACAACCAGCTCAATTTTGACATTGGTTTCATCTAATATAGCGCTAGCATTTCCGACATTTGCCATATAAGGTAATACAAATTGGAAATTTTTTTTATTTTTTTGTTTCTTTGTCGTTACATTCTTCGATGTATCAAACATCCATTTTTTTGTCGAACTATCTAAATCAAGCTTGAAAGATTCTTTGGTTTTTTTGTATTTTTTTGCAGGATTTATGCACACTCTCATTTTGAATGCATTGTTTTGAATAAAGTGATCCGAGTCTTCAAAATCTTTTAAATTTAATAAATCTATATGTAAACGACCATCTGCTTCTCCATCATCGTCTTCATCCTCACCAAAATCTTCCTCCACTGTTGTATCCCCTGCGCCTCTATTTTGGCCATCATCCCTACCAGTGATACCTTCAAACTCTTCTCTACGTAGTGCTATCAGTAGTTTCCCGGCAGGTTTTTCGTTATTTTGCAACTCAAGTGTTTCCTCTACAACTTGATATTCGACAAGATCTTTACGTAAAGGGTCTGACCCAGCATCAGTTGATTTTATTGAAGCCATTGGTTCCATAACATTAGATAGTAATGGAATTTGAGCCCATCCAATTAGAGCGTTGCTTTTTCCATTGTTATCGTAAACACTGAACTTAATTTCTGGCGTAGTTTCACCGTCAGATACATCGATAGGAATATATGAATCCCACGTAGGTGTGCTACCCTCATCAACAGCAATATCACTATCTACCCTCGTATCTTGATTGACAATCTCAATCCTGACAAATGGATCCATTTTATAATCCGTTGAAAATGTTTTGGTGACGTCTTTCAGTTGCAAAGCCTTTTTAAGATGAATCCATAGCGGCTTATCGCCCCCAAGTTTAAACTTCATACCACTTGAGGCACCTTCTGGTAACCATTGCATGACTAATTGTACTTCTCCTGCAAGCTCATAGTTTTTCCCGTATCTAATCGGAAACCAGTCTTCCCACATATGCCCCCCAAAAACCTGAAATGGCATAATTGGAATGGTGACAGTCCCTATTAAATCGTCTTTTGAATATTTGTCGTAATCGTAAACTTTCGTCTCTAACATAAGCGAAGTAACACTTCCTGGAGTAATTTGACGATTATCTACACTAAAAAGCATAGTCTCATTTAATCTAGCATTCGACCCCCCATTTGTTTTTGACCTCGTTTTGTCTTCTACCCCTTCCATACCTAAGCCCGCACCATACAATCGTGCGGTGACATATGGGTCATTGCCATCACCAGATAACTTTCCAATAAATCCACCTACGTCTTTTAACTTTCTTAGTTTTACTACCATTACACTCACACTACCCCAGGTATTGAAATTACGGATACCTTGGATAGCCTTTTTGAAATATTTTGTATCAGTTTTATCCAATTCACGTTTATGGTCATCAAATCTAATAGCCAATTTAACATCAATACCCTTCTTTATCTCCATCCAAAATTCTGCAGGTTGGCCTGGTGCTTGAATAAACGGAGCCAGATCTACTTGACATGTTCCTTCGGAACCACCACTTTTCCTCTGTAGCGACACTTTCATCACCGGTAAAGAAATATCTTCACGTTTCCACGAAATATCAATCTTCTGCCTGTGGTTAAATACAGCTTGGTCACCACTTGCAACGTGTTCATCAACTGGCGTTTCAAATTGGCCACCGGGTAATTTTTTAAGATTAAGTGCACCGTCGGCCGCTATTATTTTACACCGCACAAAGTAATCAACACCTTTCTTTTTTTTAGTTTTGATGCCTCTTGCCGCAACGACGGTAACATCTAACATGCCCTTACCAGATATGAAGCCCTTTGGTGCATTATTTGATAAGATTACTTTATCGGCGTCTTTGTCTTCTGGATCACTTTCCGTATATGTTAATGCCATACGGACACTTGATGTATTGCGTTGTCCCTCGTACATTAATGGAAACCAGCCTTCAAGCTTTTTGATTTCCGTGTTTAACATTGCAAATTCTGCTAAAGAAACATCAAATGAACCTATAATTTTAGCCTTTTTACGATCCTTGTACATACCAACAACGTGTAACATGTCTAACTCAATATCATGCGATGTTAAAATGCCAGGAGGTTCATCCCATGCCGGTGTAGCACCACCATCTTGATGCTCGTATGTTGTATGAATTGCTTGATCAGGTTCATCACTTTGGTTATGGTCGGAATTGTAACCGCCTCTCTTGAGGCAAAGAATAACATATGGGTCAGCGATATCTTTTAACGGTTTTGATTTGTATGCAGGGAGCTCATTTTTTCTCGTTTTTTTGGTAGTCATTTGTAGTTCACGCCCTGATTTAATATGAAAATCTATAGTACCAGGAATAGGTTGTCGGGAATTGCTTTTGATCATTTCTTCAGTAATAGTGTACGTTTTTTTATCACCATCAAAATCTTTTACAAATTGTAGCATTACTTCTAATTTGCCCCTATTTCCAACACAGTCTTCATCCATCAAGGTTAATTTTCTACAATACACAGCACCTTCATTCTGCAGGAGGGAGTACAACGGAATATCAACGCGTCCAATAAGCGTATCTTTTTTCTTTTTCTCATCAATATCTACAACTTTTATACGAACATATGGAGTTGACGCATTACTTGTAGCAATTTTTAAATATTCTGACTTGTAGTTAATACCAATAATTTCTGATGAATCAAATTCATGAGATTCACCCGCGCTATCAACTGGGTTTGTTTCACCTTCTTCTACCGGGGTATGTTCACCAGCGCCTATAAATAATTCACAGACTACCTTAATATCGTTTTTGCCGTCCGAATCAACATTTGTAAGACTCAAAGTTTGAACTGGCTTGCAAAAAACCATGCCTTCTAAAGCTAGAAGCTCCTCATCTGGAGGTTCAAGAAGATCTATTGGGCGACCAATAGTTCCTGCTTTTGGTGGAATATACCCATTTGTAAATTTACCATCTCCCTCCTCCTCAAACCACATTTCTGCAGTGATATATGAGTCTTTTAAAGCACTTTGGTAAAATGCAGTTCCATACCGAGTTAATGGATATTTTGCAGTCACAGGAATATTTAATTTTTCACCGGTTTTTAAGCCTTCAAAATTACCATCTTCAAATAATTTTGTGCCAATTGAAACTGTTGAATGTGCCATAATATCGTCCCCGTATGTTTTTTTAGCTTCATTGAAATTACTAACTTGAAGCACAAGAGATGCAATTGTAGCATCTTCAACTAGAAAATCCCATTGCGCAGGCGTTTTATCTTTCCAATTCCATATAGGATTAGGCATACCATCCATATGTGGGTAATCAAACTTTTTTGTTTCATTATCTGGCAAGAGTAAAGCGGTAGGAAAAGGGTCAGACTTCGTAAACAATTCATTTCCTAAAAGATTTGTGGCATTAAGAACACGAACTTTTAGCGTACCTGGTTTACAACACGGCTTCAAAATACTAGTTTCGTCGTCAAAAAAGGTACTTAAAGGATCCCCGTTACTATTTGCTTCATCACCAACTATTTCATCATCTTTAAACACCCATGCCAATTCAACTCGACTTTTAACAATAGCAAATTTTGTTTTTTTTTCAGTATTTGAGGTTAATGGTATCCATTTTTTGACAATATTATTGCCAATTTGTTTTGACACTTTAAATGCGGAGTATAAAACATCAGAGGGTATTACAGCGCTAGCTACAATTTCTTTTGTTTTTTCTGCAACTAGATCAATTTGAAATTTGGATGAACATTCATTTTTTTTGTCAACAGAGTATTCTATATCTTTGTCGAATTTTCTTTTTAAATGGAATATTCCAGAACATTTAATATCTGTATTTACGCTAGATGTTTCTATACTAGGATCTTGTTCTTTAGCTTTGCTTAGATCTGTTATGACGACCTTAAAATCTATAGTGGTATCCTTCGTCTTTTTAACCGATATGATATCACTACATGACACGGAACCAGCGTAGAATGAAAAAGACCCTTTCTTGATTGGAGCAGCTTTTACAACTTCCAATGCCTTTGGGTCAGGAACAAAGTGAGCTGCAAGCCTTACTTGTCCATCTACTTTTTTATCAGCCAGCGCACTATCAATAGTTTTTCCTGAAAATATGTTAAAGAATTTTCCACCTGGATTGGTTAACAGCTCCATTAATGGTATTTTTGCAGCACCAATCAACGTGGATGTAAGTATGTTTTTATCCCACACAACAACAAGGAAGCTTAATGTACTAATATCAGTGTTTTTCATTTCTTCGTCCCAATTTAGTTCTAGCCACTCATGCCAAAAAGGATTTCTACCAGCCCCGTCTTTATAGCTTGTTCCGTCCCATTTGCTTTCGTTATGCCTGTCCTTATTATAATTCTTATCGTCTTCAGCAATGATGCGGATGTCAACATATGGATCTTGTTTACCTCGTAACATGCCTTCAACATTAACTAGTTTTTTTGCATCCATAACTAAAATTTGGCATTTACCTGTTCTTTGACGTAAACATTGTACAATGGCATCATTCATGCCAACACTTCCTTTATTGTCTTTTTCATGTACTTCAAGTGCATTTTTAAGTAGTTTTTCAGCTGGTATAAAATTAATATTATACCACATCGTCGTTTTGATTTTACTTTCATCATCCGTAGATTTTAGACTTTTATAAAAATTTGTATGCCCCGGTTTCGTGACTAAACCTTTAACACCAGCTTTTAGGTATTGGTTTACATCTAATGCACAAACGCCTAAAGTGTCATCACGCACAATATCGGAGTCTTTCATTTCCATCCTTAACTTTAAATTTCCTGCACGTTCCTTTCCCTTTCCCGGTTTATAGTCTGGTAGTGAAGAACTAAACATTGGAAACTGGAATGTTTCATTTATTTGAACCGTTGCACCTGCATTTTTGTAAACCAATGTCTTACATTTTTCTAATCGTTGTGTTGTTTTATTTGCATTTTTATTGAAAGGAGCCATTTGTAATTTAACGTATGGATCAGATGAACCAGAAAACCAATCAGCATCGGACACGTTTCTAGATTCAACTAGTTCTACTTGTAGTATACCGGTTGTCGATGGTGGTTCTCCATCGAAACCCTCAGACGAAGTGCCAAGTTCCTCTTCTTTTAAGGGTTGTTCACTGGTTTGTTGAAAATCTATTGCAACCATCATAGTAATTTTTTTCGATTCATTTTTCGACTTTTTATTCTTTGAACCCTCTGTCAATGTAACTTCAATTGTTGTCAATTCCTCAACTTCTTTCTTCGTTTCACCATCTTTCCCAATAATCGGCTTGTAAGGCGAAGTTAATCGGTCTTTATATTTTTTTATATCCATGATTTGTTTTTTAGTAATGGTACCATAATACTTTAATTTATATGTTTTGAAGCCAGGAACATATCCACTTAAGTCAGCAATTTCGATTCTAAAACCTATATTATCAATTGTTTGATTGTACGCTTCATCCCCAAGAGCCCCCGGAAAAGAGAAATGTTTTTTTTGACTGCCCTTTTTACTTTTTTTTTTCGGGTATTCAGGCTCTTGCAATCCTCGTCGACCAGCCCACTGTGGAATAATACCAAGTTTAAAATGAGAATCATTTGTTACTTCTTTCATTCCTTCTTTTACTCCACCAGTCACACGGATTGCAAATACACCTGGACATAGCATTTTTGTTTCACTAGTATCCTGAATCTTCCCACCCACCTTTTTTTCTTCAACTTCAGATTCAATTATAATTCCCTCTTTAGGAACAAAGCGAATTTCTAAATTCAAAGTACCACTACTTGAACCATCTTTATGAGATAATTCTGTTCGCATTCGTTTCCATTTGTTTGCAAGATTTTTTGATGTTAAAAATCGCTCAATATTTAAAGTTGATGTGCCTACTAAAGGGTCAATAGCAAGGCTTTTCTCATCGTGAACTGTTACAGTAACGGCTGACAATGGCTGCCCAGCCGATATATGTGTTTCCGTCACTTCAAAAGAGAGTATATTATTATGCGACTCTAGCCATCTCGGTTCAGTATGCATATTAGTAGCAGCTTTGGTGCACTTTTTTTGTGTATGCCAAGGTGCTTTGACTTTCACATATGGGTCCATTTCTTTGTCTCTCCATGACGCTGTATTACGGAGAGACTCACCACTAACGCATTTTATTTCTAAGATACCAGGCATTGCAACTGGGATATCATCATCATTTAAAGGCAATGGTTTAGATGCCTTTTTCACAGAATCTTTTTCAGCTTCTTTCTTTCTCTCCTCTACCGCTTCTGCCATTCCTTTTGTCAATACATTAGCAAATTCTTTTAATATAATTTTTTTGTCACCGTCCGTATCAAAGAAAATGAGTAAATCATCATAATGATGTGGCCACTCTATGTGATTTCTTTTTTCCCATTTGACTTGAATGTCTTTTTCAGTGGAACTAGTTACAAATTCACGAATTTTTTTTTTAAAATCTATTAGTTCATGTGGCTTATCAATAGCACGTTCAAATACATCTTTACCTGCATCATCTTCATCGTCTTCAACAATAGTTTCAAAAAACTCCATTACACTTCCATTTTCAGCTGATTTAGCATCATGTAAATCATCACCTAGTTTTTCACGCAATGCAGAAAGTAATATTTGAGTGCCGGAGCCACTCAACAATTTTCCTGTTGCAGTTTCAATGATGTTTGTAATGCTCACCATTTTTTTCTTTCCACTTGGATTGTGTGTTGAATCCTTTAAGTCAAACCGTGTTAACAATTTTTTGAATCTTGGATCATTTTTTTCGAATCCAAGACCCCAAGTTTGTGGCTCCACCTCGTCTTCTGACTCGGTAGTATTGTCATACGAAGTTAATGCATTGTGTAGTTCTGAAACTTTCATACTACCATCCCCATCTTTATCGTATTGACCAAGCCATTCTTGGAGGTTCGTCCCATTTTTCGCTAACTCCTCTTGAATAAAATGTAAAATATCATCAGGAGATAATTCAGCGAATTTTTTGGCTTCTTCTTTATTTTTTTTCCTTCCACTTTTCCTGGGGCTTAAACTACTTTTTCGTGGACTACCTTTGCTTCTTGATGTTTGACCTCCTTTTGAAGCACTACCTCTATTTTTACCTGCACTTTTGTATTTCACTTCAAAGGATATCGTTCCAAGGCGCTGTTCCGATAGATGCTCAACTGATTTAAAATATTTTTTATATTTTTTTGTTAATTTCTTTTTCTTTGTTTTAATACTAAGAGTTTCAGTAAATGTTAGCGGCTTAGCATCTTTAGTTGCTTTGTAGCGGAATACTTTATTTGGTATAGTCCATTCACAATTTCCGATAAACGCTGGCTTAGACAACATGTTAGCATCGTTTACTGTGATAAACAATTTGACATCTTCGTCATCTTTAATATCCCCTTTAACGAATTTAAAGGTTAAAGTAGCTTTGCTTTGTAACTTTTCTAAAAAGTTTGGATTTCTACCAGCACCATTTAAACTTTTCGTTTTTGACGAAGATTTACTACTATCAGCAGGTAACCACGACGGACGTATTTCAACATATGGATCAATATCATCTGATGACATGCTTCCGAATAACCCAGAGCTTTTTTGATCTGCATCAAATAAATCTTCACACTTCACAATAGTAACAATAATGTCACCATCTTCACGTGAGAAAAACTCAACGTCATCCACATCAGACATACTAGTTTTGTTAATATATATGTATATTTATGTACGTATGTATTTATGTATGTGAGCGCGGACCGGCGGAGTTGTATGAATCCTGTTTATACCTTTGGTCTCCTCACGCACGTTGGTTTTTATGTATACGTAGGTGCATAAACGCACGTATACCTTTGTTGTATGTGAGTGCAAATAGAAGGAGATGTAGTATTATTATGTGTCTTGGTAACACATAATAATAATAGTATTATGATGATGGTATTTATTTACCGTATAATGCTAAAAAACGTTATAATTTTTTTACTTCTTTTATTTTTTATTTATTTATTATTATTATTATTATTATTATTTTTTGTCATTTTCCAGTAGTAGTAATAATATTTTATTTGTTTGTCGTTAAAATATTTTTGTAACCAAATTATAGATACACATAGTAGTAGTAGTAGTAGTAGTAACATTTTCAATAATATAATAGCTAATAATATTGTTTTTAGACGTACTGAAAAACCAAAGCGTTTCGATATAGAATATTATATAGACACATATTTGGTAGTGTACTAGTACAGCATTAGGTGGAGGGCATTTGCCATAGTAATGCAATAATAATACTAATTTCAACTCTCTGTGTCGTCATGACATTTAAATTCAATCAAATTAAAATGCAATGATAATGCAATAATAGTCGTCTACGTAATACCGGCCAGGAGAATTTTCTTGTGTGGTAGAGAGGATGATGATCGGATTCAGAAGCTAAAATAAGTACAATAGTAGTTATAGTTAATACTGCAAACTTTAATTTCAATTATTATTTATATACATTTTATTCACTTATTTTATTATCATTTCAATTATTATTATTGCCATTATTAACCCTATGTGTGATCGATTTATTTTATTTTTTTTATTATTTTTATTATTATTATTAGGCACTTACCAGGTAGTGTACTTAGTGCATTATTTTATTATTATTTATTAATTATTATTATTTATTTTTTTTTATTAATAATAATTATTTTTATTTTATTTATTATTATTATTATTTTTATTTTATTTATTATTATTATTACAGGTATTGTTGTTGTTGTTATTATTATTATTTATTATTATTATCAATTCGATTCTGCTGTCAAGTCGTCAAGTCTTCAAGTTTTGTTCGATTTGATGACGATGGATTGGAGAGGAACGACGTATTTTTGACGTAGAAAAGTTAAGAAGAGAAGTACATATATACATATAAATTAATTATCGCATTTCACAATGACAGAATTTGTATTCCCAGACATAAATACATACGACGGAGAAATGGAAGAATATGTACAGGAAGTTTTATTGAGTAGCTTTCAACTTGAGGCGGATACAGCAGCATATTTATCGTCGTATATTAGTGGTATAGTAGAAGATGCGTACAACGATCCATTAGAATCACAAGAATCAATTCAAACTTTATTAAATGGTTCAATTGATATCACATCAAGTAAAAATAACATTTATCAATTTGCAAGACAGCTCGTTCAATATCAAGTAGAGTTACGGGAACAAGAAATTAAGATGGAGAATATCTCAAAGAGTAAAAAACTAAATGAAAAAAAGTATGAAAGAAGAAAAGATAATAATTTTACTAATAATGCGAATGACTTCATGACACAATCAGGTTTATCGAATAAATATGGAAATACATTAATTAATACAAATGATAATACAGCGGACACACCTTCATCGTCAAGAAGAAATAACCGAAAAAATCGTCGTAAAAAAAAGCAAGACAACAAAATGAAACAACAATTGAAAAACAATAATGAAAAAACAAAAATATCAAGTTTGGAAAAAAATGAGACGTTAGTTGCCGATGGTGACGACCTTGATGATTGGGGGACACAATGGAAAGACACAAAAGAAACTAATGAAATTTGGGGTGGCCGTGGCCGCGGAGGTAGGGGCATACAATTGAGAAATATTAATGATGATGTTGAAGATGTCATATTAGAAGGTGTTACGTTGGCATATGATGGCGAAGCCCTATTGGAACGAACAAAACTTCAACTTGTAAAAGGAAAAATATATGGTTTAATTGGTAGAAATGGGTGTGGAAAATCAACATTATTAAAAAAAATAGAGCGTGGCGAAGTACCGGGATGGCCAAATAGTGTTAGTGTTGAGTATGTAGATCAAGAGATTGGTATGAACGACAACAAATCTGCAATTGAATTAGTAGTTGAAGCTTCCAAAAAATCTTTAATTAAGAAATATGGTAGTATTGAGGATTTGCTTTTTGAACGTAAACAAATCGAGGAAGAAATTTCAGATGAAACGGAAGAAGTAACTGATGATTTGCATGTTATGATGGAACGGCTATGTGATATAGAAGACGCTTTAAATACGTTAGGTGCAACAATAGATAATGGAGAGGGTTGCGTTCATAGTAATGGTAATAGCAATGATTACGATAGTAACAACAGCAACAACAACCGGCGTGTACAAATTGAAGCATACACAACAGCTAAACAATTATTATTACAATTTAATTTTTTACAAGAGCAGCTTGAATTACCACTGAAACAACTTTCTGGCGGTTTTCGAATGCGTGTTGCCATTGCTTGCGCAATTATTTGCAAACCAAACATTATATTGTTTGATGAACCGACTAACCATATGGATTTGCATGGCATAGTATGGTTAGAACGCTTTATAAATAGTTTTAAAACCCATCAATTATCCAGGAACAAGAAATCTAGTTTGTTTAATTATCCAAATTTCAAATCAATAGTTATTGTGTCTCATGACGAAACCTTTTTAGATAATGTTATTACAGATGTCATTTTATTTTATCAAAAGCGTTTACAATATTTTGTTGGAACATATACTGCATATAAAAAAATGTGTGACGAGACTGATTTAAGGAAGAAACGATTACTAGATAAAAAAACAGATGCGGAGAAAAAAGCAAAGGAATTAGCAGCAAAGCAAGCGCAATTAGTTGCCAAATCAAAAAAAGGAAGAAAAGGCCATAGTTTTGACCCAAACAAACAGAGACAGGCGGCAGAGAAAATGAGAAAAGCAGAGCGTGCAGGTTTTTTTAGGGAGGATGGGAAAAGATATCATACGATGAGTTTAAAAACCACTACAGAACATTTTTTGCCACAATCAATTTCTATCAATGATTTGAGAAAAGATAGATATTTAAAATTCAAATTTCCATCAATAAATGTACAAGAATTAAGATTAGCATCTCCTGAATCTACACTAATCAATTTGGATAAAGTATCATTTAAATACCCTGGTAAGAACTATGGCGAGGAAGAGAAAGAAACATATTTATTAAAAAATGTAACGTTGCAAGTAAATTTAAAAAGCAGAATAGCAATTGTAGGACCTAATGGTGCAGGGAAAACAACTTTAATAAAATTGATTTGTGGTGAATTAATCGGAAGCAATAAAATTGTGATGAATCCAAATGTGAGAATAGCATTAGTTTCACAGCATCATGTAGAAATGTTGAAGAGCCATTTAAATCTTTCTGCAACACAATATTTGAAACAAAAATTCCAAGAAATAAAGGAAACAGATGCTAGATCTCATTTAGGAAGTTTTGGTCTTACGGGACACTTAGCACTACAACCGGTGAAACTCTTAAGTGGTGGCCAAAAAGCAAGACTTGCGCTAGCAGTAGTAATGTGGCAAAAGCCGCATGTATTGATTTTAGATGAACCTACGAATCATTTGGATATGGATAGTTTGCGTGCTCTTGCTACTGGGTTGAACGATTTTCAAGGAGCAGTTTTGCTAGTTAGTCATAATCAAAATTTTTTGTCAAACGTTTCATATGAACTTTGGAATGTTGAAAATGGACGGGTTGACGTAAAAGTTGGGGTAGATAGGACTGCAACATGTTTTAAAGAGCTATTAGCTAAATATGTTGATAGCGTCATCGTTTAAAAAATATAATATAAAAATATTTATGGGGCGCGTATTTTGATTTAACACTTGTCATATTTTATCATATGGCTGTAAATTACGTATTACACATTTAACATATTCATTCCTATATATTATGATATAATATGTAAGATGTAAGTTATATCCCGTGCGAATATCTTGGAATCACGATTTTCAATAATCATCAGTCACAGGTGTATTTCCTAATCTCATTACCCAAGCACTGATAAATACCAGCACAGAGCTCGTAACATTCAACAAACCATCACCTATATCACCAGCTTTTGGATCGCATTTCGGTGTAATATCTCGATAATGTGCTTCAGCATACCAGTTTACTAAGATTGCAACACTACCACCAATACACGATAAGCCAATCAGCGTGCCAAATATCATAACCGTACGATTAATACAAGGTACATTTGGGTTTGTATATTGATACGCATTTTGCGCATCCATACTTTCCCACGAGATGACATTTACCATAATGAAGCCGATAATGGAACCAATAAATGGCAAGGCAAATAAAAATCGAAATGGACAGTCCTCATTATTATTTACAATGATCGATACCATTAACCAACATGCAATACCAAATATCAACCCTGCAACTACGGAGCCTCTTTGTGACTTGCGCCTTTGCGGCTCATCATCTAATGAAGAATACATTATATATATTATAAATAATCTGTTGTATTCACCAATGAATGTATATATATATTTATGTTTGTAAAATAATTTATACTACATCGTTGTCACGATGATAAATTGATGATGTGCGTGCTGTATCATAAACTACTATCGGTGTATTAATAATAATAATATAACAACAATGTGCCAATAATAATATTAATTATTATTTGAAATGATTATTATGCTTATTTATAATGTCACCGAAGTTGTCCCTTCAACATTTCGTATTATTATAACTTAAATGCCATAGTACTCAGTACTATGGTGGTTTAGATTGTGATCGCTTAATATTATTAAGAAAGATAAATCTAATACAATAATAATAATAAGGTAGAACATACAAAAGTAAAAGGAAAGAAAAATCCCCACCACGCTACAGCTGGTCACTGGACAAGTAAATACAATAAGTAGTCTCTACATAGGTTAAAAAACATTTATAAGGATTTACAATAAGAATTTATTAATAATAAAATAAAATTATTATTTTTTATTATTATTATTATATTAATATAGGTGCATTAATTTATTATTTAATTATTATTTATTATTATTATTACAGTTACGGTATGTGGTATGAATGATGTATTATTATAATTTCATTCAACAATAGTATTATCATATATAGCACAATTATAACAATTATTCCACGAACTGCGAAACTTCATAGAATACTATCTCTTACAGGTGGTAGAATAATAATAATATTGTAAAAAATAAAAAGAATAATCGACTTGCATTGTTACGAAAACGACTCGTTGATATTGTATATGGTTAAAGAATGATGGATGGTATAGTGTGTAAAAAAGTGAAAACAGCCGTTGTAAGTCCTCTTTTTTTTTCTTCGTTGCCACACTTTAAAAAATGATTTCTAACATTTTCTTTTTTTAGAATTTAAAAATTATACGGCCTTTTAAAAAAGAGATTGAAAATGGTATATCAGAAGAATTGTTAAATCGGTCGATTGCAATTGGTTTTACTGGTGGTATCTTCCCTGTCCCAGGTTTAACTTTGGTGTGTTCATTTATTTTGCAATACTTGTTTCGTGGTTCTTTCATTATATGCCAGTCAATGAACGTTATTGTTACACCCTTGCATTTTTTGTCTTTAAAAATATTTTATCAATTTGGTATGAATTACATACTGCCATCATCATACACCATGTCAATAGAAACATTAATGGACATCATACTAAAATCTTCAATTAAGAACATTGTCACTACTTTTTTTGCATATATAGTAGGTGCCATTGTAATATGGTTTTTGCTTTCTCCAATATTATTAGTCGTATCATATTTCGCATTTAAACCGATATCACGATTTTTGCTAAGAAAATTTAAATATGTACGCTCGCAGCAAAGTAAGAACAAAGTTGGTGATTTAAGTAGCAATACAGAGAAATTTGTATGATGAAATTTATGTATTTGGTATATATCTCAAGTTCGTAATCATAAATAGTATATATATCTATGCATATGATATGATATAGGTATTTTTACGCGTACTTTTTTGTATGCCAACGAGTTGGTACATATTGTTACAATACATCTTATCATATTCGAGAATGATCACATTTTTTAATATCATAATTAAGCTTACATATAAACTTTAAACGAAAACCCATTTTATCTTTTCCCCCCTGTTTCAATCAAATGTATGTTTACGAAATAGATAATTCGATTGCATAGCTTGTACATCAACACCTAAATTTTCTAGTGTATTTTCCAACAATAATGTATACTCTTTCGTATCCATGCGACCAAGCAATTTCTTTATATTTGGTGGGATTTGATCAAACGTGCTAGTTTGTTTGTCATTGAAGTTAACGTGGTCAACAAACCATTCTTGGAATATGGTTAAATACATTAAAGGCCTTCTTTTTGGTGTTGTATTAGCTGTTCCACGATGGAGAATTCTTAAATCAAATATTACAGCTGACCCAGTAGGAGCGGGAGTTGTAACTGTTTTTCCAGCATGTTTACATTCATTCAATACCCAATTTCCCAATTGACGACTTTCCTTATCAGAATTTGCACATTGTATATGCGAGCCAGTTAAAAATTCAGTTGGGCCCATCTCCTCAGTAACTTTTACTAATGGAACAAAAATAACCATCCCATGTGGCGGCAGCTGTTTTTGAACATTTTCATACTCGTACAAAAATCCTGCATCGCGATGCCAATGTTGCTCTGGTGTATTACCTAATGATGTTACTGACGAATGCGTGTCTATCTCCAAACGCTTGGTCCCCAATACATTTTGCATCATTGGCATGAACAATGTGTTAGATACAAATTCTTTATCACTAAATGGTGTTTTTAATGGGTTGACTAATTCATATCGTCCCGGACTACGTTGCTCGGACGAAGTGGTATTTGTATTAGCTGGATCTTCGTCAATTGTCCCAAGATACGAATCTACAATAGCCGTTTGCGCTTTTTTCATTCGCTTCATTAAATCACGTGGAAACAAACGCTCCAAAACTAAGACGCCACATAGTTTTAAAATTTTAATGCCACGTTTAAATTTCTTAAACTTTAAAACACCTTCTTCGCGCTCCTTGTTTGTAATTTTCAAACGGATATTATCTTCTGTACACAGTTCCTCAATTTGCTTTCTTAATTTTTTGGCTTTCTTCTCTTTGCGCTTACGCGAGTTTGCCTTTGTACCCCCCGAGTTTCTATTCTCATCTACATCCAAATCATCATCCTCGTCATCATCCCATTCTCCATTAAGTGAATCGCTACTGGGAGAGCTACCTACATTTAAATCACGTATGTAATTTTTTGCAAGTTGTAGATTATCCGCTGTGTTGGCATCTCGTTTCAATGATAAACTTCTTTTAAATAATTTTGCCGACTCTTTCAGCTCTTTAACATTACCATTATCTACGCCGTGGCGCATAAGAGCTACACCTAAGTTATTATACCCCGTGGCGTCATATGGATCCAATTCAACAGCCCTACGAAAATCAAGTATTGCACCGTCCAAATTTCCTGCGTTACTTTTTTCTATTGCTGCTGACTTATAGTCACCAGCCGTTTGTATTGGCAATTGAAACGAATAGACTACACATAATCTAGAACTACATTGTAGCAATATAAAATAATGCAGCAAAAACATACCATATGCCACCAGCTTATTTATTTTATGTAAGGATGCATT
>Ga0099797_101012_pt1 | contig 15856 bp, 17 predicted proteins | sample Uncmet_Sort48C_1_FD_89871 | JGI IMG/M metagenome (GOLD analysis project Ga0099797, IMG submission 89871) | Marine eukaryotic communities from CALCOFI LINE 67, Pacific Ocean - C012_Sort48C_1 | ecosystem: Environmental > Aquatic > Marine > Oceanic | place: Pacific Ocean: Monterey Bay | collected... | reverse complement strand
CAGGTTTAATTGAAGCAGGAGAAGATTTGAGTGAACCTGCTAGAATCTGGACATCAACTATTCATGCCATTAAAGGTGGTGAACAAGATAATGTTATTTTATGTTTAGATATGGGAACTAAAATATTGAAAGCAATAAAGAAAAGTCAAGATAAAGATGATGAAGAACATAGAGTGTGGTACGTAGCAGTCACTCGTGCAAAAAACAATCTATATAAACTAAAAGCAAGAATAAAAGCAAAAGGATACAAACTATGACAGACAATAGTATATTTGAAAGTGCTAAAGGACCACAAGAAAAACAAATAGGGGGAAGTCATTACCGAAGATTTCATATTCAACCATATGAATTCATATCAAAGAATGACCTTTCTTTTTTTCAAGGTAATGTTATAAAATATGTGTGTCGATACAAAAATAAAGCAGGCATACAAGATCTTGAGAAAATAATTCACTACTGTGAATTAGAAATTAAAACACTGAAAGATATGAGTAAAAAGAAATGATAATACCACAAACAGAATGGTTACAGCCTAAAGAATTTCCAGATTTATCTAAGCATGATGAGATAGCGATTGACTTAGAGACACGTGATCCAAACCTAAAGAAACTGGGTTCAGGAGCCATCATTGGAGTTGGTGAGATTGTAGGTATAGCTGTAGCTGTAAAAGGTTGGAAAGCTTATTATCCAATTGCTCATGAAGAAGGACCCAACATGGATCGTAAACAAGTATTAGATTGGTTTACAGATGTATGTGCCTTACCTTCAAAAAAAATATTTCATAATGCTATGTACGACGTATGTTGGATACGTAAATTAGGTATAAAAATCAATGGTTTAATTACAGACACTATGATTGCAGCCAGTCTCATAGATGAAAATAGATTCTCTTACACACTAAATACTTTGTCTTGGGCTTTCTTAAAAAAAGGTAAGAACGAAGCAAAATTAATTGAAGCTGCAAAGTCAAGAGGATTAGATCCAAAAGCTGATATGTGGAGATTACCTGCTATGGAAGTTGGAGAGTATGCTGAGGCAGATGCTGAACTTACTTTAGAATTGTGGCAGTATTTTAAAAAAATAATTGAAGAACAAAAATTAAAAAATATTTTTAATCTTGAGACTGAACTGTTTCCTTGTTTGGTTGATATGCGATTTCTTGGCGTGAAAGTGGACGTTGAAAAAGCTCATAAATTGAAGCAAGAGTTAGCGCTACAAGAAGAAATATTAATCCAACAAATAAAAAAAGAAAGTAACCAAGAAGTTCAACTATGGGCAGCAGCAAGCATTGCCAAAGCTTTTGACAATTTAAATTTAGAATATGAATTAACCGCAAAAACAAAAACACCTTCTTTCACTAAAAACTTTATTACAAATCATAAACATCCTGTAGTTCAGATGATAGCAGAAGCTAGAAAAATAAACAAGGTTAGAACAACTTTTATTGACACAATCATTGATCATGAACATTGTGGTAGAATACACGCAGGTATTAATCAGATACGTTCTGATGACGGTGGTACAGTAACTGGAAGATTTAGTTATTCTAATCCTAACTTACAACAGATACCAGCCAGGGATCCAGTAACAGGCCCCATGATTAGATCTTTATTTATACCAGAAGAAAACTGCAGGTGGGGGTGTTTTGATTACTCGCAACAGGAACCAAGGTTAGTTGCACACTATGCATTACGTTATGAATTACCATCTGTAAATACAATTGCAGATTCATATGATTCAGATCCATCAACAGACTTTCACAAAATAGTTGCAGAGATGGCAGAGATACCTAGAACAGAAGCAAAAACAATTAATCTTGGATTATTTTATGGTATGGGTAAAGCAAAACTTCAAGCAGAGTTAGGTGTCACAAAAGAAAAAGCAGATGAATTATTTGACAAGTATCATAGCAAAGTTCCATTTGTAAAACAACTAATGAATAAAGCTATGAGAGCCGCAGAGAATAAAGGTCAGATAAAAACATTATTGGGTAGACGTTGTCGTTTTCCTAAATACGAACCTATACTGAAAGGCAGAGACTGGGGCAAATATGTGCCAGCAGAAGATGAAGAAAGAATGCTTCAACTTCAAAACATGGGTGAATGGTTAAAAGATGATGATGGTGAATTTATTTTAGATGATAAAACAAAAGAAAAAAAAATAAACTATTGGCATAAAAATGATAAGCGTAGAGCATTTACTTATAAATCTTTAAATAAATTAATTCAAGGTAGTGCAGCTGATATGACTAAACAAGCTATGGTCAAGCTTCACAAAGAAGGAATCTTGGCCCATATACAAGTGCATGATGAGTTAGATTTTTCTATTGAATCACAACAACAAGCTGATAAAATAAAAGATATCATGATCCATGCGGTAGACTTAGAAGTTCCAAACAAAGTGGATGATGAATATGGTCCAAACTGGGGTGAAATAAAGTAATGTACTATGGCTTATTTAAATGCTAACATACCGCCGATTTATTGTAAAATAAGAAGGGAGTATCTTTATGATCTTAAAAAAAATAAAGGACAGTCTAGTGACTGTGTTATCTTTGGTCTTAGCTCTATTTCAGGTCGTGCAATCTTATTCCATTGCATGCTACCAAATGGTGCGGTCTTTTATAGACTACCTATTTCAGCGTTCTTTCAAAAAGAGTTTGAAAGAAAAGACGTGCCTGATATGCGAGTGGATCAACTCGAACTGTGGAACTGCTTTAGTTATTATCCTAGTGTCCATTGTTTTGATTGGTTGGCTGGTATAGACGGTAAGTTTTTAGGTAAAGATAAAAAATTTTATCCAGGGCAATACTTATTTACTATTGACTGGGCGCATCCAGAGACTAATATACTAAACACGGAACATTCTGAGATTCCGCAAGAGCACAAGTGTGCACACATATTAGCGTTGAAAAACGGTAATTATGCAGCGCAGCCAAATAACAGGATCATTTGGCATGTGAACAGTTATACTACAGATAATGATTGGCCCGATTATAGTGTGCAGAATACATACTGGGACTGTGAAGGATCTGATTGGATAACAGAAGATTCTGATAAAATGTTTTATGATATTGAGGAGAAGAAATGATTTGTATTGAATGTGAACACGACTGCCATTGTGGTGATAAGTGTCCAGGACTACCTGAAGAAGGTGGTTGTGGATGTTTAACCTGCATACATCCAAAGAGTTGGTGGAAAAAAATTATCCACTTATTAATTGGTAGCAGATGAATGTACTGGACTTATTAAAAAAAAATGTAGTAATGATTCCTGTTATAGCTTCAGTTATAGTCGGAACTTTTACAGGTGTTAGATACATTGTATCTTTGACAGAAACTATTAATAAAAATAAAGCAGAAATTACTACAATAAATGACACTCATTTACTCAATTTTAAAACCTATATTGGACAGTTGAATACTAATCAAAATGAACTATTATTGATGATCGAAAAAGATAAGGGTAATAGAATAGTAGCTGATGAGAAAATAAAACGAATGGAAGAAAAAATAAAACAAATGGAAATGGATTTTAAACATTTTTTAATACAGAAGAGTCAATAATGGAGGGTGCCTATAATGGAGTACAAATTTACTGCAATACTAATAATATTGTTAACTTCATTAGCTTTTTGTATGAAACCAGAGCCTCCTACTTCATTGAAAATGGATTCAAAAAAATATATAATTCCTCCACCAAAACCAAAAATAAATGAGCAATAAACCTTTAAACATATCTGAATCGGCAGCTGTACAGATGCCAATGAAGACCGTAGCCTCTCTGATAATTTTAGTTGCTATGGGTGTGTTCGCGTATACAGAGCTGACTGCGAGGTTAGTATCGTTAGAGACATCACGTGAGTTGTTTGAAAATGATTTGCTCAAGAAGTCAGAACAAGTGCCCACGGACCAAGAACAACATTTTTTAATTGAGGATTTGTACAAGACCGTCGAAAAAATGGAAGAGACTCAAGAAATGAACATGACTAACAAAGTCAACATAGAATTTTTAAGAGAACAATTAGATAAAGCATTAGAAGATATTGAAGGACTGAAAGATAAAGTAAGAGAAAATGGTAAGGCTTACTAATGACAGAGTTAATTGTAGCTCTACTTATGATTGTACACGGAGAGATTAAGGAAGCACGTATCCAGCCGACAATGTCAGATTGTCTCAAAGGCAAGCGTGTCGCAAAGCGTGCATCTAAATCACATATAAAATATCAATGTATTAAATCAAAAGCAGAATTAGAAAAAAATATAGATGGATCTTTGTCGATAAAAAAATTAATTTTAGAATGATAGAAAAAATAACAGAATATTTAGGATCAAATAATGAACTAACTGGATCAATGGTTGGTTTTTTATTAAAACCAGAAAACCTAGAACGATTAAAAGATAATAAAAAGTTAGTAAAAAAATTAACTAAAATTAAAGCACTTCCTTCTGCTTTAAGATTATACTTAAGAAATTTAGCAGGTGTTAGCGATAAAATTACTGAAGATTTTTTTAGTAAAAGTGAATTAGCTGAAATTAAAAAAAGAGTAGTAGCTGCGGATGTTGAGGGAAGTATGGGTAATGTAAGAACGTCTGGAATGGATCAATATATACCTAGTCTAATTGGAACTAATAAAGGTGCTATTGGTTATGATGATGCAACGTTTAGTATAAAAGGAATTTTTACCGATCCAAAAGTAAATATGGATATGACTTTAGGACAAGCTGTATTTACTAAAGATAAAAAAGGAAACATAGTGGTAAATGATATTCACGACTTTCACGGAAAAGGGAGTATTGGTGTAGGCTATGATGATACAGATATGAGTAATTTAGAAAATGAATATAGAAAAGGTTTTTCTGATAGAAAAACAGAGTTTCGACCAGATCCATATAGTGCAGAAACAGGTAGATTTACAGAAGAAGAAAAACAGAATCCATTTCTTATTGCACTTGAAGGAAGATCTGGATCGTATGTAGATGAAACAGATGAAGAAATGAAAATAAGAGCACAAAAAGCTTTTTCTTCTAATTTAATATTATTTTGTAACAATTCATAATTTTTTATAGCATTGTATGCTCGAACCCTGATGCTTTTTCCTCTGTTACTTTCAAAATACAAATTTTTTTTAATTAATTCTTTTTCTATCTTCATTAGTCTTGATACTGTTCTAGTCAATATTAGCCATTTACCCTCAGTCAAATCTATCTGATCTAAATTAGCAATCTCCTCACAGTTACCATCAAAGTCTCTTGGATAATATTTCTTTTGTTTTCTATTACCTACAATATTTTCTATACACATTTGTGATTGTTCTTGTATGACTTTTGATATTCTTCTAGACTTATGTAATACTTTTTCTTTTGCAGGTTCATTAATAAATCTATTTACATCAGCGCCAGCCCAGGCAAAGATAGCCTGGTCATCGTCTCCTGCAAGATAGATATCTTTACTTTTTTCTTTTAATTTATCATAAAGCTTCCATTGTAATGGAGATAAATCTTGAGCTTCATCAATAAACACTGCATCAAATTTTGGAATCTTATTATCTTTCTTCAACAACATTTCTATCATATCATTAAAGTCCATCATTTTTTTCTTGTCTTTATATACTAAATAATTTTCATGTATGTGTTCTAGCATGGGCCATTCAACTTCTTTTGAATTATGTTCTCCACGATCAAACTCTTCTCTTATACTCACACATCTGTTAATAGCTCTGTGTATCAACTGAAAGTATGCATTATCACAAGTTAAAAAATTAGTCTCTTCTTCATTATATCTGTCGTAGTATTTTACTTTAACATTTAATTTCTTACCAAAATTTTCATAGTGATATGGTTGCATTACATCGTCTTCATTGAGTTTTAAAAGATTAAATGCAAATGAATGAAGTGTTTGAAAGTATGGTAATTTTTTATTTTCTGCTGGCATTCTTTTCTTTGCTTCACCTGCAGCTTTTTTAGTAAATGCAAAATAACCTATCTTATGTAATGGTGTGCCTATTCTTGCGTAAGCTTTGGCTCTTGATATTAGTCTATATGTTTTACCAGTACCAGGCGGGCCATATATTTTGTATATCATTAAATAATATCCTCCTCATCTTCAAAGTCTACAATCTCTTGTACCTGTTTTCTTTCTTCAAAAATGTGTAAAGGTACTCTAAGAACTTTTATTGGTGGAAAGTATTTGTCATCTTTGTCTTTACCAGGAAATCTTTTTGGTTTATTAAATAAAGCTTTCTTATCTTTATCATCGCTCTTAAATAATTCTTTTACCATGTAAGAAGTTCTTTGTGGATCTGTTTTCCATTCTCTAGTCTTTAAATCAGAATAAAATTCATCATAGACAAACCATGCATACTTTTCATCAACCAAAGGTTTACCACTTTCAAATGATTTATATGTTGTAGCTTTTGGTCCATAGATATATTTCTCTAGATTCTTTAATAAAATATCCATAGGACTTGTACCTTCTACTGGTTCAATAGTTTCTACTTTTTCTTTGTCAAATAAAAGCTGCATTATTTCAATAAAGTCATTACCTTTTAGATTTGGTGGAACTATAAATGCCTGTTCCATTAGTAATGCTCTTATTGCTTTCTGACTCTCTAATTTATAAATATCTTTTGCATGCACTTGTGCAGTTTCCCCATCTTCTCCTTCAACAGTAAACTTCCATTCTGGTGTAGGTTTGTAATTTATTTTTTGAAGTGCAAACATTCTAGGCCATAAAGGTTTATCATCAGATAGAATTCCATATTTTCTTTTTAAACACACTGGTTTAACACACACTGGTGATAGTAGTTCTCCATTACATTGATAACCTTTTGTTTCTTTATCCCAACTTTTAATTTTTGTTTTAACATGATCATCTGTCCACTTAGAATCAAACTTAAAATAATTTCTAGCTGCTTCAACTATCTTATCTTTCCAGTTATCTTTGTATTTCTTTTTAGCAAAGACCATATAGTTATATAAAAATCTATCTCTATCATCTGTCATTATTTCTTTTGTAAGAACTCCAAGACAAGGTGGACCATCTTTAAACTCTTCACCACTACCTTGTAGTTCATCTGAAATAATTTTTTCCTGTATATCTTTTAATTGTTTCTTACTTACTGAATTAAGTTCAATACATTTTACAAACATGTCTAAAGACATTTCAGTTCCATCAGGTGCTAATGCTCTTCGACCATCTGCATTGTATGGAAGATTTATAAAGTTACCATTTGCTCTATTACCTTTTTCATCAGAAGAACGTAAGTTTGTTTGTTTAGGAAATATCTCTGTCTTAATGTTTAGTTTAAATACATAGAGCATTTGCTCTAAAAATTGTCTTATCTCTATTGCTTTAACAAATTCAGTGGTGAACACATATAAATGTAGTCCACCACTTTTGGACAGGACAGGGATGATTGGTAAACTTTTTTCTTGTATTGTTTTTAAATAAAATTCTCTATCAATTGGATATTTATCTACATCGATTGCACCAAATCTTGCGGTGCCATCATCTGTACATGGTTGTATACCAATCGATTTAACTCCTGTTAAATGATCCTCGTAGTCTTTGTCCGTAACTTTTAATTGTGACCATTCATGTTTAAATTTTTTCTTACCTGTCTCTGGATCTACGTATCCCTCGTTTATTTTACAGACACCATAATTACGTGTTAATCCCGTAAAATATTTTATAAAATCTTTCATTCCCATCCCTGTTTTTAAGGCGCCTCCAGTCTCCCTTCAGCGCCCTAGCTTGGCCAGCATTCCCTGAGGGGAAACTAGATAATGTCTTCTTTACTTTTAGTTGATGCAACCTGTTCATACTTAGGTTTTGCTGCACCTGCAAAAGCTTCTTCTTGAAGTTTTTTTGCAGTTTCATAGATCGATAAATCTTCTGGCTTAGATACATCTAGCATTTTAACTTTGCTAGGTTTGTAAACGTGCCAGCTTTTATCTCCCCAGTTTTTACCAACTGTTTTAAGATTAAAGACTGCTGCAAAAGCTGCAGGTTTAAATGAACCTTGAGCATCTTCCATTCTAAGATTATCAATTAAATCATTCAACTCTCTACCTGGAGTTAAATTAGATGATCTCATAGTGATGACTGCTCTTCTTGCTTCACCGTTGATTAATGCCAGTACAAAGAAATACATAGTTTTCTCACAGTAATTACCGTTAGATAATCTGTATTTACCATTTTTTTCTTCTACTGAATCTGCAGGTGGATTGATATGAGTACCGACTGGTGCTGCTGCACTGTCTCCTCTTTCTTGCCATTCTGGATATCTAGTGTGAGTGTGACATACAACTACTTCTAGTCCTTTATCACCATCAATTAAACTACCCATACTGCCAGAATATATCATCCCAGGTTTAGCACCTTCAACGTATTTAGCGTTTCTTGTGTTACACTCAGGTGATAATTGGTGAAGAATTTTTAAAATCACAGTAGATTTATCACTGGATTTTAACTCTTCCGTACCTTTTCCTGCATCGGATCTTAAGCTTACTGGTGATAGTGCACCTGCACTATTCTTTTTTACCATATCTGTATTATTACTCATATATGTTTACTCCTATATATAGTTATTGGTTTATTTTTTATTTTTTATTTTTGTTTGATTTCCATCAAACGTCCAAAAAAGATCTTCAGGAACTTCGTTACCTTTGTTCTTCCAATCTTCCATGGTTACTTTAAGAGTCATGGCATGAACTGCTTCTTTTTGAGAAGGTTCATAGCCCTGACCCTTTGCAAGGGTAGCATATTCTGCAGCCTTGTTTTCTTCGCCTTGACCAAAGTTAACTGTGATTTCATTTTTCACAATATCACCTAAGCCATTGTTTCGAAGCCATTGTATGCAATCAGCTTTTTTATCAGCTTTCATTGTTGCACTATACACTTTTTTAACAGACAGTTCTGAACCATCTTTAAGTTTAAGTGTTTCTAAATTCATTTTTTCCATGATTTGAGGAATAGTAAAATTATTTAATTGTTTTTCCTGTTCCTTCAATTCTTTTAAACTAGCCTCTGCATTTGATATCTGTGCCTTAATAGAATTAAATTTTTCTATCTGCTCAGATAATTCTGTTGGATCAATTGCATTTAATTGATCGGGTGCGTCGTCACGTAGATTTATCATTTTTAACTCCTTTATTTAAATTAACTTTCATAAAACGTAATATAGAAACAAAATAATCTTTGTCAAGATTTATTTTTGAAATAAATTTATTTCTATTGGAAAATAAGAAGCTTGTATTCTGTCCCACTTTAATAATTTAAAGCGACCATTTGTCACATCACTTGCAACGGCACATACAACTCCAATTAGAGCAGGATCCCCATACAATAAAAGATAATCATCTGGGGTAAAATTTTTTAAACTATTTTTTATTTCTATAATTAATGGACCTGGTGAAAATTGCATTTGTTTTAGTTTAGGAAACATTGTCTTAATTTCGCCATATTTGATAGCAGGAGTTAAATCAAACTTAGGTTGTCCTGTTTGTCTATCTGTGGGAATTTCTTGTACTAAATAAACTTTAGATAATTTAGTTGCGTCATCTACGTAGTATTGTTTATTATTATATTTTTCTATTTTCATATTGACTTTATATCTTTCTCTTCTTATATACACCAATAGAAAGCAAAGTAAAGGTATATATAAATTATGAATTACAAATTTAAAACACAACCATATAAGCATCAGCTTGATGCATTACAAGACTCTTGGGACAAAGAAAACTTTGCCTATTTCATGGAGATGGGTACGGGTAAATCTAAGGTTCTTTTAGACAATGCAGCAATGCTATACGACAAAGGTAAGATAAACGGACTATTAATTATTGCACCTAAAGGTGTATATAAAAATTGGTATGACTCAGAAATACCAACACACTTACCAGATCATATTTTTAAAAAAATGGTTTTGTGGAAGACTTCAGACAAATCAAAAAAACAACAACTTCTTTTAAATACTTTATTTGAAACAGGAAGTGAGTTTCATATATTACTTATGAATGTTGAAGCTTTTTCAAAAGGTGATGGTGCAGCATTTGCAGCTAAGTTTTTATCTTGTCATAATACAATGATTGCAATTGATGAGTCTACAACAATTAAGACTCCTACATCTAATAGAACTAAAAATATTTTAGCATTAAGACAACATGCTAAATACAGAAGAATACTTACGGGTTCTCCTGTAACCAAATCACCATTGGATTTATTTAGTCAATGTGAGTTCCTTGATCCCTGGCTCCTGGGACATACTTCATACTGGACATTCAAGGCTCGTTACGCAGTAACCAGAAAGATTCAGGTACAAGGCAGACAAGTAGAAATAGTTGTTGGTTATAGAAACTTAGGTGAGCTATCAGAGAAGATACAACCATTCTCTAAAAGAGTTTTGAAAGATGATTGTTTAGATTTACCTAAAAAGACTTTTATGAAACACGTTGTTGAAATGACTAAAGAACAAAAGAAAGTCTACAAACAAATGAAAGAAGAAGCTATTGCCTATCTTGATGGTAAAGTTTTATCTTCAGCTACAGTCATGACTCAGTTAATGAGACTGCATCAAATTACTTGTGGCCACTTCACACCTGATGATGGAGAGATAAAAGATCTTCCTTGTAATAGAATGACAGAGCTAATGGACATATTAGAAAATGTACATGGTAAAGCTGTTATTTGGTCTCACTATACTCATGATGTAAGAAGAATTATTGAAGAAATAAAAAGAGTATACGGAGAAGATTCTGTTGTTGATTATTTTGGTCAAACTACTTCCGAAGAAAGATCAAAGAATATAAAGAAATTTCAAAATGATGACAAGTGTAGATTTTTTGTAGGGACTACTCACACGGGTGGTTATGGTATTACATTAACTGCTGCAAGTACAATGATTTATTTTTCAAACGGTTATGATTTAGAGAAGAGACAACAATCAGAAGCTAGAATTGATCGTATTGGTCAAGAAAAACCTATGACTTATATTGATATTATCTCTGAAGATACTGTTGATGATAGAATTGTTAAAGCGCTTCGTAGCAAAATAAATATCGCTAATCAGATTATGGGTGAGGATTATAAAGATTGGATTTAGATTTTATCTAATAACATTAGAATAACACTAGCCATACCAGCAAGTAATACGCCAGCACATACTATCATTATTTTTTCAATTCTTTTGATTTGTTCTTCAATAGATTTAATTTTATCGTGAGTTTGTTTTTGCATGATTCTACATAGCTTTTCATGTGATTCTATTTTTGCAAGTGCTTCGTCTTTTTTAGCCATTAAAATGTGACCCCCGCCACAAAAAAACCCCGATAGTGTGAGACTATCAAACCGCCCAAATAATTCATTATGCTAAACCTCGTTGTCTTAATCTAATTTGTTTTTCTTCATCCGATAATAAAGCATTCTCTACTGGTGTCAATCCCGTAGCCATGATGTTTCCTGGTGCCTGAGGCTGTAATACTTGCGCATTAGGCATAGGTTGTATTGGTAATGGTGGTGTTTGTATTTCAGGTAATAGGTAATTATTTATATCTAATCCAGGTAAAGACTCTACTTCTCCACCTTCAGATTTTAATAATCTTTCATCTGTACTAAATAAACCTCTATTATTTAATCTCATTCTTCTCATATCATTAACCATTCTAAGTATTTGTGGTCTAGCTATATTGTATGGGTTAGGTCCACCTAACTTACGAGCATTCTCTGCAAACTTTTCTTCTATATCTGCTGATGGTAAATAAGGATCAAACTGAGCATTTCTTAAATTATTAAAATTCTTTTCACTAATTTGTCTATCTTTAAACTGTCTACTTAAAACATTTCTTGAGACACCTAATGTTTCAGCAGCAGTTAAATCTTTATACATTTCTTGTTGTACTCCGAATCTAGCGTTGTTAGATGCAGCAAATCTTTTTATAATATCATTAGGATCAACTGGTCCACCTTTTAATACTCCAAACTTACCTCCAGTAAATTCTCTTCTTGCATCCCGGATACCTGATTGATAGTTAGATATTTTAAAACCCATTGATCTTAATGGATCAATTTTAATTGGTCTAAGACCCATGAATCCTGCAATCTCTGGACCTACATCTAATAAATCTCCACGATCTGTTGGTGTTTCCGTTGCTGCTTTTAATAATCTTTCATATTGTCTAAATGAAGGTAATAATGCGTTTCCTAAATGCATAAATTCAATTGCACGTTTGTCTCCAAAAGATGTTTGATCAGTATATAGTCTTCTACCGTCAGCTGTTCTACCACCTCTTACTGTTAAATCTGTTGCAGCTTCTGTCCAGATAGATTCTGAAATAAATGGATTCATTATCTCAGCTCCTGCTTCTCCTATACCAGATGCAAAGCCTGCTAATATTTGTTCATCTGTTGCTTCACCTTCTTGAATACTATTTAAAACAGTTCTAAGTGGTCTAGCTATTACATCGTAAGCATTACTGTGACTAAAATCTACATATCTCAATTCACCATCATCATCTCTGATTGGAATTAATGTAGAGTTTTTAGACCATTCAGGAACAAATCTTCTAAGAGCTGCCAACTCTTCTTTTGATACATCATATATTGCAGCTGCACCTTCTGTTAATGCAATTGGAATACCTGTTGTAAATGTTGCCATACCCAATAATCTTTTAAATCCAGTTTCATAACTTCCTCTAGTTAATGAATTGTTTTTAACCACTTGTTCCGTTCCATCTGCTAATACTTCTGTGACACTTAAACCTAAATTACTTCCTTTGATTCTAACTCCTGAAGCAGGAACGTGTCTCATTTCTTTTAAACCTTGGCCAACTATATTTGAAGTTGTTCTAATCATTTCAGATGGAAATGACATGAAGTTACCAATTGGTAATAGTCTTGCAGTTCTAACTGCAGAACCAACGAAGTCATAATTAGGTACAGTATTTTTAACTATGTTAGCAGCGTCAACTTTTAAACCTTTTAAAACAGTTTCATCTGAAACATCTAAACCTTGTTTAACTGCAGCTTTTTTTAATCTATCTAATTCAACAACATAGTTTGTAATTTTAAATGTATCATCCTCCGCAACATACTTACCTTGAAAAAACTCTTTTGTTCTTTTCATTTTTCTCATGAATGGACTTATAATTGAATCTATATTTGCAACCTGTTCTCCAAGTCTAACATCTGTTAGTAGTGCTTTAAGATCTCCTATTTGAACTTGTGAATTTACAACACCAAGTTCTAATAATTCTCTATATGCTTCTTGAGCTTTTGGATGGTTGGCTCCTAATTTAGTTAAACCTGATACATCAATACCTTCCTTAAAAGCTTTAGCAACCACAGCTGGATTCTCAAATAAAATACCATTAGCTCCTGAAAAACCAAAAGCACTTATCATATTACGCAAGTGTGTTGGTACAGAAAAAACTGTTTTTGATAATTGTGAAACTCCTTTTGGAAACAACAATAAATTTCTATACATCCAACTGACCGCAGCTTCTGCTCCTTCTTTACCTTCACCTCTTACAAAACCTTGAAGGCCACCAGAAATATTATTAGCATTTTTAATTGCTTCAGCTATTTCTTTTGTAGTAAAACTTTCTTGTAATGGATTAATAACTTTACCTGCTCCAGGTAGATCTTTTACAATATCATCTACTGGAACTAATTCTATTCCAGTTGTTCTTGATCTTAATGCTTCTTCCCCTGCTTCTTTACTATTCCAAAAAAATCCTCTACCACCTGCTGCTTGTACTTCAGAATTTTTCGCTGCAACATTTGTTAGATAATTTGATGTCCTTGCTACAGAAGATAAGTTAGTCATTGCATTAAAAATTGAGTATCTTGGATCTTGTATTTCTCCTAATAGTTCTCTTATTTCTTTTGGTAACATATTGGTTTCATCAATAACTTGTTTGATAAATTCTCCACCAGGTTTACCTTCCATTGTTTTTGTAATGTATTTATTTAAATCCAATGCTTTTAGATTTTTTAATTTTTTTACAGAGTTTAATAAACTCTTTACTTGTATTACAGCTTCTCTTTCTAATTGATTTGGTTTAGCAGCTAAAGCTGGATTATCATTTGCTATTGTTCTTTTGAAAAAATTTATGGCTCCTTCTTCTGCTTCTGCCGTAGGTCTAAACCTACTAAATAATTTTAATAAACCTTTGTTTTGATCTTCAAAAATTCTGTATGTACCACCAATCCAATTAGCAGTTCTGTCTTGTAATATTTTTTGCAATTCATTCTTACCTTTTTTAAATGTAACTCCTTTTTGATTATTATCTAGTATACCTATTAATCTTACAAATTCTTCTCTTGCATTATTAATACCTCCAACAATTGCTTGTCTTCTTTCTGCAGGTAAATTTGTTTTATTCATTAATTTTAAAGTTTCATCTAATGCATCTTTGTTTAAAGGTTTATTTAAGTCTCCTTCAAATAAAGATTTATTTAATAGAGATAAAAACTTATCTCTTTCAGCTACATTAGCTTTACCAAATAATCTTTCAGCTTCTGGATAAATAGCATCTATTTCTCTTGTAAGATTGTCTACAATTTCTTTTGCTCTGTTTGAGTCTCTTGCTATTAAAGCTTGTTTCGTTCTCTCTGCACCAAATAATTCTTCAGTTAAACCACCTCTAGGACTAAAGGGAGCTCTAATATATTTATCTAAAAATCTAGCAACTTGACTATCACTGTATGCTAATTCTTTACCTCTTTGTGCTAATAACTTTGCACTTTTACCAGCGCCGTAGACAAATGGTGTGATTAATAAAGACTCTGATCCAAACTTTAATCTGTTTGCTAATTTTCTTGCAGCATCTTCTCTACCAAAACCTTCTTCTCTATCTAGTTGAGTTGGACCTCCTTCAAACATATCTCCGAAAGTTCCAATCTTTTCTACATCTGCAACAAATGTTTCACCTGTTGCACCTCCCATTAATCCTACTGCAAATTTTGGAAACTTAGCTTTAGCATTTAAATCTCTAGCTTTATTTAATGAATCTCTTAGCGCTACTCTATCTTTATCTAATTTAAAATCAGCAAAAGCATTTGCACGTTTTGCTTTTAAAGTTCTAGCAGTTAAATTTCTTGCAGCTCTGTTTGCTAATTTAAAACCTGCTGTACCTGGTACACCTACTTGAATGATTGCTTCTGTTAATTTACCTACTGCTCTATCTTGTGCAGCGTCTTCAAATATATTTATCTTATCAAAAAATTGTTCTACATCAGATGCAGTGCCTGTACAAAATCTTATAGAAAATCAAGATGAGAAAAGAAAATATTTAAGAGATTTAAAAGCAGGTGCAACTGAACTTGCAATTAAACAAGCTGGCGATGAATCATTATTAGAAAAAAAATTAGCTGGTCAAAAAGAATTAGCCGAAATGGAATTAGGTGCATTAAGCACAACTGATTTTAAAGATTACTTAGAACAATATCAAGGAAGTTCAGTTCAGGCTAAAAACAGAGCAAATTATGAAAACAAAGGATTAGAATCTAAAGCTGTACAAAATTTTGGTGAATCATATGGAGGATTTATCGGTGGTATTCATGGAACATTACAAGATAATAAAGAAAAAAATAAAATTGGAAAAGTATATTATGATGTAACAGATGGTAATTTTAAAAGATTAAGAAGAAATACAGATAAAAGTTATTCATATGAAATAATTGATATAACTACATTTGATCCTGAAACAGACAAATCTAAAGTAATACCAAAAGAAAAATTTTCAGGAGAAAGAAGTGAAAATCCATCTTATAGAAGACCACCTAAGAAATTTACGGTACCTAAAATAGACACATTCGATCCATACTCAGGAGCATAGGAGGTTAGATGGCAGAGA
>Ga0099797_101011_pt1 | contig 15863 bp, 24 predicted proteins | sample Uncmet_Sort48C_1_FD_89871 | JGI IMG/M metagenome (GOLD analysis project Ga0099797, IMG submission 89871) | Marine eukaryotic communities from CALCOFI LINE 67, Pacific Ocean - C012_Sort48C_1 | ecosystem: Environmental > Aquatic > Marine > Oceanic | place: Pacific Ocean: Monterey Bay | collected... | reverse complement strand
ATGTGAAGTGTCAAGAAAGAATGCGATGAAACACGTAGTATTGAACAGTCAGAAACTTAAAATGTGTACTCAATGATTTTAGGTCTGTAGACCCCGCTGGTGGTCGCTCGCGTGCTCCGAGCGTCTACGAGGTAACATTAAGTATGTAGTGAACTCGTGTATAATACAAGCTGCAATAACTGCAGTTGACGTATGATATATGTAAACAGCCGTATGGCACGTATATATTCAATGCGACGCCATCCTTTCAGTAGATCCTCGTAACGAGAGAATAAAATGACAAAAGGACGCTTTTGTCTCTTAGTATCAAGCTTGGTCATATACTGAGACCTTTATGAATTCTAATCAAGGAGCATAATTTATCATAATTTCAACAAAACATTCTTACACATGGCTGACAGTAATAAATATGCTTGGAATTTGAAGGTTCCGGCTGCTCCGCGTCCTGCAGGTGAATATGTGATGAACAGCCGTCACTCCTCCTTCCATGACCACCAGCCTGAATTTTTTCACCCGCATCAAGTGCAACATGCGCATCATCAAATTCAAGTACACACCGATACTTCTGCTGCTGCTCAATATTATAGTAGTACTACTGCTGCAACAGGGCCCCCGCAGCATGGACAACACCTTGAACAGCAACAGCATTCCCATGGTCAGCAACTACAACAACAGCATGGTCTAGTTTATGGGACCCAGCATCCGAGCGTATTTGTAGACCACCAAGGGTCCGAGCAGCAGCGTCTAAGCCTTCCGGCTCCTCCTCCTGCGCAGGCGGGGCCCCACCATGTACTACCTAATTCGCCGCCTCCGCAGAACCACAATTTTCACCCCGTTGTTGGAAAAAATCAACTGAAAAGTCGTGTGCGACACGTGCCGCCGCCCCCGCCGCCCAAGCCCGTGGCCGCGGTTTTTTTTTTTTTCACCAAACCCGTAGCCGCGGTTTTTTTTTTTCATAGTATCTGATTAATTCATAGAGATGCAGTATCAATTTTGATTTCCGGATCTTCCTCGTAGTGATCGGTAAATTATATAGGATTATTAATCTTGCTATTTCAATTTTTTTTGAACAAAATTTGAACAATTTTCGAACAAAATTTGAACAAAAAAAACATCTAAAAAAATTGAACAAACGCGATTGAATTTTCAAAATCGCAAATCCTCAAAAAGAGTTCTGAACATTTTTTTGAAACAAATCTTTGAAAAAATCCAAAAATCCGACATTTGAACAAAAATTGAACAAATCATCTACAAAAAATTGAACAAAATTTTCGATTTTGTTCCAAATTTTGTTGTAAATTTTGTTCCACATTTTGATCTAAATTTGGTTTTTGAACTAAATTTTGAACCAAATTTTGAACCAAATTTTGATCCAAATTTTGATCCAAATTTGCATCCAAATTTTGATTCAATTTCATTTTTTTGAATTAATCAAAAATTTTTTTTTACAATTTATCTCAGAATTACCATGAAAGATACGTGTATATCTTGAATTACAATTGCTTCGCATACGTATTCCATTAAATAAACTAACTAATGTAAATGCTGCTTCCCTTTTCCTTGACCGCCACACTGAATAAACCATTACAGCTCCAGGTATCGCACAGCGCAACTGTCCACGAACGCACAAGAATTACGCAAAAATTACCTGTGAGAATTTAAAACTTACTTACCTTCACAAAGATTATTGTGCGCCACCGCGCGACTCGCCGTGCGTAATCCTATAATTGACGCACGACAACACCACACAATGACGCACAGCAACGCAAAATAATTCAGAGTTTATGACAACATCAATTGTAACAACCCTCGCCACGAACACCACCGAAATTGATAAAAAATCACTCACGAACACCAATTGACAGATGTAAAGAAACATTTTCCTCTCACAATTAACACTGCGAATCTTTACACGAAAAAATCCCATTACTATTACGCATGTCTACAATATAAATCCAGATATACGTAATTAAATTCTAATTCTATAATACCGAGGTACTTCAAAACACCATGCCAAAAAAGATAGCGATACAAATAAAACCTACTCTCAACGAAAAGAATGGGCCCACAATTTGAATTTCCCAAACACTTTGTCATACCATCGATTTTAAATCTAATACCACACCCCTTGCTGGGGCCTATGCAAATTCAACCACCATTGCCCTTGCAACTACTGCACCTTTACCACTGTGCGCTGCACTTGGCATTTTGCCACACAGCTGCAAATGACGATTGCATAAAACATGCCAATAACCACATAGAGAAATTAACTCGGAGACATCCAAAATGCATTGAAATACATCAATTGCGATGCTATTTAATGCACACAATTTCGAATAAATCATACTTGCGAAACTACTATCAATGAAATACCGAAAAAAATTTCTTTAAATCATAATTATTTATGGACTTTTATTTTTCCACCAACATCAACTTCACTCCATTAACAAATTAAACGCTGTTAAAAACAACATAATGCCAAATAAAAACCTTTTTATCCATTACGCTGTGCACATCAGCTTGTCTGAAGTCTTCACATTTTCAAAAATTCAGATTTAACAAATTAGGTTTCGAAGGTTGAACAATTTGATCAGAGAAAAGAGGTTCCAAAGCATTCACTTTCTCTAACAGCGGTTCGTTTACTACATTCTTCACCATGCCCACTTTAGTGATCGAGCCGTCAATGTTCCGTCGATTTCGAGACCTGCCCGTGAACCACACAACGCGTTTTCGAGCACGTGAAGAGCAAACGTTCAATTGCCCATGTTCGCTAAACTGCTGCCTTAATAAAGGTGTGAGTACGTTTTTGTAAAAATGTGAGTGCGAAAAAAATGAAAAACAATAACACACAAAGACGAACTAACATAAAAACATTGACGTTTGCAAAAAAATACCTGACATCGAGCCCGACCACATCCCATTCATGAGAAATGCTTTTTTTAACAGAAATTTGAGAAATTTTTTAGTGAAATGCCCATCTACGAAAAACTCTTTTAAAACGCCTAACCAGCATTCAAACTATTGCAGACGATGAAATTTGCAAACGCACAACATTAAGAAAACAAGAATAGCGCTCCCATTGAGTGGCACCATAATGAAACCATTTAAATCCATTCACGTTGCAGGGGCGCTGCCTCATACGTAAAAAAAAAATTAAGAAAAAAACCAATTATCAAAAGTGCAAGCCGCTGACATTGCCAAAGGAAATTGGTATCGAGAGATTTGCACCTTTTTCCATTTTGAACGCATTTTTGATTGCTGCAAATGTTTTAGTTTGGAAATAAAATCGAACTAACCATACCACAACTTAACGAAAAAAAAACCTTTTCCCAAACATTTGCTTCACACCAAATCCGAAACACACGCACCACAGGCACATGCAAAACTCTAACGCGCTCTTGTTTCATCGCTTTCTCAACGTCAGACAAACGAGCAACAAGCACGCACATAATAAATCCATTATCTTCCTCCACGCCAGCGACAACCACTGCCTCACGCTTCTTTATGTCACCCCATTGCACCAACATCTGGCATATGACGCCCGAGCGCACGCTAGAAATTTAAATAAAATATGCTTGCATCCATCGCAATGTTTTTCACTATTTGTGTGTCAAATTGCCCTCCTATTCAATTGCTAAACACAGGAATCTTAAAAATAACTCGCAACCAACGAAACGCGAAATACAAATTTGCTTTTTAATGAACGAAGCAAAGCATACTATTACCAATTCTTTCGCAACTATTGCAATGCGTGCCAAAACCAAATAAACAAACCAACCGCAAAATTCCTGGCTGCAATCCCGAAAACGTTTGCTCAGCATAAAATTTGCTGACATAATCCCCGTGGACCGCCGCATTATCTTCGCAGGCCCCTCCCAAAACTTCCAAGCGCGTCTTGCTGTGGATCTCGTGCTGTCTAGAATCCCCCAGCATGTTGCAAATTCTCTCGTTGATGCGATCGCATGCCTTGATTTACCACGCCTTGTCTAAAAAAACATAACTAAAAACGCTCATTAATTGCAACCCCTACACACAAACGCGCACACACACACACAATGCAAAAACGAAAACGCTAACGAAACACCGACCTTGTGCGTCTTGCTCAAGACCACCACGTTCGCTAAATACAAAATGGCTCCCGCTGCAGCAACAGACATGCGCAATTCCGCCCCCAACACATGCAAACCAACAATTCGTCGCAACATCGTGCTGTTGAACAACTTCTTCGCAATGAAACTCGCAACAACAGAATCACACTCATCCGAGACAATGTAAGTTTCGTAAAAATCTGGAATGTCGACGAAACCTTCTTTCCGCTCAAATGTCAAAAGAAATTTCATTTCCTTTTTTAACTTTAGCCCTAACCAGATACATTGTGTAAAAAATCACACTGCGCATAAATAATGTCAAAAAAAATCGAAGCGAAGAAAAATACAAATGAATTTTTGGCGAACCTTCAATACTTTTAAACAAGAATTCTTACAAACCTTCAATGTCAGATAAACGCCCCAATCCAGCATCCAAACAGAACTTATTGTGCGCCGCACCATGCGCAGGAAAAGCACATCTGTGAACAAGCGTTAGTCTCACCAATTTCGCGCCCAGTGCCGCCAAAAAATCATAACAAGACTTCTGCGAAACTTCCACGTCCGACATTCCTTCATAGGCAGAGCCCATCATGTAATGACGCTGTTCCGCAGCACCCACGCTGACGAGAAACGGCGAGGACCCGTGAAGATCAATGGCTTTTCGAAAACAACCTTCAGTGTATTATTACAATTGCGTTCCCTAAACTTCACTGACCAAAAAAACCACATACACAACATGCACGCGCCACATTGCATCTAATCACACACACCCAGCGCAAAACCAAAAACGCAATGAGACGCAAAACCATTTTCAAACCACACACAGTTACGAAAAGAAACGCATAAAATAAAAACTATCGATCAAATCGCCCGTGGAAGTTTGCGTTTCGTCCACAAACCCAACATCGCTTTTTGCCACGATTTCACCAAGCCCACTGCGTCCACTTACAGCTGCCGCACCATTTTGGCCAACTTTGAAAAGACGATGCCAAGTTCGACCTTGCGAATTTTTTTTGGAATCAAAAATCAAAGAAACATTCACACGCTCTTCTTGTGGACACGCAAGTGCATCGGCAGAGAACCCCGTGTTTACAATCTAGCGGGGCCACGCTTTTCAATAATAACTCGTGCGGCGCGCACCTCTGACAATCCGGGAAAAATCTAAATCAAACACCCGTGCTTAAAAAAATTCTCACAGGAACAAAGATAATTAACCAGTTCTGAAGTTCGCTGCAGCCAGGTTGGTGAACGCCACCACCCAAAATGTCTTATTTTTCATTCCCAACGTGACTTTGCATTTAAATTACGCTTTTTTCAATATAAACTTCTTGCCAAATTCCACCAATCAATTCAATCTTTTATCACAGCATTCACGCTCGAAAGAGCGACCACATGCAAATTCATTGACGAAAATCCAAAAAAATTAGACATTCCAACAAGGAATTCAACAAAATAAAAAATTATGCAAAAATACGATTTCGTTTGCGCGACAATACGCCATGCCTAACTTCATCAACAGCGATTTGCCGCAACCAGCCGGACCTCAAGACAATGATATTCTTGCGATGATTTCCTAGGAACCCTGCTCGCATTAGATTGAAAAAAGCACTACAATAGAAACGACATGAGACCTCCAACAATGCACAATAACTAATGCCAAATTAATAAAAACGACACGAATGACAACAATGATTGTGACGAAAAATTTAGACCTTCGCATGCTTAGAAACAACTCACACCCAACATAAAAAACATGAAAATAACCATTTACGTAAATGCCGGGGATTTTTTTCAAACTTTTAGTTTCTTTGCGCCTTCCTGCGTGAAGATCAATTTGCTCTTGCATGGCCGCCCAAATTCTTCTTTGTAAATCATTTTTGTTGACCTGTTTTTTTTTTAGCTCACTGCTATGATTTGCTGAAGAACTTCGCTTCCAAACCCCCGATTTTTGCGGACACTCTTGACGAAAACATCAACGAAATTAGAGAGCATAAACTTCAGACAAAACACCTTTGCCAACAATTCGCGAAAATCCTTTTCGGCGTCTTCGATCTTTTTTTTGCAATCTAAAATTTCGAAAAGCACGACAAGTTATGATAAACGAGCGTTGGCATTACCACCAAAAAAACGCAAGACAACTTTACAATCGAAAGAAAACAAACCGCATCATTATACACCTAATTGCTTCGCCGGATACTCCGCAATGAAAAAAACTGCACCGGATACTCCGCAAACATTTGGCGCGCAACACTTTTTTGCAATGGCACTCGGAAACAAGGTTCGCGCCCATGCTTTTCAAAAATGCGATTGAAAACATACTTCAGCATGTCTTTCAAAACACTGGCCGGATTTAAAGGCGAAACGACGCTTTTTTGAAAATGCCGCGGGTTCCCATCAGCATTCAAAAAATCCACCAGAGAAATTCGCTTTAAATCAATCGTCAGCGAGGCATAATGTTCATCCACAACCTCTCCTGCATCCAGATTGTTCTTCAGCACCAACATGGCGACCATCCACCTTTAACAAATAACACGTAAGCAATAAACGAGAAACCCAATAAACGAGAGACCTTAACAAAAAATCACAAAACAACAACGTAAATTACAAAAAACTAAAAAAAAATTTAGAAAATTATAATGCAAAAAACAGACCTAGCCCTGCCCGGAGTTTCCATCTTGATGACATGCTCCAGCACCATGTAATCTACAGGCAAACCTTCGACGCCCAACACTTTGCGATTGAAAGCACAATTCGCACGATATGACAATTGCCCATTTTTGTCTTTTCGCTTTAAACTTGAAAATGCGATGCCCAAATCTCGCTCGTGACACGCTAATTTCGCGATGCTCTCCGAAGCAAGCAGCGCATACAACCAAAAACCTGCAAAATTAGAAAATTCCCGAGAGACCTCACATAAGGCTGAGACGACAGAAAATACGAAGATAAAATCACACAAACGACATAACCATATCTGCAACGCGTCGCTATGCAAAAGCCAAAAAATACGTTCCCCGTCAAAGACACTAGGCGGCTTCCAACGCAGCAACCGGGTCTTCTTCAAAGAAGCGCCGCTGGAAGAATTTCGCAAATACACATAGTGCCGTGCAAAAGTTTGGTCGCGAAACAAACTCACAACCGCAGAATCAGCAGGGCACAGAACGGTGAGATCTTTCTCATTCATTTTTCGCTGCGGTTCTTCCGATGAAATAACGTAATCTCGATGATACTGCAGCGGATTGTGAATGTGGTCAAGCTCTCTTGGGCGACAGAAGTACAATTCCAATTTCGAATACTGCTTTCGAGAAAACGCAGCGTCTTTGCGCTGCACGCTTCCCCTCGGCCCACCAACAAGATCTGCATCACCTGCTTCTGCATCAGCATCATTTCCCTTTTCGTCCTCGAAATGCACCTCCATCTTGCCACAATCAGCGCCAGACAGAATCGGGAAACCAAACAGCCTATTAAACACAAAAATTTTAACATTACCACCAACGCGCATGCAAAAAATTTAAACATTTTAACGACAACCGCATGCGAAGAAACAAACAATCTAAAGCTACCAAAAATCATCTTTGAAATTAAATTTTCGAAAACATTCAAAAAAACCGTTGCGCTCCCCCAACTGCAGTAAGCAACGCGCCTTTTTTCCACTCTTTGCAAGTGCTTTCCGCCAAACTCTCCCCCGTTGACAAACGATATTCAGCTTTTTTTTAACAACAAGCAGTTTCACAAGAATCAACCGTTTACAATCTGCACGCGCGCCGCATCAAAAAAATAAACAATTAAACACACAAACCATTTATAAAATACAACCACTGATAAATTAAATGAACCAACAAAAAAAACCTAATAAATCGTTTTTCGTCTGATACGCCAACATGCACATCCAGATGTTTGAACTCGAATTGACCTAAAAAATTTCTTTTTAAAATGAAACTGCTGCGCACGCACGCACGAGCACCCCTGGAACTAAAAAATTCGAACCTAACACTTCCTTACAGCAACAGGCAAAAAAACTAACGCACACACACATGTCTACACAAAAAGCTACACCCCTTCAGAAAAACACAATGGCATAACAAAGACCACTCGAAAAGACACATGCGTCTTCAAAATCCGCACCAAGGCCGGGCAAGTTGGTTCAAGCCAACGACTCTTTTCACACGTCCTGCGTTTTTATTTGTAATTTACTAAAGACGAAATGGAATGAGATTCTCAAAATCCACAATTTCTTCTCAAAAAACAAATTTGAAACACAAGACCTTTTATGCACGACCCATCCTGCAGCATCAAAATGCGTTTTAGAGCACAAGGGAAACGGAAACCTATTAATTTTCACATTGAGCCACATCCTAAACTAAAACAAACTGCGCTCACGCGCTGCGGACGCCAAACAAGCGCACACTAACGCAACACATTCTGCCAATCAAAAACGTGACTCATGCCAATCAAAAACGCAACAACGAACCAAACCAAAATCACAAAACCAATAACAGTAAACATACCCGCGCTTGCATTTGCGTCCACGCTTGCAATTGTCACAGCTGTGCGTCATGAAACGAACGCAATCTTCCCTAACCTAAATATTTTGTTTCATTCCGATGATTTTCATTGAAGATCGAAAAAGTGCACAAAACCAATTTGATCACACATGACAATCCGCTACAAATTACAATGAAAGGCGATTTCTGCAACGACTCACAGAAATTGATTACACACACAAATTGATTACACACAGAGCAATTCCAACAAACGAAAAACGAAATTGCAACGAAACTCCAGCAATTAAAACTCCCCATTTGGAACTGAAAAAAAAACATCTGACGGAAACGACGCAACGTCACAACAGATCAAGCTGTCTATCAATGTGGGGTCCTTTTTGTACGCGTCCAACAAGCCTTCCACGAAAACACTTCGATGCTCATGAGGATTGCTTTTTTTTCCAAAGACCTTCCAAATGCAAACAATCAATGGCTTACTGTTGAGCGCTAATTTTCACATTACCTCCAAATCAAAAAAAACAACAAAAACGCGCACTTTATCACCAATTCTGCACGCTACACTTCATTCGACCAAAGCAAAGGAACCAGCTTTTTTGCAATTCCTTTTTTTTTCTCAATTGCGCAATTGCTAATCTAAAATTTATTGCAATCTACGAATTTTAAAATTTGTTGTAAACCCAGAGCCCTTTGCACACATCCAACAATCGCAATGCCAAAACAATCAAACAAAAATTAACCCCAAACAAAAAAAAACTTGTTTGACGATTTGTCGCCCAGTTGGTTTGCAATTGAGCTTTTGAACAGCAGCATCAATCACACTGGCGATGGCAGACCCGCGTTCTTTGACGCCAGCATGCCAGAATTGAGCAACAGCGACAGGGCATTCAAACAACGCGCGTTTCACCTAAACATTTGTTCACGAAAACATTTTCATGCAGATACCCCTTCGCTGCTCACAGCAAATCAAAAAATAAAACACCTTCATTAAAACATTTAAAGAATAAACCTCAGCCAAAAGCTGCGCATCTTCAGGGTCCATGGTTATGGTGACGAAAAAAGACGGAACCTGACAACAACCATTTTAACTTGCAAACGGATCCATTTAAAGAGGAAACCCAAACAAACCTGGCGACGTTAAACCCACTCAAATTTCAAACATTCATTTTTCCTTGACTCTGAATGGCATTAATTTACCCCTTCAACTGCCGATATGAACAACACGTCGCCGAACTTGCTGCGTAACCACATTGGGCTGCCAGGCTGATTCGAAGATATGTAGGTTTTTTGCGCAGCCGCAGTTTTCTTTTTTTATTTCCATTCTCGCTTTCACGCGCAACCAATGCATAAATAAAAGAAAAGCAACGCCAAACTCAACACACCAACCAAACTAAACACTGTTTAAAAAAAAACCCCATCACTGTGACTGTGTCGCGCGCGCTTTTGCACAAAGTACGCTTGCGAGTTCAATGTCTTCTCTGTCCATCGGCTGTAAGCGTCCAGAACATCTTTTGATTTTTAACGCGTCCACCAGATGTGTCCCTCACACTTGTCAAAGCCCCGCCCAGCCTGCCAACCGCAACCAAAAGTTTTTTCAAAAAAAAAAATGACACCACAATACTAATTTCGTAAATCTGAACGAAAAAATGCAATCAAAGGAACATTGTGCGCCAAGCGAGCCAGCTTGCTCGAGCCGAACTTCTTGGGCCAAAACTTTCCGAAAATACTTTAGCCACCTTTTTGCATTGAAAACGCTTTGGCCATCCTTTTCAAAGATGACAAAGGAAAAATCACAAAATCATACCAAAGCCCAACTTTGTGTCAATAACCATGCCTTTTACAAACGTCAACCTCATCCCCTCTGGCTTTCGAGACACGCCGCTGGGGAACAAAACAGGGTATTTCAACAAATCCCAAAGCTCATCGTCCCCCTGTTTTCGTTGAATTTTTCGTTTTTCAAAAAATTGCTGTCTCTTCGAGCCGCGCCGACAGAAACGTACGCAAATTTCCCACAAAAACACTGAACCAATCCCCACGGCTAAACTAAAAATAACCTCCACGAAAACTCCTTTCTTTTTATCTGAGACAACGTCCGCAGGGCGCAAGAGTTTTGTAGATTTCCCTTTCTGGCTCACCAAGGCTACTTTCTTTCTCACCACTTTCTTTTTGTCACCACTCGTTGCTGCGCGCTTCTCTTTCGGCGAGGCATCTTCGCTACTGGCACTGGAATCGCTGACTTCACCGAAATCATGCTGGCCATCAATGTCCAAGAAAAAACCCGTTTGAATTTCCTTGTGCCACTCTTGAACCATCGAGACCACGCCACAACCACCTTTAAAACAAAATTCCAATCTGACGACACAATCAGAAATAAATGATTCTCACGCATCACTTTTTACCACGAAGAAACTCTATAATTAAACCTTGCTTTCCGCATCAAAAATGCGGATTTTCCATGGCGAAAGAAAGCTCAAAAATTATTCCCAACCTTTGATCGTGACGTGCAGCGCTTTGGCATCCATGTGCTCGCTCTGCTCTTTAACACGCGCCAAATCGCGATAAAGACCTTTTGACAAGCAACGTCTGCAAAAATGCATTTCCTTCAAATTGAATTTACAAAGCCTATTTTCCTCAAAAACGATGTAAGTCTGAAAAACTAAAAAGTAAACCATTTTTGAATTTCTCTCGAAGCAACGTCTCAGCCTTGTTAAGTTTGACCAAGCTTAAATTCCCATTTTCAACGAAAGCTTTTTTAGTTTCCATCTTGTCGACGGCAGCTTCTGGGTGAACATGCCAACGCGTCCAATGGTGCAGAGATTCCTTTGAGAAATATATGATGTTGCAACATGTTTGTGATCGCGCTTTCACATCACAAACGCCAACACGACCCAAAAAGAAAAACACAAGACATCGCAAGAGCCAACGCGAGCAGAAACATTTATAAACACAAGACGCAAAAACCTTGTTTGAAGGATGTAACAGCCGAAGTTTGCTCGAACCCAGTTGCATGTAACCTGTGAAACAAATTGAACAGGTAAAACCAACAAACATAAAACTATTTAAATTTCAAAAACATGACGCGAAACTCTGTTCACATCGAAAAAACCACGACCTTGATCCACAGGCGCTTTGTGGCTCAACCTTTTTTTTTAAAGAACAAAATGAATAAACAACATAAATAAACAACATAAAGAGCACCATCACAAAAAAAAAGCAACGATTACAAAAAACCTCGCTCGTCCACCAACAGAGTGTCCAGCACCGATGGCCAAATACCTGCGCATTCGTTAATAAAAAACTGTCTCTGAGATTTGGATAAAAAATGGGCAATTCAAAATGTCCCATGAAAGATTTTCGCACCTAACACCCCCAACCAACAAGGGAAAAACGTACACAAAATCACAAAAAGTATGTATAAATGTACGTGTTGGCTTGCAACAAATTGCTTTCCCCCACACACTTCGACAAAGCTGCAAAGAATGCATCATCAGAAGCCCACAATCGCTCTTTACCATCGCAACAGCCGTAACATTTTAAATCCCCATACCTTTTTGTGACATTGCAGAAAAGAAATGATGATAACCCCCGCTAGGCAGAAATGAATCCGTGACTGAAATGAATCCGTGACTTTTTATTTATTTGTTCCTCAAGTGACATCGACAAGAACTCACAAAACAAATCATTTTTTAATTAACAACGAAACCTTCGCGCGCCGCATTCGCAATAAAAAATCTTTGGCATGATTGGCTGGGCTGAATTGCACGAATCCGATTGGCTAAACAATCCTAAACTGCACAACGTACGAATTTACTCACAAAATTACAATCTCAAGAATTTTTCCGATTTTTTTCTGCATGGAACTCTTTGATACTTCTTTGTTCCCAATGCACTTTTCGATTTTACAAAGTTTTCAATAATTTTGGATTCCCAATGCAATTTTCGATTGGTTCCCCATTTACAATTTTCGGATTTCAAAAAAGTACAATCGCTTTTTCTGCATGCAATTGTTTGATTCATTTGTGTTCCCAATGCAATTTTCAATTCCATGATTTTTTTAATCCTTTTTGCTTCCCAATGCACTTTTCAATTTCCCAATTTTCGGATTTCAAAAAAAACAAAATCGTTTTTGGCAGAACACCCCTGTTTTAAAAACGCAAAAATGAACCAAAAAATGAAAAGAACAACGCAAAAAAACGAAAAACGAAGTCACACACACAAAATCTGTAATCAAACAAACCTAAGAAAAAAACTTATCTGTCCCACAGAATTTCTTCAACGAAAATAAGGCGAAACAAGCCTACCACTTTTTCACTGCAGAGCATGGCACTCAATATTCAAAACTGCAGAATAATAAACGAACGACAATATTTGAAAACCAATATTTTTAGATGATTTAAAAGGGCCCCTAAAAATAAATTACACGATAAGGATGGCAATCACGTGACCAATCTTTTCCAAACAACAGTGCAGTTTAGACAACGCAAATGCAACGCAAAATTAACCACAGAAACAACGAAATTAACCAACGATACAACTATCACGAATGTTCTTTTTTAACTTTCAAAAGAGCGTTGCCAGCTCACACTCGCGCCTTTTTTTGTGCTCCTCCAAAGCGCTAAAATATTTGCACCGTCCACTTTTTTTCGTGCAAGCTTCGCGCCTCTGCGACCTGCCAATTTTATTTCAAGAAAAATATTGCTTGGAGAAATAATTTTTGTAAAAAACCAAAGGGCTTGATCGCCCCGAAAAAACCGAAAAAAAAAAATCAAAAACGAACCTGTGAAATGGCACGGCCAAGCTGGGATGACACCGACACCCGGAGTGCATGACGGCACAACGCCGCAACAATATACAAACACTTCCCTTCAGCCTTTTTTTTTTTTTGTGAAACAAATTTTTAGAAAAAACCAACCCCATTGATCTAGACAATGCTCGGCAAAAAAAAAAACGCTGGTGTGTGGCATGCATTTTTTTCGAAAAAAAAAACCGTTTTCCCGCCGATGGGCACAAAACCCGTGAAGCCCAACTGCCTGTTTTATTAAAAAGGGAAAGCAGGAAAAGTTGAGCACGATGGCAGCCACAACAATAATAACTGCGGTATAATCATGGCTATGCTAAAAACCCCATCAAAAACTAACAACAATAATAAGAATAATGCCCAGAACAATAATGGCAATCATAGCTATCGTAAGCACCAACGGGCTTTTTGGACTGCGCAGTTCCACGAGGGCGCGTCTTCCGGAACACGATCCTTTTTTAATTGCACCATCACAACCGCAACTTTCCAACCACAACACAAAACACAAAAACGCACACACACACACGATGTCTGCGGAACAACATGGCCAAGAATCCGCAAAAGGCTCACCTCTCACCACCTGAACGAAAACCACCATGGAAACAATAAACGTCAATTCCAAAATTTTGAAATGAGACCTTCATGATCGCACGGGCATTTTCCATCCCGTTCGCCAAGATGCAAGCAATCAATGCTTCATCCATTTTCTGCGCGCCGGCCATTTTTTGGATCGCTGTTGAAGACACAAACTTATCCACGCGAAATAAATTTTTTTGATTTGATAAGGCGCAACCGGGCGCAATCTAGAATCTTTGATGGCAGGAATCGTAATAAATTCTACGCAACGCCTAGGCAACCATACGCGAAATAAATATTAACCAAAAACTGCGCACTTATTACGAAAATTGAAGCATTGTTTTTTCCGCTCAAGCGAGCGCCAGTGCTGATAATGCAGCCGCCGGAATTTCAAAACTATTTCAAGAATTTCATGGACTTCAATTCCCACGCTCGTTAAAACTGCCGTTTGCCCGCACCACTGCAAAAATAGAACTTTGAACCTTTGCAAAAGCTCAAAAAAACAAGCCCTCAAAATTGGGCACAAATTAGAAGAAAATTTGAGAACTCACCGACTTGTCACCAGACGCCCACACTCACCCGCGATCAGCAACAATTAACTGCACCAACGCAGCTGGCGCCAAGCTAAAAAAAATGCAGCCGACCCAAACCCCATGCACGAATTAACGCGAGCCAAAACCCCATGCACGCAAGACCACCAAGGAGCCACCAGGCGCCCGCGCTGGGCTGTGATCAGCAGAAGCCAGCTGCGCCGCGCACCACGGCCCCGCGAAAAAATGAAAAATACCCCCCAAGACGTTTGCCCCAAAGCGCAAAGGCGCCCCCCCTTCGTTTTTTTTTCGCTTCTGGGTGGCGCAAGAGTGCAGCCCCGATTGGTGGATCGCGAAAATGTTGTTCTCAGCAAAGTTCGCCCTTGCGCCGCAGGGTGGCTGTTTTGCGGCCCAGCTGGCTTGCGTTGGTCGCGGCCCAGCGCGGGCGCCCGACGACCAAAACCCCATGCCCCCCCATCTTGTGCCGGCCCGACCTGCGGATGCCGCTGGCCCCCCCCCCCCGCGGGGAATGCTGAACACCCTGCGCGGCGCCATGTTTTTTTCTGCCGGGCAAGTGCGGCCGACAAGCCGAATTGCCGGGCTCAGCTGGCTTACGTTGGTCGCGACCCAGCGCGGGCGCCCGACGACCAAAATCCACCAAGACCCCAAAAAACTCTGCAGCGCTTATTTTGTCGTTTCCCGCCGCTTGGCGGCGAACGCGCGCGCGGAGCTGCGGCCCACCCAAGCCAGATAAACCGCAAGGGCAGCCACCCTTCGGCGCAACTGTGCCCCTGCGCCACTCGCCAACACTGGTTCTTTTTTTTTGAAGAAGCCTCCCCCAGTGAGTGGCAGTGGCACTTGACCCTTGCACAAGCGCCCATTCTGCACCAACCATTTTTTGATAAGTTTCAAATCCCCCGTCTGTTAGCCCCGCCACTTGCACAAAGAAAGAGGGACATCATAATGATAAAAACGACTGGCGATCAACCAATGGATCAACCAACCATGCGAAAACTTGAAAATGTATTAATATCACAGATCCTTGCGGTGTACCAATGTCATGAATCACACAGGCGATGCGCTGGCAAAGCCGTTGCCGGACAACAACCTTTCACGCGCCTGTTGGAAGTTTTAAACGCGCTTTTGTTCCCTGAAAATGCAAGCACATGCTGACGAAAAAGGTCGTGTGCAAACAACGACGAAAGATCACCCAACGAGAAACAACGAAACTATGCAAAGATCCAACGGCGCCTTAATTTCACCGATCCCATAATATTTTGTTGACCAACCACTCTTCCGAACTGATGCAAATTAAAAAAAAAAAGCACCACCAAAAAAACCGCACGAAGAAACGAAAAACGAAGAAAAACAA
>Ga0099797_101010_pt1 | contig 15878 bp, 1 predicted proteins | sample Uncmet_Sort48C_1_FD_89871 | JGI IMG/M metagenome (GOLD analysis project Ga0099797, IMG submission 89871) | Marine eukaryotic communities from CALCOFI LINE 67, Pacific Ocean - C012_Sort48C_1 | ecosystem: Environmental > Aquatic > Marine > Oceanic | place: Pacific Ocean: Monterey Bay | collected... | reverse complement strand
TGTTGACATCCATTGATAATGCAAGAACATGGCTATCAATGTCGGATGGCTCGGCTGCAGTTGTCGAGAAGAACTTGGAGGCCATCAAACAAAGGGTGTATACTGCACTTGGAACACAGTCCATGATCAAAATGGTCATAATAACAACCGAGCTGTGGCTAATTGATATGATGGTGAAAGACCTCAAAAAGGCTGCAGTTCTCAAAGAGAAAACAAAAAAGGGAAATTGGATTTCATGGGACAAGGTGTTTGACTATTTCAAATGGGGTCTGTACAGAATTGCGTGGGCAGCAATTCAGGTTCTTCGAAGCCCGAAAGTGTGGTTGGTAATTATTAAGTCATTTGATGCTGCCAAACGTGTAATGTGTAACTCTGCTAAGATTCTGTTGTATCAAAAGCTTCAGGTTCTCAGTGCATCTCACACAAGGGTGATAACATCATCAATGCGTACCGAAGCAACAGAAAAGGCGATGATTGAGACCATTGGCCAGGCCCCAAGTGTGCTGTCAGAGGCAGTGCATGGTGGGGCATCAAAGGCAATTGTTGGCATGAGCCTTGTTGCTCGTGCAGCATCAGGCAGCATTGATACAATAATAAATGTGGCTGACAGTACCACCACAGCTGGTGTTTCTGCTTTGGCAAATCTCGGTAAATCTGTGGAAAGCACTGCAGATCAGGCAGCGGCTATCATGGATGCTACTGCACCAGGCGGACTGACCGGTATGGCTCAGAAGGTGGCAGTGACTACTGCGGGAGGCGTAATTGGTGCACAAACAGGTGTACCTGGTGCTGGATTAATTGTACCTGCTGCCATGGCTGGGGCGGAAGCTGTAAAGAGGACGGCAGGCCAGAGGATTGCGGGGGCAATTCTCAAGGGAAGTGCGCAGCCTCTTTTCAAGCTTGCTCAGAAGGCTGATGGAAACATGGGAGTGACAGCAATGCTCCTCGACATGATCAAGACTGCTGTCTATGATTCTGTACAGGAATTTCTGGCTAAGACACTGTGGATGGAATTAGCAAACTCTACCTATTCACTTTTTTTCGATTTTAACTGTTTTAAGACACCCCCACAGATAAACCACGCCACCAAGGTAACAAGTCGCTTTATTGCAAACCTCGACCCCAACAGTGCCATCACAGCTGGTCCATATAGGTATTCTATAAACAAAATCCCAGATGGGTACGATGTGTGCATGTATGCTGAGAGGGAACAGAGTGATGTACACTCAGTACTCATTGTACTTAAAGGTGCGCATACTGCTGAAATAACTCCCTACTGTGTTTCAATTGGCACCACAAAGCATCCTTTGGGTGGGTGGGTTCGCATGAATTGTCAGGGCCTAGTTGATCATGAGAGCCTTTTTGATGACAAAAACTACCTGACAGGCAAGATCAAAATCCATCAGTATCAGGAAGACACGAAGACGTGGAAGATTAGTGAGGCTTATAATCAACATGGCATGTACATTCGCGATGCCATTGGATGTACTGTTGAAGACATTCAGACACCTACACGGCTGGGCCCAGATGAATGTGTGAGACTCTTGCAAGGATTTGCAGACGCATTGGCACCAGACAGTGGTTGGAAAAGAGTGTCGCCTGGGTTCCTGCGTGATCCAAGTATCCCTAGCAAAGATAGAGAAGTCGAAGATCAGATGCTCAATGAGCTACACAAGACACTCATGAATCAGTTACAAATAAGAATTCACAAACATGCGTTCGGCTTGGACAATTCATGCATGGCCGGAGGGTGCTGGGTCAGAAACAAGGTGTATGTTTGGATCAATCCTGTCAGAATATACGACTGCTCAAGACAGATACATGAGCAAAGCAATAAGGAGGGTGATGATGCATTGAAAGAGCGCAACGCAGAGAAAACACGTTTATCTAAATTACACAACAGCCCGTCTGAGATTGAATATCGCAGAAGGTTAGACGAGCAAGCCCGCAAGGTGGTCGAGGCGGAGCCTTACAAGAAACAATTGATGATAATTTCAGAAGAGGATGATGAAGAGAAGAATGTGAAACCAAGTAGAGTTGATGCGGCGCATTCTCAGTCTCCATCTCCACCAGAAACAGCAAACGAAGCAAGAAGAAGATCCCTGAAGAAACTGCATAAAAATGTTGGTGTGGAATTTGACCCAGGTTCAGGAATTGCTGATGATGACAACAATGAAGCTGATGATGACAACAATGAAGCTGATATCAACGCAGATGAAGCTGATGATGGCAACAATGAAGCTGATGATGACAACAATGAAGCTGATATTAACACAGATGAAGCTGATATCAACGCAGATGAAGCTGATGATGGCAACAATGAAGCTGATGATGACAACAATGATGCTGATGATGATGATAATGACAAAGGTACAGCTAATAATGACGCAGCTGATGATGACGAATATGATCCTGAAGAGCATTACACGGAAACAATTAGGGAGTTTTATGAATTATTTGGTGTTGTCGACCAGAGCACGCGCCAAACAGACACGATAAAAGGTGTTCAACCTAGCAAGTCCGTACAAGAACATCTCCGAGCAATACCGGATAATGGGTATGTTGTGATACGATCCTTTCTGCAAGATTGGAATAAATATCCCAGACATGCGGCGCTTCTCTCTCGTATTGTGACGTTGAAAAAGCCGGCCTATGCATCTGACAGTGGGTATCTTGTCGACAATCAGGAAGTGGATTGGGACATGGGTGGAATCGGACAGGGAGGCGAATACCAAATTGTGTTTTTCAATATAGAGACAGGATCGATCACAATCCATGGACCTGTGAAAAACAAAGAAATCCCAAATAGCGACGAGGCAATATATCACTCCTTCCGACTCAAAACAAGTCAGATCATTCTAATGCAGTACATGCTCAATGACAAGCTTGTGGAGGTCTTGGTTAGTGCTGATGAGTTCCCAATATTGAAGCACATTTGCGAGAACAACTACCTGGAGCATGCAATCATGAAACACTGCCTTGAGGTCAAGGAATGGTATCCTGATTTGAGCCACATGACATTTGGTAAGCTCGAAACAGAAATCTCTCCTGATACCTTGCAAACGCCTTTCTTGCTGACTGGTGTCACATGCGGATTCATCTACACCGACAGATCTGGAAACATTTCGCTGAAGTACTCACCACAAGAGGCAGACATAGCGCTTGGATGGCACGAATTCATGGTTGCTGAGATTCCAAACACGGAAAGTCCTAGCGGCCAAGACGTACAGTTCTGGGCAAACAACAAATCTTCAAAGCACATCAGGACTCTACAAGAACGACTTGGAATCCGCAAAGACAAAGCAAAAGACATCATTATACCTCTGTGCCCGTGGCATACAAAAGCATCGCAAAAGTACCTTTCTTGTGATACTGAAAGCATCTTCAAATACCAACCAAACGACAAGATTTTTGATGTGAACAACCACAGAACAGGTAAAATTGTACAGAATGCACAGTCCAACGATGCCTATGTAGTACAGTATGACACGGAACCGCATGAATCTGTGCAGTTGTCTCATGGAGACATGTGGCCAGCCAAACAGTACTACTCATACCCACCACTTCGCAGCAGAAGATTTCTGAAAAGAGATGAGGCATCAATTGTGTCTGGCTGGACTGACACTGGTACAGTCATATCCAAACCCCAGCATCGCGTGTTAGCCACAAAAGACGAATATTTTTCTAGTCCTGCTGACAGATTTGCAAGTGGCATTCATAATGGTGGTACACCTACTGTTGTGAATACGTCTTCACAAGAACTTATCATCAGAACCATTGGTCGATGTTCACAACATGCAATGCATGTGTCACTCACTGACACATCAAAAGCACAACTCAAGGAAAAGAATCAGAAGGACACACCCACAATTGAATTTAGTGAGGACCAACATGCTATCAATAACCCATGGCTTCCACTGCAACTGCGTGCAGTTCGTCCTGATCACATTGGGTGGATTGTATGCGAAGAAGAACCAGGCATTCCAGAACCAGAGACACTTGCTCAGTCAGTGAGCACTTCTACTTACCAGCGGGTACGGAGAGAATGGAACAATGCTCGGAAATCATGGGGTCGGAGAAGAACAAGATATCATGAAGATGACCCATTAGAGGAAGAACTTTTTGGAATGCGATTTGGTGATGTCGACGACAAGACGCGCCAATTCAACACCCCGCTAGAGCAAAGACATGACAATTTTGCAGGGCCATGGGTCAGCACAAACAAACTGCCTCTAACATACGAATCATATGAGAATCGTCGAACATGGTACACAATCACTTCTGTACCAGATGGTTACAGCACGATCACTGCAACCTCTTCTGTTCAACAGGCGCAAAGGTTTGGTAACACGCATTACAACATCACTGAAGTATCAACAGGCCAGAAGCTGTATACAGTCATCGATCAAGAAGAAAGAAGGACAAGACTTTTTAAGGCCGGTCAATTGACGTGGAAGAGGGCTGTAGAACTACTAACGGCTAAAGAAGATGAAGGAATATCCTTCCGTAATGATCTTACAGAAACGATTTGTGGTGGCATGTATGATTATGACCCTAACGGTGCAGTGTATTTTGAATGTTTCCCATATGAAAACGATGACAGCCCATTTGAGTTCGTGCTGATAGATGCCGCCAATGATCTAGACGAACCAGCAGATCCGTCTGATTACAAGAAAAAGTTCAGAACAACAAGTCAGAATAACGAGATAAGGCATTTTCAAAGCAAAAGTGAAAACTGCCTGATTTCACCTGAACCAACAAAATGGGAGTGGGATTATAAATGGTGGCCTAAGTGGGCACATATTGTTTCCTTTTTAAAAAATGCTAAGAATGACGACCCAAAATCTTTACAGTTGCATGACGAACTGAAGCATTCCTTGTGGAAAGCTGTTGGCGAACGGATAAAAGTTCTACGTAAGCACAATATCAAGAATGGAATCGAGAATACAGTATGGTTGTCGACAGATGGCAGGAGTGTCCCTTGGCTCCATGTTCGGGTGAGTATAAAGACAGATAAGAAAAAACTCCACTATAAGTACACGCCCTTTCTCAAGCACCGGCAAGCACAAACTAAGAAACGACCGCAGGTAGAACCAAAAGCGCCAGCACCGGCAGTACAAAAGGCACCAGCACCGGCTGTACCAAAGGCACCAGCACCGGCTGTACAAAAGGCACCAGCACCGTCTTTACAAAAGGCGCCAGCACCGGCTGTACAAAAGGCACCAGCACCGGCTGTACAAAAGGCACCAGCACCAACAGTACAAAAACAAAAACTATATTGGATTTATTTGCATTCAGCTGACAATAAAAATGCAGGTACACGTGCAGCTGTGACTCTCGTTCTTCACGGCAGCGCTGGAATGACGGGTCTTGTTGAACTCGATATAACAGATATGCACAGAAGCAACTATGTGTCTTCGTTCAATGTCCAGCTCAATGATCTGGGACACTTGACATCAATCGAAATTGTAGTCGATGGATCAGAGACGACTCCATGGCATGACAACGACCTCTATATAAAAAATATCATTGTCCATGAAGATAAAGGTAAAGTATTCAAATGGGTCGAAGCAAAAACTGTCAAGATTGAGAATTTCAGGGGAAACGATTATAGGGGAAAAGATTTCAATCTTTCAGAGGTTGGTCCTGATGTTGTGTTAGACATCATCAGAGAGGGCTCTTCACAATGGGCACCAGAAGCTACTCAGGAGCTATCCAAAGTTGCTGAATCACTTCCAGTTTACACTGGTGAACACATAGATTCATCACCACCTTCCACATCAGCACCCTCGCAATCACAAGAAACCGGATCTGCAGGACAGGTCGAGCATAGAGCTAGAGCCATTACAATGAAGGGTGCTAGTCTTCTCAACGGGATGGTAGGCAAAGATTCAACTACACTTGCCATTGACAAGCTAACCGTCGAGTTTAAACCATTCACAAGGTTTGCTACTTCAGCAGGTGGTACTCTTACTGATACGTTAGGTGGTATTTATCGTGGTACGTCTTCTGATACGATTACACCCTGGTCCTATCATTGCTCACCACTGTTCGAAGTGTACGGAACTTCCAATTCCGATCAGAGACGTGAATATTACTTTAGCTGGCACCCTCTTTTCAAGGACAAACCTGTATTCCGCGAAAGCATCATGTCCCCGATAAGCATGAATGCCGCAATATTTACTAGCATCGATGAGGTTACATCAAAGCTCAAAGAATTCGCAGAAACTCCACAAAGTAAACGAAACTTGAACATGGATAAAGACAAAATACAAATTGATACAAACCAAATCTCTACAATACTACGTGAGGTTGTGTACCCAGCACACCTTGAAGTTGTCCCAGTGCCTGCGCCTATGTCACTGATGACAGAGTTCTGCAACCCCCAATTTAATCGCTTGACCAAGAACGAACCAAACTTTGAGGAAGTGGAGCCTCCTTTAATTGGCAGGGCCTTCAATTTGGAGGCCAATCGTGGCAGTGAAGAAGATAAAACGAACGGAATTGAGCATACGCATCCATCAATGCGACACATGTACATAGCATGCCCCACTATAATAGCAAAGAACGGCCAAAAGATACACCCTGGCGAATATACTTTCAACGGGTATGGTGATCTTGTTGGGCAGTTCACAACACCCGTTCACTTTGAGGTACCCTTGCTCAAGCTCACAGACCAAACAATACGACAGATACACAGCAAAGCTATTGCCCAATGCACTACATTGTCCAAACCTATCAGAGACCCAGCAGCCCTGCTGGCAATTGGTAAAGGCACAATACTGCCGAGATCTCAATGGGGTGACACCCTGCAGCACCAGATTCCATACTGGCGTGCCTACAGTGATATTGATGACTTATGGAGTGTGACGAAGCTAGCATCATGGATCCTACATATGCCCGCCGACAAAAAAACATTCGATGCTAGGGCTGAGAAACACAAACAACAGAAAAGCGATGCTGAAAAACAGGAGATTGCTGAACTCAAAGAACAAAAGGCCCGAAAAGAAGAAGAGGCCCAAGAACAAAAGGTCCAACAGGCAAAACAGTTGAATGACTTTGTCAAAATAATGGAAGGTAAGACATATCCTTACACACAAAAGAGCTACAAGGAACAAAAGGCCCGAAAAGAAAAAGAGGCCCAGGAACAAAAGGTCCAGCAGGCAAAACAGTTGAATGACTTTGTCAAAATAATGGAAGGTAAGACATATCCTTACACACAAAAGAGCTACAAGGAACAAAAGGCCCGAAAAGAAAAAGAGGCCCAAGAACAAAAGGTCCAGCAGGCAAAACAGTTCGATGACTTTGCCAATACAATGGAAGGTGGAAGACGCCTTAAAAGGTTTATCGAAGAAAAAGACAAAAAAACAGCAGAACGGACAAAGGCATCCAGTTTTGAATTTGGTGAGGCTCAATTGGAGTATTCGGACTTGTCCAAAGAGCAGATAGAGACGTGGATGGTCGCAATCAAAAAGGTCACTACAGACATGGAGTCCAACCAGCGCAACTACTTGCAGCAACTCATACAGGAGTTCACTCCAATTGAATATGTCAGGACATACTTCAGCACATCTTGGCCAGAAACACTTTTTCAGATGCTCACGTTCGAAGAGGAAGACACCAAGACTGAATTGAATCACAGATTCATGGAAATCCAGTCGAAGATCCTGCAGGATCAGTCATGTAACATGTCACAATTTTGCATACCACAGGTTGCGTTTACTCCTAACATCTTCTTACAAATGACGGACAAGCATCCTACTGACCAACACCAACCACACAAAGGCTTTTGGTTACAACACAAAGGTATGTTCAATACATTCAAAGACTTTTTTGGATTCAGGCACAATTTACGAAAGAATTTCTACATTCGTCCAATGTATTGTGATACAGCAACAACGCAACGAGCAACAATCAACAGTCATACACTCCAGAATTTGAAAGTGCTACAGAAGCAAGCCTCTAAGGGCGATTTAGGCAATGCCTGGGTCACATCTCCCCGGGTTAACAGTCCAGACCTTCAGAGACAACCAAATGTGCGCCCATATCACTGGACATCTTGCCTTACACAGCCAGACCTTTTGTACATGATACCCATGATTGGCGACATGCCAACCCGGAGGCCAAGAAATGTAGAAATCAGTGAAATGGTTTCTAACAATAAACCGGGAAACAGGGAACGTTGGCAGCAAAGACGATTGAAAACCTTTGATAATTATGATAATGCGTTCACGGTGCAACTGACAAACTATAACATAGGTGATCATACATTCCAGGCCTCTTTGTTTCGATCAATACGTTCGTTCAAATCCTGGATTTTCAATGATGTCGTCCCGTGTCGCATGAAAACAAACGATTTATTGTGGGTGTTTAAGGGTAGAAATCATGAACATGAGGGCACTCTTTATAATGGTCAATTGAAGCTGAAACCACGACATTCCTACGATCCTGCAGATATGTATAATCAAGATCCTGCAAAATACGATGGCCTTTCAGATACGTGTACAATTCAGGCACATTTCGGCTTCTTCAAGCTACGAGAAAACCAAGAGTTCCTTGTAAAAGACCTTTATCATTTCGAAGCACCTCTTGACGACTACAACGTATCAGGCAATTTTACGGTCATTGTACTTCTTGTAGATGGCATACGAGTTCCTATTTTTTGCGAAAGTGGATCGCAGACCCAGATAAAAGAGAATGGAAACGAGGGGTATGTGGCAGGTATGATGGCTGCACTGGGATTGTCCGAAATCAAGAACTATGCAGCAGGACAAGGGGATGGGTACAAAGGCCCCCTTCCTGATCAGCAATGGTACCATGACGCACTTAGTTATACTTCAACTGCGAGTAACGTGAAGGATCTATATGATATGGTTGCCAAAAGCACTCTAACTCAACAACCGGCTGAGGCCTTGAAGGAAGGTGCTCAGATGGTAAAGGATGGTGCAGACACTGCCCAAGCAGCTAAAGATACATTATCAGCGGCAGCAGAGGGACTGGAAATCGCAAAAGAAGGGCTGAACAAGGCAAAAGATGGACTGGAAACAGCAAAAGGGGTAGGAGATGCCGCAAAGGCGATGGACAAGGCTGATGATCTACTCAAGACAGCACAAGCAAGTACAGAGGCTCTATCATCACCCACAGTATCTGACATCGGGAAGGAGGTCAGCAAAAAGATTACACAGTCAGAAACACGGAAGCTGGTCGAGCTTGGTGTAAACAGTGCGGATGACGTAGCCGACGCTGTGAAGGGTGGATCTCAAATCATTGAGCTTGGAGAAACAGCACTTAACGTGGGGACAAATGCAGCCACGGTCGCGCCAGGACTCATGACCACAATAAAAGGAAAAATTGGGTCTGTTGCTGGAAAAGGTGTTATGGCAGTTAAAGGAGCGGGAATGTGGTCGTTGGCTGCAGTGGCCCTTCTCACTGGAGCTGCAGCTATGGGTATTAGCTATTTGAAGACCGGATCGCTCCTAGATCTGTATGTTTCATTTGCTGCTACATCAATGCACGCTTACGCGTTCACTGATACCTATGGTAATACATTTGATCAACTTACACCGCAACACATGCGAAAGGCATGGCTGGAGTTCTGGCACAATGCAATTTCATGGTATCCTACACAGGTCTCAAAGCCCACTGTGCGTGTCGTCCGACAAAAGGGTCGCATAACTTTGGCAATCAAGAGAAACGGTGAGATTCTTCACACCTTGGATCCATTGTACACCCATCCTCTGGAAGATGACGATAAAATCCAAAACAAAGAGCCCAATACATCGCCGTATTTTGTCAATGACTGTATTATTCGCAGTGCGTACTCAAGTGACTTTCTCATTTTGCTAGTAAAGACAGGCGAGGAGATCTTGAAACACCTGTATGTGCGTCGCACGTGCCAGATCCTGGCAGGTTGGTTACCAACTGATGACAACACAAGATCAGCAGGGATCGTAGATAAAACAAAGGCAAACATCAATCACCTTCTGAAGAGAATAATTGGACCTGTCCAGAACCCGTTTGACATACACCAAAAGCCATATCCTGACATTGAAAACAAGGAAGAACAAATCATAAGTAAAGATTTTATACAAGTTCTCGAAGAAAGTGGATTTCAGATCAACAATTGGGAGCTGCTTAAGCGAGACCTAAGAAAGGTACTGAAAGATCAAAAGCACGACAGAACAAAGAGGGACATTAGCAAGGAAATGCTCGAAACCGCACAAAGCACAGCTCTTTCAGACATCGAGGACGAGGTTGCACACCTGTTTTCATTCAGGGACCAGAACTCTACGTTGTCCCAAGAAGCAGCAAAAGCCATCAACAAAGTGATCACTGATTTGATTATGACACCAGTGTATCTTAACGAATCGTTCAATAAAGAAACACAAGAACATGAGCACTGGGGGCACACTGCGGCTGATGTCTTATCATCGATATGCCGCTCTGATAAGATACAGGCTGGGCTTGAAACAAACGTTTTTGATGATGCACAGCCAGCCAAAACTCTCCCTAGAATGCACATCTTCAATGATTTTCAAAGAAAGCCTGCAAAAAAGGGCCTGATCACGCAGATGGCTGATTATATCAACCCTGCAAACACAGATTCAAAATATGAACCTGTATCCAAAATAGAAATATTCGAAGACGAATTTTCCGAGGAAACTGTCAACCTATCGCAGTATAGTGACAAGACCATACACGTCATTTATAAAGCACAGTTGGACATTCTTAAGGCAATGATTTACACAGTCACTCCCCCTGTCCAAGACACTAATGAAATAGAGTCAATTCCCTGGTTTGCATGGGCTTGTGAATACTTCACCATTGTGAGGAAAAACAACACAGAACAGCCCCGGCAGGCAGACCCAAAATTCGGAAATATCACAATCTAGCTGGTGAGTGGACAGGTGGCTTAGTCGGCACTTATGCATGAAAACGGCCCGCATCAGAAGGTTGTCGGTGCCAAGGTCAAAGCACCAATCATTACAAATATGAAGACTCTTTTATTTCAAAGCATAATTTGGAATCAGATTCAGGTTCGGGAGCTCTCGTCCCGTCAGAGGGGATGTGTTGTTGTGCTGAAACCACTGCAGTATTGCCTCCTCATCATACGTATGCCCGTCGGCTGTGATCACTGGATTCTTGCACGGTTCATGCGTGATCGGGCATACGTACTGGCACGCGCTCAGAGACTCAATGTGCACGTTTGACAGTGTCAATTGTGTCACGTAAGCCTGCCTCTGTGTCACATTCTTCACCTTAAGCCTTGCCTCTGCAATCTTTGACTCAAGCTCACAATTGCGTGCTGGGTCCTTTGGTGCACTTATTCTCAGCAGTTCAAGACGATCCTCCGCGGTGCCTTGAAGGGTTGAGAATATGTCCTTGTTCATTTGCATCCGAATTTTCATCTTCTCTTCATAATTGGTGTTCTCAGCCTTTTTGAACTTATCAAAGATCTTCACGACACCATCAAACACATCGATGTCGATCTTACCGCGAGACACACACCTGGCAAGCTTCAGCTTTTTTCGACCCAGCCTCCAGTAGCCTCCTTTCCTCCATGTTTCAGATATTGTTGCTTGCATATCAATGTGCACCTCAGGATAGCTTCCAGTCTCGATCATTTTGCGAACGGACGCGGCTGTGTTTGCGTTGTACCCCTCAATACAAGGCACGCAATTGTCAACATAGCACAGCAACGCATGCCCATTGCAAATGGCAATGACTAGAGCGAGCGACATGAGGTGACAAACTTCGTCGGGCTCATCGAATGTAAACATTGTTATCAGGCATCCAGGCTCAATATCCGATGTCGGTCCCTGAGCCATCCATGACCGCCACAGCTCCGGTTCGTCAACATGCCTTTTGATGTCGAGCTCAGCATGCTGCCAGCATCTGGTTCCAACTGCAGTGCATGGGCAGCACAATCGCGAGCAGTCGGCATGGCTACACATCACACTATCCTTGAAGATCGTCTTGATAGATCGCATCTCACACAGGTTGGAGGACCGCAAGCAATCGTCATCTTTCACAACACTCCTGCAGTTCAGACACAGGTCAGCCGCAAGTGTGCCGGATAAGGAATCTGGCATCCTCATGGTCAGTCGCTGAAGCTCTTCCTGTCGCATTGTCACATCAGACTCAGAATGGTCTCTCACATTTGCTAGTGTCTGAATGATGTCACCAGTGCCACCGCGCATGACTGCAGCAAGCCTCATGATGACCAGTATCATTCCATCAAATGGCGCATTGGCATTCGCAAACGCCATGAGGGATCGTGAATGCTTTGGCTGCAGGCTGGAAAAGTCGGTCAACAGTGCTTGAAGCGCCGACGCAGCCGGTGCGCCACCGCCTTGCAGCATAGCAAGGCACATGAAACCCACAGACCTCCTACCATACGATGAAAGACATGGGTGTAGTGCAACCGCCGCCAGAATGCCAGCCAGCTGCAAAAGATTAGAACTCTTCGGCATGCTCTCCTTGAGTGTATACACCGCAGTGTTCCAGTCTGCGTCAATCTCTGTCATTATCTTTCCAAGGTCCGACGAAACCGATACAATCGGGAGTACCAACTGCTCATTCTCAAGGCATGGCTGCCGCGGCTTAAACGCCTGCTGATCGACATGCACCTGCTTTTCATGTACATACCTCACAACATCATCTGCCAACATCGCTGACACATCTTGCCACTTGAACGCAAGCCGTATAGTCGTCACAGACAATGGTACACTTGTCTTCAGCTTCGCTGTCTTCACGCTCTGCCGGGTCTGCATGTCCACAAACTCAGCCGCCGTGTGAAGCTGCTGCTTTCGATACACTGCTCCATGAATCGACGGCTCAATTTGGCCAACATATGCCCTTGACACGTGACAACCAAAGAACAACTCATCAAGACAGCCCGAATCAAGAATCAGTGACCTTGCGTAGTCTGGAAGTGCAACCTTGGTCAGAGCTCCATTCGCGTTGACCTCAACATGTGCATCGGTCACCTTTTGAATAATCCCAGCAACACACGGAACCTCGTGCTCCCACTGCATGCATCGGTCAGTCCCGTCGATCTTTACACCTGCGGGACTGATGTCAACCCTCTTTCCTTCGTCTCCACTGTGAAACGGCTGCAGAACCTTTCCATCTGCAAAAGAGACCAGCACGCCCAGCTTCTTGTATGCAACTGCACCGATCGGTATCTGGACTCCTCCCACAACAACTGTCTCACTAGTACCAAACGCAATGCGCCTCATGCTTACAAGCTGCACAAACGTTGCAAACACCGCCTGCATCCCAATCCTTATCTGAAGCAACTGAAGATTGATATACCTTCCGGACCGGACAAGAGGTCGCACCCCTGTGAAAAACTGCAACAGGGCAGTCATGAAGGCTGCGGGAGACATTCCTGTTGCAAGTGGGTTGAGGTCATGAAGCTCATTCATTCGAGATACAATATCACCACTCACATGTGTGCAGTTCGACGTCAATAACTGCCCAATCTGCTCGAACTTTTGGCAAACACCGCGCGCAAAGATTTGATCGTTCGAGATCTCACTTCTCTCCAGATTCCATGCATCCCTGCTCATGTTGCTAGCCACATCCACAAGATTGGCCATCAGCACGTACCCACAATTCTGCATCTCAAACGCCTTCATCTTTAGATCCGTCTCGCCAAGTTTGCCCAGTGCTTCGATATTTGCAATCGACTCAATGCACTGACCGAACACATTGATGTCACGCGCACAGTCGTCAAGTGGCACTCTCATGCGCCCTGCCTGCTGTATGAGCGCCTCTGCAGACTGTCTCTTGAACCTCGCACCTGGGTTACAGCTCGACAAAAACAACAGTGCCTGGTCAGTCGTGATTGGTAGCATTGACAGCATCCTTGCCGACACAAGCATGTGTCCAACTGATATGTCGCTGTCAATCTCCAGAAACATGCCAAGGCACGGCATAGATGTCAGTTGTGTCGGTACGTCTCGGACACAGAAAGATTGGATTGTACTAGCACTTGAAACAACCTGCAAACCAGGCTCCGTGAGAGTCACAACAGGCCCACCTGGCAGCTGGCGAAGCGCCACACTGGCAAGATTGTGTGCTGGTCGCTCGAATTGAGCTTGCAGTGGTCGGCCACCTGGATCAGTCCTTCTCGCCTGCTCCTGCATAGACTGCTTGTTGCTGTGAATGTTCTCATCATGGCAGCTCTTCAGGACAGTGCTTGGAAGAACAGGGTGAATACAGGGACGACCAGTCACACAGTACCTTCCATGTGACATACCAGTAATCTGTACATGGAACATGTGCAGGTGCGCCGCATTCTTCATCGCCTGCCTGTGCTCTTCCATGCTGCAATCATTCATGCACGTCGACAACAGAATGGCATCATCATTGTGGCCCCCTTCACGACTCTCCGGAGGACTCAGCACAATGTACACCGTCATAAGCTCATCCAAAGATCTCCCTCCAAGAATCTCCTGCACAGTCCTCTTGTTCCACGTCGACCCTGCAAGGAAGATGTTTCGCGGAAGACCTGCCTTGAACCTCATCACATGCACATTGAAAGCCTTGCCACCAATAGTAGCCGGTCGGTCGCCTGAAAACCCAACCTGGGAATTGTGGTTCCCATAAGACATTGTCAGGTCACTTCCATCCTCCATCTCTACTCGTGTCGTCACATCAAAGTACGTCGTCCCCTTAGCCGTGATCACCACCATAGTAAGCCGGTATTCATCATCAATAACCATCATGTGTCGGTCCTCCTGTGTCTGGTCAATCGGAATCGCCTTCACATCTCGCCCAGGTGAATTCTGCAGCATCTCCATCACAACACCGTTCGTGTCCATTTTTAGCGCATCTCGGATGTTCATCCATTGGATCTGCGGAGGACGCGGCCCCCCAAGCCCACAGGTACGAGACATTGCCAGCAAATCCATCGCACTCTTGCTAGTCCGAACAGGCACATTCGTCCTTGCAGTCGCAATCCGGCACTCTTCCGAAACCTCGATAATCGTGTCATCCGCAGAAACCACACTCACAGCTGGAGGCGTCGCAACCACAGCTGTTCCAAGACTTCCAACCTCCTTCAAAACCCTCTCAATGTCACCCGCTGCCCGCTCAACCGGAGCCGCCATTTGCGCACGGAGCTTAGACTGCCTCTTCATGGTAAGGTGCCAATTTCGGAAGCTTGTACCTTTTAACGCGTTATTTTGCCACCTGTATTTTTGAAAATTTAAAAAATTTAAATAGTTATTCTCCCAAGCCTTCCAAAAGTATCGACTGTTTTGAATTTGTTTCCATACCACTCAAAATCGCGCCTTCCTGGGTGTCTGTACGGCATATACCTTGCCTCTGAGTGCTCGCTTGGTTCTGGTGTCTCTTTTATTGTTTCATGTACTGGTAGATGTCGCGCCTTCTTAGGCTCTGTGCGATCCTTAGCAATAAATGGCACCTCTCTACTAGACTCATCTAACAATGAAGCAGTGGATGCTGTACTGGGTCTGGATAACTGCTGCACTGTTGCCTGTGGTTGTGTACCAAGGCTTGATTGTTGTCTTCGTTCTTTCTGTTGTTGTTGCAATTGTTCTCCTGCGGCATGTTGCATTGCTGCTACAATGGGTGTTTCTACCATGTATCCAGTACCTGCATCCCTGGTTGGTGATCCTTGCCTGGATGGACTTTGTTTCCATCTTCCATCAGATGAACGTGTCCAGCCCGAATCACCGCTGAGTGTTGAAGAGGATTGCACACCTTGACGATCGGTTGCTTCAACATGCCATCTTGCTTCGGATTTACTACCTGAACTGCTTGGTTGCTGTCGGGCTGGCTTGATCTCACGACCTTGCAAAGCTTGTGATTGGCGACGCCCTCCTGGTCTTGGTGATGTATCTCTT
>Ga0099797_101009_pt1 | contig 15894 bp, 19 predicted proteins | sample Uncmet_Sort48C_1_FD_89871 | JGI IMG/M metagenome (GOLD analysis project Ga0099797, IMG submission 89871) | Marine eukaryotic communities from CALCOFI LINE 67, Pacific Ocean - C012_Sort48C_1 | ecosystem: Environmental > Aquatic > Marine > Oceanic | place: Pacific Ocean: Monterey Bay | collected... | reverse complement strand
TAAATTACGAGTAACTGTATCATTTATTACTATAGTACCAAGAGTATCAATCTTAATAGTATCTGTATAAAAATACTTCGCATAATAATCTTTTAAAATAGAAATAGTATCAATTGGAGTTTGGAATGTATCAATGTCTACTACTGTTTTTCGAATATATTTAGGTACATATTCTTTTTCAGTAACTTTTATAGTATCCCATTGAGTAACTATTTCTGTAATAGTTTCAGATTCTATCGGAGGTGTAGAAGAGCAGCTTCTTGAAAAAAACAATAAAACTGCTAATACTACAATTAGTAAAGTCTGTATATTTTTAAATAAGTCCTTCAAGTTCATTCTTGATTTTAGTTAGTTCTTTTAAACGAGCTAATAATCTTTCTTTATCTTCACCTTCAGCTTTTTTCCATTTATTAACTGTGGTTTTCATTTCTTTAGTTGTATCTTGTAATTTACGAGATATAGTTGAAATTGAATCACTTTTTTTAAGATCTTTAGATGATGGTTCTTCATCATCTTCAGTTATACCTAAATCTGAAGTTAATTTTTTAGTTTTTTCTAACTCATCATTATATGCTTTAGCTGTATCTAAATCATCTTGAGATACTTCTGAAAGTACATCTACGATCATTTCTTTAATTTGAGAAGATAAGTCTGAACGTTTCATTATATTTATGTTTTATTATAAATATGTTAAGAATTAATACTAGTTATAATTTGAGCTATTCGGTTTTCTGTAGAACCACTGATTTTAATTAAATTTTTAATTCTATGACGATTTCTCATAATTGTATGATCAATAATCATATCTATATCTTTTCTATATTCAGCATCAGTTTCTCTAATACCATTATCTTCAATTTCTACACCTTCAGGAGATACATAAAAAATATAATCATAATAAGGGATTAAATTTTTAGCATAATCTGTAAAATCTTCTTTATCTAAATAATTTATAGATTTAGAAGCACGAGCAAATGCAATTACATCAATAACAGTTCTATCTGTGATAATGTTTTCATGCATTAATTCGCTAGCTCGTTCAGCTAAAAATACAGTTTGACCTAACAACGTTGAATCAGTATTTAGTGGAATACCTTGTGCCATTAATTCTTTAGAACGTTCTGTTCTAAAATTATAGTCTTTAAAATAATCTAACTCTTGAAGAGCATTAACAAGTGTAGTTTTTCCTACACTCATAGTACCACATAAACCTATTTTCATAATTTACCTATTGAATTAAAACGTTCATTACCTAACATTATCCCAAGAGTTTGTTCTGGGATACCTGAATTTACATAAGGATCTAACTTAGCCAAAGCTTGAGTCATATCTAGAGCAACAATAGGAACTTCTTTTAATATTCCACTGTCAAGATATCTACATTCATAAATTAAATGATCTTTAAGTTTAGATGTACCTATTAATTTAATTTCTATAACAAATGTTGTTCGTGAATGATCTTTAAGATCCTCAATTAATTCATTATGTTCTTTTAAATATTTTCTTTTAATCATATTACTATCTTTTTTTCATGTCCTACTATAATAGCTGGATCAATATAAGACTTAAATCCTAATTTTCTAGCTTTATCAGCAAAACCAAAATCTTCCCATTGAAATTCATTTAGAAATTCAAATGGTTTTTCTATTAAATCAAATACTTCACTTTTAACTAACATAAAACCCATACCATTAGCTAATACTTCTATTGGTTTATCTATCCCTTCTATATCACTAGTAGTTAATGTTTCTCCATTTAATTTACAACCAGCAAATTGATCAGGCAAATTTTCTTTTTTATATAAACCTGATATTATAGGTAGATTATGACTGGCTAGTTGGAGAAATTGGTTTGGGTTAAATACTTGATCACTATCAATCCACATATAGTGAGTTGGTCTAAACATTTTAGCTCGATCTAATAAAGATTGTCTACTGTAAGTAATATTAGGCACATAACCTGTAACATGAGCCCATTTCCAATCTTTAGGAATATTATGAATTAAATTAGTCCAACTATTTAAAAATTTATTTGAAAACTCTCTTCCAGGAAGACAAAATACTATATTCATAATTGGGATGAACCGGGTTTAACTCTATAACTATCAGAATTAAAATGTTGGGTTGATACCTCAAATATAGTAGCTCCTTCTGTAAGAGCTAACATTTGATGAGGTTGACCAGGCATAAGATGAATACAATCTCCTTCTTTAACTACTGTTTCTTCTTCAGTAGCTTTTTCAGTATCAATCCATTTATATAAGAATTCACCTTTTGAAATATACCAGGCTTCATCTTTTAATAAATGAAAATGCATAGAAAATTGTTTATCTTTTTTGAATACTAATAATTTACCACAATAAAGTTGATTATTAATAATCCATAATTCATAACCCCATGCTTTTTCATGACGTCCACCTTTATAGGGTATAGCTTCTACAGTTAAATCTCTCATATTAGAATCTAGTAGTACCTCTCATTGCAGGGTTTTTATACCAAGGCAAACCTTCTCTTTCAGAACGAATTTCCATCCATTCTTCTTTATCCATTTCAATACCATAAAGAAAATATGTCTTTTTAAATTCAGTAACTTCATCTTCAATTGGTTCAATTGCAGGACCATCCCAATTATGGTATTTCCAAGCCTCAGTTCCAGCTTCTCTAAAAAAGTGATGATATGATCCACTATTGCGCATGCGCCTTACTTCATAAACTTTTGCCTTTTTTGCCATAACTATTTGAATATTAAGATTATTATATAACTTTTATTTATGTAAATATACGAAAGAAATTTTAGGTATCCAAATTTTCTAGAATAAAATCAGTAACATAGATACCTTGTGCTCCTGATACTGTGATACCTCTTGCACTTAATGCATCACCTACAAAGTGAACATTTGGATAATCATTTAATGATAAATTATGATAATCAACTAATGGTTCAGGTGATAAATACTTAACTTCAGGTACATACACACCCCAATCATCACCTAATGTTGGAAATACTTTTTTCATATCCTCAATAAAATCATCAATATATGAATAGTAACCCTGGAATGCGTCTCTTACTTCATCCATTTCATTAATAGTAACAGCACTTACATTTTCGCCTTCTGAAGTAGTAGATGGTTTACGGGTAGGACTATAAAATAAACCTGTGCCCTCTTTATTTACTTTCTTTACTAAATCTCTAGACCATTTAAATGGTTCATCAATACCAGGAATTTCCATTAATATACCAAAATTAGTCATATCATTCCTAAATGATTCATCTTTTTTAGCATGTCCATTATATGAATGGTCTCCGTATGTTTCTTCAACAGCAACATAGGCAGCATTATTATTAGTACAGAATGAACGAAGCGATACTCCTTCTTCAAATTTTCTATATAATTTAAAGTCATAACTAATGTCAATTAGTTTTTGGAAGTGTTTTTGTGGTGCTTCAAATCGTACACCAACTTGTACTGGTTTTGGTTCAGTAGGTAGTTGATAATCGTCTGCTAATTGTTTACCAAAATCTATACCTGATTTACCTACTGCAAACATCAAACGATCATAATATAAAAAATATGGGTTTGAACCATTATCAGCCATTACTCTATTTTGGTCAAACTTAATTTCTTCTACTTTAGTTTCCCAATGAAAATTAACACCATTTTCAACTAAAAAGTCATACCAATTTTTTCCAATCTCATGTAGATAATCTGTACCCACATGCCATACAGGAAATAAACGTAAACCAAAATATGGTTTAATAAAATCTGGTTCTGCTTCAGGGTTTGAGCATTGTACTTCTTCTGGTTGAGGGTGGAAACGTTTGAAATTATTAATTACCTCATCAAATAGCTCCATTGCTTTTTTTTCACCACAATATTTAGCCATATGACCTCCAATTGCTGTATGGTAAGTTAATTTACCATCACTCCAGCCACCAGCACCCAAAAATCCAGTCATTACTTCTGAATATGGTCTGTTATATGGATCTTTACCCATATCAACAATTGTAATATTTTCTCCTGGAAAGCCGTTATCTATAAGTTTTGTAGCTGCATTTACACCTGCTACACCTGCACCTACGATTAATAGTTTTTCTGCCATTTATTTTTATTTTTAACCCTTAAATATACGAAAAATATTTTAGAATTCCAAATTGTGGGGCCACAGCTCCCATAAAAAATTAAACTAGTAAATCGACTGGCTATGAATCAGTCTAGATGTATTTTGAGTTTTAAAGTACCTGTACCTTTTACAACTCGATGCCATTCATGACGTTTTATAAATATACGCTCGTTTAAGGAGGTTGGCAACTGATTATCAAGTTGTATTGACCAATCTGTATCTCCTAAAATTTCTATAGTACGATCTTCGTCATCTCGATGCCACATTAACTCAATTGGGTCAATGTCTTCTCCAAATTCACGAATAATATATTTATTTGTAATTTCTAAATCTCGATACGGTTTACCAGAACCCTCCGAAATTTGATTTGAGTCCGAGTAATTTTGCATAACGTGGTAAACGGCAAGACCAATATCCTGCTTTTGTTTTATCTTTCTTTTGAGGGCAGTTATGACGTTTTGAAAACGCATTACGTGCTTTTTTATCATTAATTTTAGCTCTTAAACCACCTGAACCAAAACGTACTGTTTTAATTTTCTTGGTTTTAGGATCTTTAACATAAACCTTATATGCTTTGCCTCCTGAAGAGTCACGCATTGGTTTATTTAATTTTTTAGTGTTTTTCTTAGCTTTCTTTTTAGCCTCATTAATTGTTAATTCGATAGGAAAATCTAAAGGCACTTTCTTACCATCAACAATACCAAAATGACCTAAATCAGTTTCGGTTAAAACTTCTAAATCATCTCCTTGCACTTCAATAATATTACGTGCATATAAAGCGCGGGCTTCAGCCCATAAATTGAAATAATTTTCTGAACCAGCACGGTATACATGCTCAGTAAGAGGTCGTGCGTTATCCATGTGGTATTGTAGACCTTCAGATAAAATAGTTTTTGGAGCTAAATTTTCATTTAACACCACTGGTTTTTGAGTACTACAAGTTCCACATCCGCAATCGCACATATTATTTTATTTTATTTTGTTTGTACTTTAATAACAGGATTCGCTATACCTCCTGAAGCATTTCTAATTTGGACTTCTATGTATTTTAATCCTTGTTCTGAGTCTTCTAAACCAATCCTAGCGTACGTGCTTTTAACTCCATTCCCAGGGTATTTTACTTTAGCATAGCTAATTTTACCTATTAGTTTAGATACATCTTCAGGGTTTGAAAGTGGTATTACTTTTACTCCACTACCATCTTCTCTTACATAATAGTAACCATAATCTACTGCTGATCCAATGAATCCCATTACTTCATCTTTATCTACATCAATATCCTGCCATTCTGGGATTTCACCTTTATCCTCTATATAATCATTTAATCCTTGAGTAACCTTTATAGGATCAATATCAAACATGTTAAATACTGAGGATTTTAATTTATCAGAATTAAATTTACTTTGGTCAAATTCAATTTTGTTAGCTTCTTTATTATAAGTAATAGAAGAAACAGTACCACCATTATATATATTATCTCCAGTTTTATCTTTTATTGATAAATAATAAATTTTATCATTAGTTTTTAAAGTAACATCTGATATTGTTTTACCTCTATCTTGAGGACCTGCTTCAGGATTAATTGTTCTTTTTGTATCTACACCACCTGTTTGTTCTACTGATTTTATATTTAAAGGATTAATGCCTAATTTATTTAATAAATCTTTTATTATAGGATCTTCTATATCTTCTATTGGAGTACCAATAACATCTTTTAAACCTACTGTTATTTTATCTTCAAAAGCTTGACCTTTATTAGCCGAAGCTCCACCAGACAAAATATAAAAATATTTTTTGCCATCTACTTCAAACTCAAACATGTTGAATTTAGAACTTGAGTGAGTATTAGGTTTTTTATTAGGTCCTGAATTAGGTGGGTGGACTATAACATTATCAATATTAAATGTGTCTTTAACTATAGTTACAAATTCTTCAGCAGATATTTTCTTTTTATTAGCTATACGTCTACTATCAGATTGTGTATCAAAAAATCCAGGATTTTTGTCTATTAGTTCTTTTCTAGTTTTAACGTCATCTGCTCCTTCTTTTAAATAAAATTTTTCACCTAATACTTCACTTAATAATAATTCCAACAAAGTAATATCCTGCTCATTATTCATGTCAGGATACCCTTTATTAAATTTATAAGCGTATTGTTGAAAAAATTTATCTAATACATCCATGTTAGGCTGAATATTTTATTTTATACTTCTACGTCTGTTGTATCGTCTACAGTTACATCTACCTCTTCATCACCACCTGGAAAATCACCGCCTGTACTTCCTGTATCGAATTCAGAAGCATCTTGTTTTCCTCCTATATCAGGAGCACCATATCTTAACATGCGAGCAATTGCTTGTTCAGCATTTTCTTGCTCATTTAAGTTAAGTAAATAATATTTTTTACCCTCAATCTCAGCAACGAATGTTCTAGGAGTATAAACTAAGTAAAAGTTTTCGTTATTTTTAAGATTAATACGGAATGTAGTAGGTTTTGGAGCAACCCAATCAATTGAACCTACAAATAAATCAAATTGTGGACCTAATAGAGATACTATTACATCTTTTAATTCTGGGAATTTAGTTAACTCGTCATATTCGACTGCAGCCTTTTCAATTGCTACTTTATCTTTATAGACTGTTTTAACTAAGACCTTAATTTTATCTCTTAGTTCCTCTTTAGTCATTATCCTTTTTGTTTAGCGGTTGGGCCTTTACCTCCACCTTTTGCTTTATAAGATGCAACAGCACCTGCAATTGCTTTAGCGGCTTTTTCTGATTTACCTTGCTTTTTAATTTTGTTAACTAAAGTTTTGTATGATTCGTCTACTTCGTTTTTCTCACTTATATTAACCATACTATCAATACCATAATCTTTAATTATTGCACCCAAGTAAAATTTAGCATCATCAGTTGACATTGCTCTAACTAATTCGTTAACTGCATTTTCAGCACCAATAGAATCAATAATTCTTTCAGCCATGCCAAATGCTTCACTATTTAGAGTTTCTTTAACCTCATCTTTAGCATCCATCTTTTTATCCCAATAGCCTTTAGGTAAACCTTCGTTTACTGGGAATAAAATATAATCACCGTTTTTATGTAGTTTTACTTTAGCCATTTTTTTAAGTAAAGAAACTACATCATCTTTACTCATGTCTAATTTTTCTACTGCTTTAACTAAAGGATCTAATCCAGCAGCTCCACCTTCATCTTCTAAGGTTTTAATAATAAGTTTTTCTGCTTTGTCTGTAGAATCTTCATTTTCACTAAGAGTATCTACCATAGCATCAATTGCAGGCTCTTTAAGCTCGAATTCAAGATATTCTTTAGCACTTGTTATATTATTTTCGGCAGTTGTAATTTTGGATTGCCACCAAGATGGAAGATCAATTTCTTTTCCTGTATCTTCTAGGTTATCCATTATTTTATATAAATCCATTGCACAACTTCCAATTTGATAAAGCTCTGCTTTAATCATTCCTGGTTCGTTGTCTTCATGACCTAAATCAATATCTTCTTTAACTTTTTTCGTTCCTAAATCTCCTTGTTTAATATTTGATTTAATAAGGGATTGAAGTACTTTTTTAGCTGGTGAACTGTTTTTAGTTTTACTTTCTAAATCTTTTAATATATCTAAATCTTCTTGAGATAAACTATGTCCTTCTTCTAAACCTAAAACATCCATAGCACCTAAAGTTGCTGCTACATTAGCATCAGGATCAGAAATTTCTTCTCCACCTTCTACATCATCTGTAGTGTTAAGATTAAGACCTGTTACTTCTTCTAATTCACCCATTTCTTTAACTGCTCTAAGTAAATCAGCTTTAGCTTCATCAGTACTAACACCTCTATATTTAGCTAATCTTTTAATAGCAGACATTGCGATACGTTTTTCTTCACTTGAAGAACTTTCATCAACCATTGCTTTTTCAATAGCAGCACCACGTTTTTTCTCGTAGTCAGATAATTTACCGTCTTTATTTAAATCGGCTTTTTTTGGATTTTTTAAAGCGGTTTTAACCATTTCTCTAAGTTTATCGTTGTCCATTGATTCTGCTTGTTTTTTAGCTATGTTAGTTGCACGACCATACATTACTGCTTCAGCATCCTTACCATACTTTTGAACCAAAGAACGCTTATTTTTCTTCATTTTCATGATGATATCTTCGCGTTTCTTTAGTTCAGCTTTAGTAAGTTGCTTTTCGTTGAGCATAATTTATTTTTTATCTTCAGTGATAGATGCTTTTCGGTAATCGGTAACCAGTTTTTTCATCTCACCTAAATGCTTACGAGCACGCCCATGAGCAGCTTTAGAGGTTTTGTCGTGTTCTTCTGAAAACTTGGCCCACAAAGTAGCCATTTGAGTATAAATTTCGTTCGAGTTCATCTTAAATATAAATTTTATTTCTAATTAATTATTACTTAATAATACCTGCAAGTTTTTGCATGCGCTTTACTTCGTTAAGATTTTCCTTAACTTCTTCTTCTTTGATATCACCTCTAGATTTTCTAGCGTCTTTTTCTATCTGAGCTTTTTCTGCTGCAGCAATTGAAGCAGGTAGTTTAGATTTCATTGCTTCGTCCATGTCGTCTTTAGCTTCGTCCATATCGTCTTTAGCTTCGTCCATGTCTTTTTTAGCTTCGTCCATGTCGTCTTTTTCTTCACCTAAACCAATTACAGCTGCTGCTTCTGGGCTGATTTTAGTAACATCTGTTGGATCTAATTCCATGTCTAAATCCATTTCATCTACTCTGGCAACTTGAGAACGGGTAAAATAAGTAATTGTATTACCAATTTGATCCATTAATTTTTCATCACCTAAATCAGAAGCGGCTTCTTGAGCTTTCATAAGTAAAGCTTGTACTTCTTCTACATCTTCGCTTTCACCGGGCATTGAAGCTTTTACATCAATGTCAACTTCTTTTTCTTCGTCGTCAACTTTAATATCTTTTTCGATATCAACATCAATGTCTTCGTTATCTTCAACATCAACTTCTTCAGCTTCTTTCATATCATCTTCATAATACTTAGCTTCGTCCATATCATCTTTACGCATTTCTTCGTCCATGTCGTCTTTACGCATTTCTTCGTCCATGTCGTCTTCATAGTATTTACCACCTTCGTTGACATCATCTTTGAAGTCTTTTTTTAGCTTAGCTAATTTTTCTTCATTATCTTTGATATCTTTTTCAAGATCTTTGATGTGGTCTCTATCATCACGGATAGCACCTTCCATACGCTTTTGTTCTTCTTTATTTCCTTTTTTAGAATCTTCAGCCTCGAACACCATAGCTGCCTTGATCATTTCTTTTAATTCCGATTTTTTCATTATAATGTTATTTTTTATATATATGTGATAAATATGGCTACTTTTTGGACTGATACGTCCCTTTTTTATATTTTGCAGATTTTGTGTTTTTAACAAATTGCTTACCTTTTTTACTACCTCTAGTTTTTTTAGCTACTGTAGCTTTTCTTTCTGCTTTTGTTAAGGATTGAGCTTTTTTACGAGGTAAACAACGTGTAGTTGCTTTACCTTTTTTCATAGTACCACAAGGGCCAGCAATATTACCAGCCGTGTCAATTCGAACCCAATCCTCTTTTTTAAACCAATCGCGGAGTGATTCAACTATTATTTCTTGTAGTCTTTCGTTTGTCATTATTTTTCTAATTCTGGGTGGAATTTAATGTATACTTCATTAGCATCATCTTTTATAGAAACACCATCAACTTCTACTTCAGCAGGATAGATTTTAACATCCTCACCATACCAGTAGTTAATTTTATACCCACCTTCATTTGTTAATTCTACAATTAATCCTCTTTGATAATCTTGTTCTTCGGCTTGTAAAACAACTTTTTTACCTCTAGGTAATATTAAAGCAGCTTTAGCTACTCTGTTACTATCCTCTTCTTCTTCGGCTTCGTTTAGTGGTTCTTTATTTTCAATTAGTAATTCACCTAAAACTTCAATTTTACCCATAACTTCTTGAAATGCTATTGGGTCAATATCCATACCGTCTTTAGTAGATTCATAAAGTTTTTCTAAAAATCCTTTATACTCTTCAGTAAATTTATCTTTATTAAAATCACCATCTGATGCTTCTTTATAATAAGGGGCTTTAACTTTAAAATGGTGATATGTTAACATAGAATTACCACCTTTTTCTTTAGCATTATCTGCTATTTTTTCAGCACCTTCACCTCTACCTTCAGCAAAGCTTTCCATTTCTTCTACTGGGATGTCTTCGGTAAGTTTACCTTCAGCTAAATATTTTCTTAGATCAAAATTTTTCATTATCCTTTCATTTGACCTTTACATACTTTAACAGCACGACCATTTAGATAAGCAGATGATTTTTCTCCTGCTGCCATTCTTTTCTTTCTATATGCCTGACCTTTTTTACAAAGTTTTTCTTCAATCATGCCTTCTCCTAATTGTTTTAATTCATCTAAATCTTGAATTACTTTCATTAAGATTCTATTCATTGTATCTGTGGTTAAACCATCAGTTTTACCTCTTGGGTTTTCAGGAGAAACTAGTTGTGGGGAAAATCCTTTTTGATTGGAATATCCTTTTCTGTACTTGCTTGTTCCTTCTTTTAATTTAGCTGCTACTTTTCCTTGATCAGCAGGAGTACCACCACCAGCAGCTGCTATGCCATCGTCAGCGGGTGTTCCTTCTTCTAAATCTATTGTTTCAACATCACTTTCGTGATATGATTTTCCGTTTACTATAACAAAAGAACCTACTTTATCTTCTATTTCACCTTTACCACCACCATAGTCCTTGTCGATTTTAACTTTATCTCCAATTTCTACTTCATCTATACCTCTCATTAAATATCTACTAACGATTTCTTTAGCTTTCTTTAAATCACCAACATTCATTTTTCTTCTAGCAATCTTAAGTTGATGAATTATAGCTTCATCTCCTTTATTTTGATTCATTGCTTTTTGAATATCTGAGGCTATTAAATCAGATTCTGGGGGTGATGAGTGTAATGTAGACCATGAAACATTTGCTTCATCAACATTATCTTCGCTTACTGATTCGTTTGAATGGTCAAATACTCTAGCATTTGGGTAACCTAATTTTTTAGCGTCGTAAAAAATAGAATCATCATCTAAGGGTTTTTTAGAATAAATCTCAAAAACATCTGTACCAAAATCATCTTCGTATTTTACTTTAACATTGTAACCCATACCATTAAGAGCCTTTTCAAGTTTATAGGCTTCCATGTATACGTTTTCGTTTAAAAAGAATTCTTGAATTTTATTTAAATCTTTCATTATTTACTAAATTTAATTCTTGGGTAAAAATCTCTTTCGCCTGGATCATAATCATAAGTTTTTTCTGATTGTTTGCGATCTACAGTATAACCTTTATCTTCGATAAATTTAATCATTTCTTCAAACACATCATCATCGATATCACCTCTTTGGATAATTTCAACTTTATTATCATCTACAAAAGCTTTAACATCAAATTTTTCTTTAAATTCATCAGAAAAATCTGTACCTCTAAGTTCATCATCAGTATAACCATAACCACTTCCATATTGAGCTTCTTTTATACCTAACTCACCCTTAAGTATTTCCATAAAAGGACCAAAATTATGAGAGCCATATTCATCTTTAAGAATTTTGGCTACAGCTGAAGCAAGTACTTTATATGATAAACTATCATCAACAGATGAAATAGCACCATCAATAGCTTTAGCTACTTGACTTACTTGATTTTCGTTTAACATCCCCGCTTCTTTGAGAAGTTGGTTGTTTTTCCACTTGTGGACGTTGAATTGACTCATCTTTTTGAATTTTTACTTCTGGTTGTTTTTTTTCTGGTTTAGGAACATGAATAATATTTTGTTCTTTGGTATACCTCATGGTGATAAATATTATGACTTAGGGTTAATCTTCATTTTATCTAAAGCTTCGAATGCTTCATCCATTGATTTTTGGGCTAATTTTTTATTTACTCCACCTTTCCAATTTTCTACATCACCTGCTTCAGTTACAAAGGATGTATTATTTGTATTAAGCATTTCTTCTACCCATGCTTTATAGCCCTGTTTAGTTTTTTCTATACCCTCATTAATAACTGAAATTTCATATTGAGCATAGGCATTTTGAGAAATGTCTTGGCTTTGACCATTTATTTTAAGATCAGTTTCAAAATCAATTTGACAGTTACGACAATATCTTTTAGTAGCCCAAAATATTTTATCATGAGCATGATTCATTACTTTATTACATGATGGACAAAACATAGGCATAGCTAATGATTTTGCTTTATCTAATTTAGTAATATTTTGTTTTAAACCATCTTTAATGGTCCATTCACGACCCATTTCAGTCCAAACATCACCTTCCTTGTGGAAATCTTTTGCTTTAGTATACCCAACTCCTTCAGTAGTACGTTCCCCAGCTTTACCTGTTAATACATTACGTAAACGTTGAACATCTTGTTTTTTAAATTCTTTTTTTAAAACGTTATCTTGACTCATAAACCTAGTTCTTTTAATTTTGCAAGAGTTGAAGCAGTACTAGTATGTAAAATACCAATACCACCAGCAGCTTCCCATTGATTAATATTATCTGCTCTATCATCAATTAAAATATGATTAGGAGCAGCATAATTCTTTTTATTAGCTGAATAAGCTAATGTTAATTTTGTATTTGGAGTTTTATCTCGCCTCCATAAACGTTTACCTATTTTAGATGATTCACCTCTTGAAGGAGATGACAATAACATATGATCATATTGAGATACTTTATTATAAAGCTCTTCACCATCAGGCATCCATTTCATACCACGCCAAAAACCTACACCAGCTCTATCAATAGCTTCCCAAAAACCTGTTACTCCATATTTAGCCTCAAATTCATTAGGATCTACACCTGTTAATTCTTTAAATTGGGAGTTAAAATCAGTAATAACCCCATCCATATCGAGATGTATTTTATATTCCATAACCTTTTCTTCATTTTCAAATACCGGTAAAGATAATGCCTTTCTTCTGCTTCTCCAAAGATCTAATATCATTTCTTTATCTTCAGCTGTTTCTATACCAGGAGCAATATCTAAATAATTATTAATTACATCAGCAAATGGTTTTTTTGTTTTTTTGGCTTTTAAATATAGACCCTGAAGCATAGCATCTACTTCTTTATCTAATAGATAATAATTTTTATAAGGTAATACTTTTAATTTATTAATCATGTCTCTAATTTGGAGATCATCATCTTTATATTTACCTGTTCTTAAATTATCCCCAGATTGAGTTAAATGTTCAATTTCATGTCTAACAACATCTGAAACATCAGCTGAAAGTTTAGACCATGCCTGAGGTAATACTTCTGGGTTTATAGTAAATAGAGTAGCTATAAATGGGTATTTATCTTCTTCCTCACCACTGTTCGAAGTTCCATCTACTTCATACCCATCAACTTTTTTATCAAATATAAGTCGACCAACATAATTAAATTCGATTTCTCTACCTTTACTATCTTCCTCGTCAATATCTATATCAATAGATGATTGTTTAAGTTTTGGATTTGCTTTATAATCAGCTATCCATTTTTTAATAGTAAGATTAGTAAGTTTAGTTACTAATGAATCATAAACACCTTCATTTATAATTTCTTCTTCTAAACCTAAAGCTAATTCATAAGCATAAGCATTTAAACCAAATGGATCTTTTACTTTACCACTTGGATTATTTTCCTTCTTATAATCATCCATATTTGCATCGGATGTTTCTTGACCATCTTCATTTAATTTTTTGCCTATTTCATAAGGTATACCTTTTTCTTTTAAAGCATCTTCCCAGTCTTTATCAGGATAAGGTAATACTACTTTAATTGTATATCTAGCTAAATTTGTAATATCCTTTTTAATTACTTCTTCCATTTCATCATATTGACTTATATCCTCATATTCTTCATTATCTGAGGTGTCTTTGAATGGAGTAATTTTATATTTAGTAAGTAATTTATCTTTATCAAAAATAAAATAAGGTTGATCTCCTAACCATTGTGTAACATATGAATCTAAACTACGAGTTAAACTTATAGGAGCCCTTAATCTGTCATCACTTAAAACTGTTTCTAATTCTTGTGTAAAATGATATAAAACACCAAATTGTGGGCCTTCATTTAAATTTTCCCTTAAACTATCAGTCCAATTTCTAAATGTCATTGTACCTTTTAAATTAGCTTCAGCTTCAATATCATTTAAATAATCATCTTCCTGAGTATTTGTAGTAGTAATGTGGCTTAATCTACCTTCTAAATTTTGAATGTGATGAATCATTTCATGCGCATAACTACGCACAATATCTTTGGGATGACGCCCTTCAGTATATAAAACAATAGTTTGTGTGTTTGGATCATAGTATGCGGTTTTACCGAAGAAATCACGCGCATTTTCAGTATCACCATCTACAAACTCAAGTGCAGGTAATGGTTCAATATTATACCCTTTATCGATCATATGTTGAGTTAATTGATCGATTTTACCTCTAATATCTATTTCTTTAGAATATGAAGCATTTTCATTTACATTAGTTGTAGTTTTTAATGTTTTAGATAACTGTAATGCTTTATAATACTTTTGATTTTTATCACCTAATTGAGCTCCTTTTTTATCAGGATCTTTATCCATCTTTTTTAAACGAGCTATTTCTTTATTAATCAGTGATAGTGGGATTTTTTTATCCTTAGGAATGCCCAATCTTTTTCTAACTGTACCCTGTTTTAAACTACCTGCTTTTTTACCTTTAGCAGCCATTTTTTCATAAGTATCTCCTTCACCTATATCTCTATAATTTTGAGAAGGAGGAAATGAATTCATCTTCTTTTTAGCTTGGTCTTTTGTTTTATAAGGACCAAATTCTTGTCTTATTCCAGGAGAGAAGGGATTGTCTTGTATATAATAGTATTTGTCTCCTCTTTTTTCAATAGCTCTATATCTGCTTCTTCCACCACCAAAAGTAGAAGCAAAACTTTCATTTTTTTGTTTTTTTAAACGTTGGGTTTTTTTCTTAGATGCTTCTTTTTTCTTTGTAATATAGTCTAAACCAGATTTTAAACGTTTTTTTACAGCTGGGTCTTTTGCTCTACCATATGCTGCTCTTACCCTTTGGTGGATTAAATTAATAATTTGAGATTGACGAGCATGTGATTTAGCTTTAAAAGAAGTTTTATTTAAAGTATCTACAATATCTTGTCTAGTAGAAAATTTAATCCCTACAGTATCTTTTGGATCTTCGTCTGTGTAAAGTCTACGACTACTACCTTTAGGTTTTTTACCTGTACCTTTTTTAGGATCTTTTTTTTCATCTACTTTTTCATACCCAGAACCATAAGGAGCAGCTTTACCATCATGATTATCAGCTACATTTTCTAACATTGATTTATTTACAATATTATAAATAGTTTCTTTTTCAGATTGAGGTAATTCTGCTGGAAGATATTTAGTAAATTCTTCAGGATCTTTAATTGCTTTTCTAGCATTAGTCCCACTCATACCACTATCAGGAGTAGTAATTACTTTTACTGATGTGTTTGGGTATTTAGTTTCAATATCTCTAGTACGAGTAGCAATATCAGCCATATCATCTTCTCTACCTTCACGAGCACCAATAGTAAAATATACTTCTTCTTCTGGGTTGTTTTTTACATAACGATAAATGTCTCCTATAGGAGCTTTTGAAGGAATAATTTCAACTTTATCACCTAAAAGATCTTTATAAATACCCCAAAT
>Ga0099797_101008_pt1 | contig 15904 bp, 5 predicted proteins | sample Uncmet_Sort48C_1_FD_89871 | JGI IMG/M metagenome (GOLD analysis project Ga0099797, IMG submission 89871) | Marine eukaryotic communities from CALCOFI LINE 67, Pacific Ocean - C012_Sort48C_1 | ecosystem: Environmental > Aquatic > Marine > Oceanic | place: Pacific Ocean: Monterey Bay | collected... | reverse complement strand
GTGTATAACATTATTATTATTATTTTTTTTGTTAGTATACTTTTTAATATTCAAATGGTCGTTGTGGTATGTATTTATTTTATTTTTTTTTCTCTTATTTTTCAAAATATATATATATATATATATATATATTATTATCTATTGTTTATGATAATATATTTACTTTCTATCTATTTTTTATACAGTAATTCTGTTCAGCTTTCTTTCTATCTCGTGCAATATCTATCTATTTCCTTTCATCAAAAATATTATGAGGAGGAGGTTGTTGTTGAAGAAAAAAATGGTAATTAGCATGAAATAGCATTACCAAAACTAAAATTAAATTTAGATCTTTATCCGATGATGATCAGAATCATCTCGCGCAATTTTTTTTAGTATTTCGTAGTCACACATTACCACCGACCATAACCAAGCCTATTTACCTGGTATCAGAACACTCTCAACTTAAACGAAAAAAAAAAAGATTTTTGATGTGATAAATATTTATTATTATTATTAGATAGATTTTGGTGTAGGAAAGAAAATGCAAATAGAAAAAGTTACGATCATTATGTATATGATACGTATATATAATTTGTGACACGAATAACGGGAACAGTTTGTGTGGTTTCAAAGGCAGAAACAAACAATTATATTTATTATTATTGTAACACAGGATAAAAGAAAAAGGAAGGTAAAAGTATATATTATGAATGGCAGGCGTGCTTCGATGTCAACTAGGCGTGGATGGCTTTTAAAACGTGGTGGTTTATTTAAGTCTAAGTTTCAGAAAAGGTATTTTATATTACGTGGAAATGAATTGCAAAGGTATCAAAACGATAAATTAGCTGCTGAAGGGCCCTCGAAAGCTAAAGCGCTGATTAAAATGGAAGGAGTTGCAGATGTACGACCTGCTGAAAATGAAAATGGTAAATTACCAGATTATGCAATAGATATTTATTTCATAGATGGAAAAATGTTAACATTATGTGCTGAAAATAACACGGATATGTTGGCATGGATAAAAGCATTTAATGCATTTGTTTTCGTACAGCAAAAGGCAAATGCGAAAAGCGTCATCGAAGGACCGTTGGAACATAGTTTAGATCACGGAAAAACATGGACAATGTGCTATGTAGTATTGAATCCAGATCGTATCTTAGTTTATGACAAGTTATCTCAAGAGCAGCAAAAACAAAATAATAATCAACGTGGCGAACCAATATCTGTATTAACGTTTACGGATGAATTTTATTGCAGTGATGGTACTGGTGGGCAATGGGCATTTCAAATTTCAGATTTTGATATCACATATTATTTCAATGCCCCTGATGCAGAGCATCAAATGTTTTGGATGCATGCAATTGCAAGAATTATACGTAAATTAAGAGCAGAAAGAGAACATGCAAATAGTGTAATTGACAATCAAGTAGCAACATCATCGACTGCGGAAAATCCAATGTTAAACCAAAGTGGTAATAGGACGAGTCAATTGGTTAAACAACAAAGTGCACAAGAATTATTAATCGGTAAAACACACGATGATGAAGAAGACAATGAAGAAGACAATGAAGAAGACAATGAAGAAGAAATTGATTTATCACAATTGAAGCCAGGGACAGCACAGCTTTTATATGATTTTCAAGCTGAATCAAAAGGTGAAATATCCGTTCCTGTAGATGAATTCGTAATATTGATTGAAAAATTAGATGAAGATTTTTGGGTTGTTGATTATAATGGGGTTAAAGGTTTTGTACAAAACGATTATATGGAAATATTAAAACCCTTGGAGCCAAAACGTGCCGTAAAACGTGCATCATTGAAAGCTAGACGAGAAAGTAATAGTGCTAAATTAAAATCTGGGCCACCCCCTGGGCCACCCCCTGGTGCTCCACCTTCTCACCATCCAGGTGCACCACCACCACCACCGTCATCATTATCACAAGATGATGAAGCTTTAAAACGAAAACAAGAAAAGGAGGAGCAAGAAGAAATAGAAAAAGCAAGGTTGGCAGAACAAGCTAGAATAGAAGCGTTAGAAAAAGCTAGAGTGGAAGAGGAAAAACGAAAAGCAAAAGAAGCTGAGGAGGAAGCACGATTGGCAAAAGAAGTTGAGGATTTACGTATCAAAGCGTCGGAAGAGGAGAAAAAAATTCAAGAATTAAAAGAGGCAGAGAAAAAGCGCCAAGAACAATTAGAAATTGAACGAAAAAAACAAGAAGAGGAAGAAAAAGAACGTTTACGAAAAGCAGAGGAAGCTAAACGTAAAGCAGAAGAAGAAAGACGCAGATTATCCGATATTGAGAAAAAAAAAGCAGAGGAAGAAGCGAAGCGTCTGGAAGAAGAAAATGCTGAAAAAGAACGATTACGAAAAGAAGCAGAGGCGAAAAGGGAAGCGGAGCGTAGAAAAGCAGATGAAGTTGCAAAAGCTGCTAAACTGAAGGAGGAACAACGTTTACGCGAACTCCGAGAAGCTGCAGAGAAGAAAGCGTTGGAATTGAAAAAAAGACAAGAAGAAGAAGCTGCTTTATTAAAGAAGAAAAAAGCAGAGGAAGAAAGATTGGCAAAAGAACTTGCTGCAGCGAAGAAGAAAAAAGAAGAGGAAGAAGCACTTGCAGCAAAAAAGAAAAAAGAGGAAGAAGAAGCCAAAGCACTTGCCAAAATTGCTAAGGATGCAGCAGATGCATTAAAAGGATCATCATCGTCTCCAAAGGACAATGCAGAGAGGAAAAAATTAGCCAGTAAACGAAGGAGTATTATCTCTGAACGAAGAAAATCAAAAGATTTATCAGCGCCAGGGAAAAAGAAAATTAAAGGTGGTGCAAGAAGAGGTGGTGGCAATTTAAAAAACAGGTTAGCAATGTGGCAAAAGAAAACGGATGATTATGCAAATAAACAAAAAAATAATATTTTTTCTTCTAAATATACTGGACCAAAAGCTGGTGGCAAAGTTAAAATTGATACAAAAGCTGCTGATTATGGTAAACCCAAAGAAGGCTCTAAAACTGCTGCACGAGCAGCAAAAGCGAAGGAATGGGTAAAAAAAGAAATTAAAAAATTATTAGACGTGATTGTAAAAATTGGTGGTAAGGACGATGAAGGTATGCCATGTATTGAATTCGGTCCATTGTTTATTGCATACCAAGACATATCCGATACTCTAGTTGGTATATTAATGCGATCAAAGAAATATAAATATTTAGAATACAAAGGTGATATGCTTTTTCAAGGTTGTCATGACAAAGTGATGATAACATTGAAACAAAAAGGTGTTGACAGGGCAAATGAGAAAGCAGAGTAAAAAAACAAAGAGAAAGAGAGAGAGAGAGAAGGTAATAAATGGACACCGAGACGTTTTAATTTTTAAAATATATTGTGTTTCTTTTTTATATTTTTTTATACGGTACCCCATAAAAAAAATACACAAAAATGTACCCCACATGTATAAACAAAATTTTCAAAAAGAAAAAGTACGACGTACAAGAGTGTGTCAAATTTTTAAATTTTTATCGACCACACGTAAATAAAATCTTGTGTGTAATGCGTCTAAAATCTGGAAAAAGCAATGTACACAAATACACACACACACACACACATCTTCTCCCTATACTCCACCCTCAAGAATGTATCAATAACATTGTTAATAATGCACTTGCCGCTTGCCTTGCCCTTATACTACTACCATATTCTTGAATTCTCATCAATTCATGTTCAATTGGGCCTAAAAAAGCATCTGCTAAATCAACTTTATTACCTTGATTATTCCAACATAAATTATGCATTGTAATAATAACAGTTCCTTTTGCTTCATCATCAAGTTCTTCAGATAATAACATCGGTACAAGACCACATGTTCTATCCTTATTTTCATATATACCTAAATTTGGTATGTCAAACGGTATTTGATGTTGTAATTCTCTACAATGCCACATCATATTTGCCAATGTTCCAGCAATATTAACTGCAACTGGTCCATTTTCCGGTTTCAATAATGTGACAAATAATTTCAACGCACCAGAATCATTTACCATCCTTGCATTTTCTTCATCTGCTGTCATTTCTACTAATTTACAACTAGATTCATGACGTTTATCTGGCTCTTTCATATTATTCATTGCTTTTTTCCAATTTCTTAAGCTTAACAATGGTTTTAATGTCTCACTATTCCTTAAGAATTTAATTAGTTCCCAATCAATAGTCAATGCATGAAATATCTCATGTTTATCTAAAGTGCCTCCACCATCTGCATCAATTCTTTCAAAACATTCTTTCAATTCTTCCGCTTTTGGTACAATTTTACCACCATTACTATTTAACGTTAACTTTGCAAACGTTACAAATTCATCAAAACCTAATTCACCTTTTACATGCGTTAAATCATGTAATAAATCTGGTAATATTGCTTTCACTTCGCTTGCCCAAGGCCGATATCTACCTTGACTACGAAAATCTGATACACTTCGTTCAACTAACCAAACAAAAGTGTTTGTATGTGGCATTGGTTCTTTTGCTTTTCGTATAGAATCTGTAATTGATTCATGTAATTTAGGTATATGTCCAGGCTTATGTCTTATTAATGGCACTGGTGGAACTTTTTTCACTTCTACTTTGGTGTCTTTATATCCCCATAACGTTTCTTTTCTTGGTGAAAATGGTGACTTAGGAAATCGAGGCGTACGCAATGGATCCCCTTTATTTGTTTTCAAACCAAATGCAAATGCAGCACCTGGACGTTTTTTTATATTTTTTAATGTCGTCATTTATAGAAGACTATATATATATATCTATTTATCTATCTATTATATTCTATATGCGTGTATAATAATATGTGCATATAACTTTTTTTAAATACAAAAAGTCTTTCTTTCACGGTGAATAAGATATATTTATGTTTTATTATTTTACAATCGTAATGATATAAATGTATATTTAACACGTGCTTGCAACAATTGCTAAATCGACAACAACAACAAACGCTTTATTTACTGTGATATTCTAAAGATATATATATATATATTTTCTTGTTGTTTCTACTATGATTATGATATACTGTATATATATGTAGAATAATATAATTAGACGAATATGTATATATATTATTGAGAATTTACAATTCATATATAAATGTGTACACCAGATTACTATCACTACACAGTACCTGGTATGAAAAATAGAAAATAAAAAGTAAAACGCTTGCGTGCTTGACCGGGATGAAACAATTCTCTCTGACGACAAAACAATTTATTTTTTTGCGGATTATTTTAAGTTTTAAGGTTTTCGGTCTGCCAATGAACCCTAACTCTAACACGTACCCTCTCAGCTTTACCTCGATTTCAATTTAATATTTTGATGCTGGTTTGCTGGTTTGCATATGTTGCACTTCTTTTTTGAATAAAAATGATGTGTTGTGATTCAACTATACTAAGAAAACACAAATTAATTAAGTTTACTATCATAGTAATATCGGAAAAATTCGTAATGTACAATATAAAGCAATAGGATATATTCAGAGATATTTTAAAATATTGAAGCACAACAACAAATAATCATGTCCTTTTCCTTAGATCACTGCGCTTCGTCCCTGATGCAAGTGTTGAATATGTCCTATGTATCACAATCCGTTTCCTTACGTTTAGTCGAATCTTGGGGTGCAGGTGCTGGAGACTTAGGTGAATATGATGACTGTAGTATTATAAAAACAGATCCTATATTGAAAGCAGCGAATGAACATGTTGGATATTGCTGGGTTGGAGAGACGGTAAATTCAGCAGTAGGTTTATGTGTTCCAAAAGTATGTACGAATGGACAAATTTTAGTGTCGGAATTTGAATTATTAGCAAATATATTGCATATACCTGTTTTTGCTGGTATACATAATACGTCAAATTTACAAGCTCAGTGCGGTACTCATGATTCAAATTTAACACTTGAAGGCAAACTAGTAATTGTTGTTTTAGTAATATTATTTGCACTTGTTATATTTGCCAGTGTTGATGCATGGAAAGTAGAATTAACGCGACTTTTGAAGCGTGGATGGGATTGTTTTGATGTTAAAGCGCAAGAGGATGCGGGTGATTTTATTGCATCATCAGCACCTTCACCAGTACAAAATCGTTATCGTCCAAATAACAATAATAATAATAATAATAGTAATAATAATAATAATGATAATCTTTACCGTCATCATTATCATAATCGTGGTAGGAAACCAAATCAACATCAAAGCGATACAGATGGAGAAGGATCTTTTAGTGATCTTGAGAATTTTTATAATAGCCATACTAACAGCAACAACAATAACAACAATAACAATACTACTATTTCTAACAATAGTAGCATTAATGATCAGGAAACAGGACGTTTTTGCACAACTATTTTACAAAGTTTTTCCATACGAAGTAATTACAATCAATTAGTTTCACGTGACTTAAGACCATTGGCACCATTACATGCAATAAGGGTCTTAGCTGTCTTATGGATCGTCCTTGGAAATACAGTTGGCTATATGGTCCCTGTTTTAAAAGAAAGTAATGGATTTTCTTTAATTGCAAATGTCAAACATAATTGGGCTGCACAAATTGTTATTGGATCATATTTTGCTGTTGATTTATTTTTCGTATTAAGTGGTTTTTTCGCTGGCCATTCATTTATAGTACAATTGAAAACGGTCAATCGTATCGGTGCATGGAAACCAATTCGTCGTGTTCATTATGGTTGCATCGATATACCAAGAATGTATGTGTATCGCTTCCTTCGTATTGTACCATCACTAGCTATGATAATGTTTGTTTACATTGGATTGACAAATTTAACAAATCCAGGTCCATTGCATTATTTATATGAAGAGAATTATGTTGCACCATGTAGGGAATATTGGTGGACAAATTTATTATTAATTAATAATTTCTTGAAATATACAACTGGGAAAAACAATGCATGCATGGATTGGACTTGGTATTTAGCAGTTGATTTCAACTTGTATTTATTAGCACCACTTTACGTCTTATTGTTTTGGAAAAATCGTAATTTAGGTATTGCAAGTGTATTTTTAACAATCGTATTGTCAATTTCATACCAAATGTATGTTGGAATGAAATTGGAATATTCCATGAATCCACTGAGTGTAAGTGAATTTGACGCATATAGATTTTCAGGATATGATAAACCTTGGACAAGGTGCATTCCATATTTGATGGGACTAGCAGCGGCAATGATGTTTCATCGCGTTGGTTCTAAAATTCGATTGAACCGCTGCTATGTGATTGGCGGATACGCCACATCTCTCGTTTTATTTATTGCCGTAGTGATTGTCGTGCCAGCAAATTATTTTGGTGGTGTTGAAAAAGTTCCAACGTTGGATCACAATGAAAGTTCGAAATCAGATACACCCGCTCATGTTATACATCAAGGCTCCTCGTATGAAAATCCTAGTTGGACAATATTAATGTGTGTTTTATATTCTGTATTTTCTCATGTAATTGTTGCCAGTTGTTGCACATTCTGGACGTTTATATTTGTCACTGGTCACGGTGGTTTCATACGCCGTGCATTAAAATGGTATATATGGACACCATTGTCAAGGTTATCATTTGGTATATATTTAGTTCATCCAATTTTAATTAATTTAGGATATACAGGTGCATATGCTTTACAATTTTATGAACCATTAACTGTTGTAACAACGTTCGTATCGATGAGTTTTTTATCGATCGTTGCATCATTTGCTTTACATATGACAGTTGAAAAGCCATCGAAACATTTATCAGTATTACTCATGGATGGATTCATGCATGGTAGTGGTATTTGTTGTGGTAATGGAAACAGAAATAACAATAATAATAATCAACTCCATGAAAATAATAATTTAGGAAGTGGATTATTGGGAACTTGAAATATGCATTAATAAAATACATATGCATATATATCATATATGTATTTTCATACGAGTCGTATCATACGAACGTATATGATGTTCGTATCATATGATACGTACATAATTAAATGCGAGACGTGTGTGTATTAGGTATATGACATATAATACAAGATTAAAAAGATGAAATATCATATCTGTTTTTTTAATTTCAAAAATATACTTCGTTAACGCGTATTTTTAAAAAATGTTCTCTCTGCACCACGAATATCTCTCCTCCCTTTCAAATACTTCGTCTCGCGTTTTTTTACAAAAGATCATATTTTAATTGAATAATACTATGATCTCTTTCCTTATGATGTTTAAACCAAGGTTTAATTGATTCAAAATCATCGACAGTAGACAATGAATATCTCTCCACAAAATAACAAAAACGTTTTAATGAATTTATAAATAAATGCTCATATCCTTGTTTAATAAAATCAGGAAAATGATTATGCAATATATGAGCAAATGACCTTGTAAATAGCGACGCTATTTTTTCTTTATTTCCATACGTATTTTGTGGATCATCAAAATATTTTGTAACACAATCTATGACACGATGCATATAACTTATAGCTGAGATATTTTCAGGCTTTGTAAGATTGGTGTCACCAAAATCATAACTAAAGCATCTGCCTTTCCCAGCGCACATCTTTGGACAGGTTGACTCTTTGCATTCAATTATAGAAACGAAGACACACAAGTCATTATATATGGCTATTAAATTCACTACGATCCAATCTTGTATTTCAATTGTTTCTGGAACATTAATTGATTTTTCAATATTGGAGCTCGTCCATCCAAGACAATATTCACGAACAAAATTATCAAAACAAAAACTATGAATACTGTTTCTTGGAAAAAAATACAATGGTTTAGCACTCATACTATAATTTAATTTGCGTTTGCCTTTGAGTGGACTGTCATTGAAGTACCCGTTATCAAAATCTGTAGAAGCAGCACTACGATATCTTGTTGTATAATTAGCAGGTGAGTTCAAAAGTGGTTTTTGTTGAAAGTTTACATTAAAATTATCTTCATCTAAAAACAAAGGTTGCCCAGCACTGTATGCAGAGGATGAGAAGGATGAATTCTTTTCAATTAAATCATCAATATCATCTGCACGACAACATAACGTTTGCCCCATCTTTTGTGTTATAGTTGGTTTTCTTTTGATTGTCACAAAACAAACCTACAATGACTACTAGATATACTACACACTACACGTGACGACTAGTAATTTCACCCAGTTTTTGTGTTGTTGAATTTGTGGCTGAAATGCACAAATGGTTGCAAATGTGCAAATTTTATTATAAAACTTTTTAGTATATATAATTGTATACTAAGATTCCTATTTGATTTGATTGCAGTATTAGTATACAAATATATATACTTTTATATATTTTTAAAAAAGAGAAGGTCTGTCAGGGGGTTTATTCCCTTAAACGTTAAATTATATAAAACTCTAAACAACCTAAACCTCTTCCTCTTCTCACTTCTCACAACATACAGGTTAAGGTAGAATCTCATCATGCAAAAAAATTCAAAAAAAATAACGAGCATCAGCTGCAATCTGGCAATCCTGCTGGCCTTCCATTCCATGGCCTTGCTTTAGCACCTAAAGGGGTTAGAGTAAAAGAAGGGTTTTGATATTTAAAAAAAAACTTGTTTTTAAACATTGTTTATATTATAAAAAAATAAAAATTTATACGCGCACATTAAAGAAGATGTTGCATATATATATTTTACGAAAAATAATGCTGCTGTTAATAAAAACTTTTAATTCAATTCTTCATCATCACTTTCATTATTCGTAACGATAATGTGATTATGCTGATTCTCATCATCATCATCATCATCAAGTTCACTCTCAACCTCATCGTCATCCTCCTCCACAACAACAATGTTACCATCAATATTGTTGTTGTTGTTGTTATTATTATTATTATTATTAGCAGCATCCGCATTTCCTTGTTGAATTTGAATCCTTATTGATTCATTATTATTATTTTTTACTTTTCCTGGTAATTTTTGAATCAATTTGATTCCTAATGTTTTCCATCGACGATTTAAAATATCTTTAATTATGGATTCGTATCGTTTTTTGGGCGCTATAACTTCTGGTGAATTACAATTGTTGCTACTCTTATTACTTTTTGGCATTATGCTTGCTTTTCTAGTCATTCGATATTGATCCATAATTCTTTTCCCTGTATTTGGTTTTAAGAAATAGTCAATACATGACAATTGTAAGTTACGTGCTCCATGAAATTTTGCAAAGATATATACATCCACCACATTGTCTATATCTAAACTTTTTTGCAAAATACAGCCACATAAAGTTTTTAATTTTTCTAATGTATATTGATCAGCAAGTTGTAAACATTCCATCGCAGTTTCTGGCATTATACTATCAATTTCAACTGTTCCACTATATAAAAATTGAACCAACATTTTGACAACGTCATATGGATAATCTAATTTAACTGTATGTTGATTCGATTCTTTAAACGAATGGGAAAACATGGCACGGAATGGTGAACAACGACAGCACAGAACAATTTTATGCGCATTAATCTTTTGTCCCTCTTTTGTTTCAATTACAACGTCAGAAAATTGATCATTATCAAACATATTCGAAAATCCTTGCCATTCCACTGGCAACGTTGTTACCGTTTTGATACTCTCTGCCATCGGACAAAGTAAATCTGGTCTACGACCTAATGCATAATGAAGTGGGACACAATTCTTATTATCAGGAATACTAAAATCGGCATTGTTTTCAATTAATATAGCGGCAGCTTTATAATGTCTTCTGCGTATAGCTTCATGCAAAGGAGTTCTTCCCATTGCATTTTTTTCATTTATCAATGCGCCAGCTTCTATTAACATTGTTATGCAACTAGTTAAACCTTCCGCCGCTGCGACGTGCAAACACGAATCGCCACTTCTTTCCCCCGCAACTTCCATTTTTGAGTTTACATTTGCACCAGCTTGTAGCAGCACACGAATACATTCAAATTCATTGTTAATTAACGCAGCATGCAATGGTGTACCGCCATCAACATTGACAGTTCCCATATTTGAACCTTGTTCTAATAAAAATTGCGCACAAGTAGCATGGCCATTACAGACACTCCAATGCAATGGAGTATCACCACCACCATCTTGCAAGTCTATTACTGCACCATATGTAAGCAATAAACGGCAAAGGTGTGTATGGCCCATACATGCAGCTTCATGTAATGGTGTTCGTAACTCTGCATTAATAATGTCAACTGTCGCATCATGTTCCAACAGCATTAATGCAAAATCATAATGTCCTTCATATGCAGCATTATGTAAACTAGCATTTCCATCATCCATTTGTACATCAACAGAAGCTCCAAATTCTAATAAGATTTCTCCAGTAGCAACATCTCCATGATTTGCTGCTGAATGCAAGGCTGTTCCACCATCTGCATTTTGAGAGTGTGGATCTGTTGGACTTCGCACATCAGAGTTTAAAGCTGCGTTTAAAATTGCAAAAACTGATTGTGCTTGGCCTTTAAATGCAGCCCAGTGTAAAGCAGTATCACCATTTGAATCGCCAGCATTTGCTCTTGCACCGTTTGCAAGTAAATATTTCACGGTTTCAACATGTCCATTAGCTGCTGCGCAATGCAATGGTCGCTGCATATCACTTTTTGAGGAATTGATATCAATGCCATTTTCACATAATAAGGCAACAATGTCAACAGCACCTGTTGCTGCTGCATCGTGCAAAGCACTCCAACCTTCTTCATCACGAGCATTTAAAACATCATTGTAAGCAACGCTTTTTGCATATTTCACTTTATTTAAAAGCATTTCAACTATTTCAAAACAATTTTTAGCACATGCACTATGCAATGCTGTTCGACCATATTCATTACGTAAATCAACTCGTGCTTTGGAAGATGATAGTAACGTTTCTACTGTTTTTGTATCTTTATTTGCAATTGCATCATGTAATGGTGTTTGACCTTCTAAATCGGATAAGTTGACATTCGCATTATAATTAATTAAAATTTGAACAATATCAACATTACCTTGATTGCACGCTAATAATATTCCTGTATTACCATCATTATCTTTTAAATCTACTTTTCCACCAAATGTCAACAATAATTCAAGTGCTTCTGAATGATTATTAAATGCAGCATCGTGTAATGGATTTCTACCATCATTATCCGTAGTAAATATATTTCCTCCATTCTTTATTAAACATCGCAACGTTGAAGTATTGCCACATTGTGCTGCACGATGCAATGGCGTTTTTCCACCTGCATCACAGGCCTCTAAATTTGCACCATTATCTAAAATTAACTGTACAACGTCTTGATTTCGTATCATTGCACTGATATGCAATGGTGTTAAACCACATTCACCGGATTTATTTACGAAATTTTTCTTATTATTATTGGCATTTTTTTCCTTTAACAATTCTTCTATATTTTCTATCTTATCATTTAATAATGATATATGTAACTCATCCCATGAACCTTCTTCAAATGCAGTAGTTATATTTCCTGATCGTCTACCTATTGCTCGTCTATTTTTAATTTTTGCACGATTATTACTATTTGACAGATTGGAAAAGCTTCCATTAGTAGAAAATAAATCGTCGTCTTTATTATCATCATCCTCATAGTTATCACCATCATCAATGCTATTATTATCATTATTATTATTATTATTAATATTATACGTGCTACTACTGGAATTGTTCGTATTTTTCAATCGTTTATTACCATCTAAATGGTTTATATACTTATGTTCAGATTCAGTCGTATATTTATCATCTTCAACCATATCTACAAAGTCACTGTCATCATCATCATCATCATCATTAATGGTACTGTCTGAATCATTATTGCTTGCTCTGCTGCTGCCGCTGCTGCTACTATTAATATGTTTCTTTTTCCCAATGTTATTACTGCTTTTTCCAATCTTCTTGTAGTGATGATTGCTATTAGTCGACGAGGCAGATGCAGAAATATTTTTAGACGAAATTTTACCACCCTTGCCCTTCGCTGAATTTGTTGTTGCTTCTATTAGCAATTTAATAATTTTTACGTATTGAGCTGATCGACCACTCCAAAATATTGGAGTTTTTCCTTTATTATCACGAAGAATAGGCGAACCATGCTCTAGTAGATATTTTACAATGTATAAATGTCCCATATATGAACCGTAGTGCAATGCCGTCCACCCGGACGTATCACGAAGAACTAAAGCTCTTGCCCCACCTCTTTTCACCAAGTATTTTAAACACTCCAAGGAATTGTATTTTGCAGCTACATGCACAATAGATATTTTGTCCTTTACATTGTTTTCCCATAAAAAGTCTAAATTATTTTTACTATGTAATATTTGTTTAAGTTTCTTAAATTCATTTCTTCTTACTATACGAAATATATTTGCCATTTCTTTTTGTAATGTTTTTTTATGATTGTCATTATCTACATTCATCATTTTTCAATTATGAGAATAAAACTATATATGTGATGTTGTTCTATGTTTTATATATATATAAATATATAGGAATATTGAATATATTATAATTGATATATATCTAATCTATGTCTTTAATTGCGCGGATATGTTACAAATTTACTTTTGGTTTGTTTGATACAATATATATATATATACTTTACGACTCAGGAGGCGCGCTATTAGAGAAGAAAAATAAAATATTGTAACGCCTATATGCCTCTATCTCTTATTGAACCTGATTATTCCATTTAATGCTGTGTATATGTTATTGCGACATCAATTTCTATCTCTCCTATAATCCCTATGTAATATATACCTTCAAATATATCGTAATAGCATATCACAGCATTAAATCATAACACCTGCTATTCCTATACTAAATCACCAACCCCCCAGCTGGGCCGGCCGCAAGTTATTATTATAATCCAATTTCTACAATAATATAAATATGGATCCTCTTTAGTTGGACTTCTGTAAAAATATTTCCAATAATTCTTCAATTTTAGACAAAGGTTCACAATATCTTTTTACAAAGTAAATTATTACACGAAATTTTTTTTTTCTGTCCTAAATCCAATCGCAATCTAGATGACAGAGATGTGGCGATTGATAGTACCAGACATGGAAAAGATCACAAAGGCAGGGGTGTCTCTTTATAATTATGAGAGGCGTACAGCTACAAAATTATTTTTTTTTAAAATAAAAACACAAAAACTCATCTTTTTATATTGGTACATCTTCTAATTCAGAATCGCTACTATTCGTAATTGTAGGTGCACTATAAGTATTACGCGATCGGTTCTCTACGCTACTATCTAAAATGACATTATCATTCACATCACTATGGATCTTATTATTATTATTATTATTACTTATATTATCATTTTCATCATTTAACACTTTATAATTTTCATCTTTATCACCAAGGAATTTTTTAAATGCTTTTTTTCTATATAAAGTAAATAAAAATATACAAAATACTATTGATGCAATTATGTACCACAATATGGGATCAATACCAAATCGTATTCCACATGTAAACCAATCATATAATATAGCAAATGAAAATGTATATTTTGCAAATTTTATCAAATTCATTGCAATATTATTTGATATTTTTAATGGTATAAAGTTGTTTACAAATTTATCATTGGATTTGATTTCTTGTGCCATTAATGAGACAAATACACCACATTCAATATTTAATGCAAATGAACCAAATACAGAAAGCATCGTTAAAAATCCTTGTGGATTAAGCAATGCCATAATTAGAATTATACCAAACCCGATTATATACAATATTATTTTTACCGACAGTAAACGATTGAAAAATGGTTGTTTTTCATTATTATTGATAGAAGAAATATCAGCTGAAATATTGTTGTTCTCTGATTCATTTGCATCTTTCTCCGTAATAAATTTAAATGAGATACCATCTAAAACATGTTTTAATCCTTTGCCTAAGGTTAGGAAAGACACAGTAATTGAAACTATAACAAATCCATCAATAAAAAATATGGTCCATCGATATGCTGGAAAATATGTTTCAATAATATGAACAACTGGTATTGTTGAAATTTCTCCATTATGATAGCAATTTTCCAACGTATAATTATTATATTTTTGATTTTCATTATTATTATTATTATTATTAACAGCAATATTATAATCATTCGTTTGTGGTACAATTTGTAATACAAATAAACACCATAAAATATTTAATAAAAAACATGCAAGTACACCCAAAGTAATAGAAATTCTAAAACCTTGTATTAATTTTTTATTTTCTTGTTTTGCAAATGTTTTCTGTTGTGTCGTAAATACATTTCCATTATCAAAAATAAAAGGTAATTTCTCATACATCACCGGCATTAAATTTACAACTCCACCCAATGCGAATGTTCCCATTAAAAATGGTTCTAATGCTGCACCAAAATCATCTTTCGATTCAATATTAATTAAATCTGCAACAACACTTACTGCAAATAATACACATATCAATGCCAATATTTTCAATATCGTTAAAATAGAAATGATTGGTTTTATATAATCGCCACTTAATAATATAAATAAAGTATAAATCAATGTATATGGGACAATCAATACATGATAATCTTCAATTTGTAATAAATCAGCATATGCTTGTGGTCCAGCTAGTGCATAACTTATTAATACTGCCATAAAGTGTAATATGACAGCAAAGTCAAATGTACGTGCTAACCAAACATTGGTAAGAAACAATCTTCCAATACGGTGTAAATCTGGCTTGTCTACATCTGTGTCATTGTTTGATTTATTATTTTTATTAATAATAATATTGTTATTCTTTTGATAATTATTTTCACTTCTTAAATCACCAAATACATTTAACGTTGTTTCACCTAATTTTTCAGCAATCAATGCAACATGACTATGTTGCAATAATTCAACCATTAAATACACAACGCTAATTTGCATACATAAACAAATGATAAATATAAATATAAATGGCAA
>Ga0099797_101007_pt1 | contig 15905 bp, 15 predicted proteins | sample Uncmet_Sort48C_1_FD_89871 | JGI IMG/M metagenome (GOLD analysis project Ga0099797, IMG submission 89871) | Marine eukaryotic communities from CALCOFI LINE 67, Pacific Ocean - C012_Sort48C_1 | ecosystem: Environmental > Aquatic > Marine > Oceanic | place: Pacific Ocean: Monterey Bay | collected... | reverse complement strand
ACCTGCCTATCGTAGATGTCGGCGAAGTCGGCCGACCGAAGTCCGTTCGTTTCAATGACCTTTAAAACGGCGAGGACAGCGGCAACCTGTTTTGCATTCACACGCAGCTGCACCAGCTCGGCGTCGTTGGCCGACTTCTTCGTTCTGGCACTGATTGCAGTTGACAGGTCGGAGAACATCCGCAGACCCGTCTTGCACTCGGCACCGTAGTACAGCGGGTTGGTTTTGTCCGCACTCTCGAATTCGCCGACAAGCGCGATCACATCCTTGTCCAGGTCTCTAGGCTTGCGGCCGCGAGTCTCTGATTTGTTCTGCGAACCTGCCGCGGGCTTTGGCTTTGCAGCAGGCTTAACAGCAGCACCACCCTTACGTTTGCTAGAACCATATTGGCAGTCAGGAATAGGAGCGGGAGGTATATTATCACATATAATGTAATGGGTTAGATAACATCAATCAAAACAAATGTTTACAAGTATTGATGTCATCGATTTGGAAATAAACTATATTCAACTACATATGCTAACCAAAATATTCCGGGTCAACCAACACGACCTGTATGATTTTCACATATGTTTGATACATATATGTAAGCAGTAAACAATGTTTGCAACAAAAGCATGCTAGCACGAGAAACAGTGTGACATTATCACTTTCTTAAAGTAGCTTGCAACATTATTGCCCTTTCCATTTGGGATCGTTGTCCCTGGATCTATGAACCAGAAGCCACTGGAGGAGGTGTGAATGATCCAGATGCTGGGGACTCCCCAAAGAGGCTCGGTGTCACAGGGATCTCCTGAGGTGAAGTCAATGATGCCGGCATTGATGCTTTTGGCGGCGTCGATGAATCCGACTTTCCTGGAGATGGAGCTGGTGTTGCCGCGGGGCCCGTGTCGTTGCGCGACTGGCCGGAACCCGCCGATGCCGACCCAACAGGGAGACCGGGAAGCATCGACTTGACCATATTCTGGAACAAGTCACTCCTGTTCGTCTCAAGGTCTGTGGCGTCCGTCGGGGCTAAGCCTTGCGAGAAATCAAAGTTGGTGTTTTTGTAAGCGGCCTTCACATCGATGAAGTCGACCTCTCTAATGTCTTCCTTGGGGACCAACACACCATCGACACCTGCCACGACCCGGCGAATGTGCCCTGTTTGGTCTTTGTTCGCGAACTCAATCAAGTAAGCCGACAGACGCCAATGTTTATAGCCGGGGTGTTTCACTTGCATCTCCGACCCTTCACGTGTCTGCAAAACTGAGTCTTCTATTTTGTCCCAGTCGATGTGACAACGACGAACGCCGCCTCCTTGCTGTACAAGCACTTCCACCGATTTGTTGACCAATGCCTGGTGATGATCCATGCTTTCCTCTGTGGCCCCAACTTCTAACTCCCATGCTTTCATGGAAAGAGCTTTAGTTGCAGCCTTACTGTTCTTCACTCGCACGCAAAACCCACAATGTGCCCCTGCGGTCTTGGCTTCGACGGGTGGGTATCCCCACCAGCATTGCTCACGGATGGCAATCTGAAGAGAGATTGGGTCTAAATCGCTATCTCGGAATTTGCACGTGCGGCACTTTCGGCCGTCCGGTTGGAATGGAGTGGCCTTTGTAAACTGTAAACACTGTTAACCGCATTATCCCAGCATGACCCTAACTATAATTCGTGTCACCTACCGCTCGGGATCTTCAGCCTATGATCTTTAGCTTGGGATATGTGGCTTGGAAAGATTGTCTTCGGAACTTTAGCATGGGACCTTGAACTTGGGATCTTTGGCTTGAGATTCTTGGCTTAGGATCTTTAGTTTGGCAACTTTGGCATGGGAATGTTGGCTTGGAACATTAGTTACATTACTTATGACACGAGCTTGGAAACATCAATCTGGGAACTTTAACCTGGGAACCTTGGCTTGGCAACTTGGGCTGGAAACATCAGCATAGGAACTTGAGCTTGGAAACTTTGGCTTGGGTACTTTAGCTTGCAAACATTGGCTTGGCGCTTCTGGTTTGGGAGCTTTAACTTGCGAACTTAGGCTTGGCAACTTAAACTTGGGGGCTTTGGCTTAGAACCTTTAACTTAGAAACTTGAGCTTAGAAGTGTTTGCTTGGAATCTTTAGCTTGGGAGCCTTGACTGTGGTAGTTTGGCTTGGGAATTTGGCAATGGTTTATTTGAAGACTGTGTGCAACCCATTGTTTTGATAATCAAAAGTTGACAACACAATGGCTGCTATGAACACAACTAGGCATCGAAATGTGGAGGAATGGGGCATCGGAGCCTGGGGGAGTGGGCTGGACGTGGCTTGGGGAATGGGTGGGGCCTAGGATGATTTCCGCATTATTAAGAAGTCGAGTAAGAACCCTTCTAGAGACACCCAGTTAGGAACATGGAAACCCCAAACTCAAATCATGTTATGGTGAAACATCAACATAGAAATGTTGCAACACAATTGATTCAACAATGTACGCAACGAGATTGACAACATGCTACATGGCATCGACATGCATGCGAAGCGAAACAAAACATACACCAAGCAAACTTCACTGTGCTGTAAACCATCTGCATACTTCAATGATTCCTGGACACTCTAATCATGATGTGCTTGTCCGCGCCAAAAGAAAGACGAGTCAATGTTCAAAGTGTGTCTTCATTGCGGTTGCATGTTTCAATTTTGCGATTATGCTATGACCGTCATAGCCTTGCAATACACACAACGACCCTTCCAATTCTATTCCCAACCGACTTAACCTTACACCAAGTCAAGGTATACACTTGGTCACCATCCTCAATCAACTCCTGCTGAACAGGCCCGTTCAATCCCTGCTTCGAACTTGATGAACGGTGCGAGGACTTGACACCCTTGGGTTTTGTCATCTTCGTGCCCTTCATATTCATGTCTTGAAAGGCATCATTCAATTCCATGCCACCATCGGTCATCCTTTCCTATCGGCTACCTATTGCCAGATGGATCCCCAACAAAAGCTTCAAGAGCCTAGCAATGGGAATGTTATATGTGGTGGCAATATGGAGGATAAGGCAGTGATAAGATGTGTGAAAGCATAACATGACACATAAGCATATGACACAAAGATGATAAACAATTTCATATGCCAAACCAGAACCATAATATGCAACACTGACAAAACAAGTGTGTGTCAAAGCAATCATGTTTCATGAACATAGGGCCGCGCGGCCGTACTGATTATCGCCAACAAGACATGTATTTGATGACTTAAAATTCACTCAACCATCCTATCCTGCGTGAGGAATATATGCCAACAAGGGCCTGCACCAGGAATTGTTGCACATTTGTACTAGGAGAATTTGTCCCGGGGACTATATATCTTGCCATTTTCATTTGGATGTGGTGGTACTTGGCATAAATACCAAGTCAAAACAGGAATCTAATGTGATGAAATCGGAATCAAGCCCCCCGGGAAGCCTTCTTATATGTTTTTTCTTTAGTAGGATTGGCCGACTAATTTATATCGAATATGAAACATGTGAACAATGATGTGCTACTGACTATTCTGACATACCTATGCTTCCTAACCAATGCAATCACGCCGCCCCCTTACAATTAAAATGCTAAGGCACTAGTCTTAAACCATAAACTGACAACTTCAATGCACACACCATCTTTTTCCGATGTCCGCATTCGAAGGCTATAACATGATTCATGCAAACGATTTCAGAATGCATCATGTGTGTTTCCCAATGCCCCCCTCACCCATGTGAACATACATGATTTATGCGGCTCTCCTTGTTTGTTACAATGGTGACCTCGTGACTTGTGCCTTGGCATAGAGAATAATCTTATATAGTTATGGGGAATAACTTATTATTGTTTCACAACCACTCATGCGGCTAGTCAATCTTTCCGTAGGCTTCCCAAATCATGCTGGAGCCCCGCAACCTGCCTATACAAAATGGAAATATGTGTAACTCAAAATAATTCAAACCGACATCCATTGGGAAACATCGTGTGAGCCAATCATATACAAAGCATTGTGTGAATGACGTTCGAATCATTGTGCGACTATCGCTGCGATTCCAGAAATAACTGTGATTCGGGTTTGATGAGTGTTTATTTTCCCGCAAGTTGGGGTCCCTGGTCCCGCAATATACCAATGCAACCTGACCTAATTTATTTGTTTTTTTTCAGACAGGAAAGGGGCCGAGGCTTTCCTCAAGAACGGTGCCGGCACCGACAAGAAGCTGCATGGAGCATGCTGCATGGACCATGGTCCAGCATGGACACTATATACACTGCCAATGCAATGCACATCGCACACACTATCACTAGCTGTACCTTGCATCATATATACACTGCCACTGCAATGCACATCGCACGCACTCTCCCTAGCTGTTCCGTGCATCATTCATCAATCGCTCTGCGAAGAAGTACTCGTGGGAGAACTTGCCGAACTGGGTGAGTCTTCACTGCTAATGCTGTCGTGATCTCCTCCAGCATCCGTCGAAGAGTCGGTACCATATGTACCAGCTGTTGCTATGAGTGCTATCTTAAGAGCCGCGTAGTGGAAGCCTGACCATGCATTGCCTCCAAGGTTGCTGATCAGTTCGTACTGTTCAAGGTGCTTCATATTGTCTCCGCATGAAAGCGGCACCGGGAGCGGGCGGCGCCAAACCCTGTCGCCCCATAGGATTGTCCTCATCAACTCTGTTGCCTCCGCCAAGCGACCGACGACCGTGCCCTCACTGTCATGGTACCGCATGAAAAGGCGGCAGCTCCCCGTCAAAGTCGGGGGCAGTGACTTCCACGGGCTGCTGAGTGGTGTGCCGCTCTCCTCGTCCAGGTGCGGGGAGCATATCCGCACAAGGGTGGCATTAACATCGACGAATTCGAATGTCGCGGCTGGGTCGAGGCACGGCCACACAAGCATCAAGAACAAGGCCGTCTCCGCCTCGCGGGGCAAGAGCCCCGCAAATTCAATGGAGGTGTTATACAAAGACACGTCTAGTGGCCAGGGCAGCCCTTGCTGTCTGTACAGCCTTAAGTGGTCAACCTTGTAGTCGCAATCTGTTTTTCCGCTCTTGCTGGTGGTTGTTTGTTGTAACGCATGACCCGAGGGAAAATAATTACGAACGATAGAACCGAAATAAAACAAAAAAGAAAAACAAACATGCACACCAACAAACCAAACACCCAACCAACCAAGCAACCAAACAACAAAGACACAACCGGCCCAATGCCTACATGTGAACAAGGAACAACCCTCATACGACACCCACGAATATTTTTACATGCAACTCAATGCTGGACAAGATGACATAGCGTTGTACTTGTATGATCATGTGAGTTACATTCCACGTGTACAGTAATATCCGGTCCGTTACTAAGTATGTCACAAAAAAAACGATCCTGATGCGCGGTCCACACTCCGCCAAAGGCTTGAAGCCGGCTGCACGTGACTCCTCCGCCCGAACCTCATTGTCCCGGGTGAAAAAGTGATCGAGGGAGAAGCGGTTTTCTGGAACCTTCAAGGAAGAAAGCAATGTGAGGAAGAAATGTGAGATGTCTGCCTCTGCTCCAACAAGGTTTCGCAAACCAAGCCACCACAATCTGTGCCGTGGGATGCACAGCCCACGCTCTTTGGAGTCCATGTCCACACAAACTGCCCAATACTTCCTAGCTTGCAGCTGCTGTGTCAACCACTCCGCATCGCTCATATCTGAACTGGGAAGTTTCTGGGCCAAATTCGGCACATTCTCCATCATGACTTCCTGTGGCTCGTGTGTATCGATCGTACTGAGAGTTGTCGCGGCCCCAATACCCGTGGCGTCCTTGCCTTGCTGTGCACAATTGACGTTGCCGGCGGACCTTGAACTAAGAGAAGTTCTGCTTGTGCAAGGGAATCCAGAGGCAAGTGCATGAACGGGTGGAACCCCTGTCTGCTCCCCAGAGAAGTGGTCAATGACATCAGCTGATGCCATCTCCTCTGCCTTGATCACCATGATGAAGTTGTCGAATTGAGATTTCAGGAATTCCACTTTCGACATGTCGTGTTCTGCCATCATAGGATGAGCGAGTTTAATCTCTATTCCATATCGAAGTCGCCAGAGGCGGGTGAGAGCGACATCCACGTGCTGCTTGACGTTGCATCCAGCATAAAGTGCCATCAAGTTAAGCACCTGCCCATCATGAAGTGCTGCAAAGCGACGGATGCCATTGACTAGCTCCAATTCCGTCGATGGATCTAAATTGTCGTGTAACTGCCACAGATACTCGTCGAGCATATCCTGAGAACTCCATGCCTGCGCTACCCCCATTATCTCATTTGTGTCACCCTCGGTGCTGACAAGATTGCCATCCTCGCCCACCAATGCTGGTGGCTCATCATCCGAATCAGACACCTGAGACGACGGAACGTCATACACCTCTGGCTCCAAATCATCGAACTCGCCGAAGTCAGCCTTGTAAATAGACAAATATCGGATGTATTTAGAGTTATTTGAGCGACCGTCGAACTATTTTAAATTATTTTTTATTTTTTTTAATTATTTAAAATTAATTTAAATTAATTTAATTTATTTAAATTAATTTCGATTCCTGGGATTTTCTGGGATTTTCTGGGATTTTGGTTTTTCCGTCACCCTTAAAAATTGAAAAATTCTTACATAAATTTTCGGCCCTGGGATTTTCTGGGATTTTCTGGGATTTTCGTTTTTAAAAAAATGTTGTTTTTTTTTAAAAAAATAAATAAATTAATTTTATTTAAAAAATAACAAATAAATTAAATTAATTAGTTTTTTTTGACTTTCCGGCGAAATAATTTAAATAGTGCGGCTGCGCATCGACATTCTGACTTTTCCGGTCAATCGGGAGGTATTCTGGGGGGTGTTCTGGGGGGGGTGTTCTGGGGGGGTGACATGTTAATTATCCCGGCCAATGGTAGTGTTTATTATACGAAACCGCTGATATGGCGGGCCTGTTGCGAAAGATACAACCCATCATGTCAGCCATGCGATTATCTGCAACCGTTGGCAATTCGATGCCACTCAACTGGGACTCCTCGGGTACCGGCTGGGACTCCTCGGCAATGTGATCATCTGATCCATCGGGTACCAGCTGGGACTCCTCGGCCATGTGATCATCTGATCCATCGGGTACCAACTGGGAACTGGCAGTGGGCCGGGACTTCAATGGTGCAGGCCGAAACGCAGCCATGGGTGGTTCTGTCACCGCATCCATGCGTGCTTGGCTTTCGGCAGCTTGCCGTGCTGGCTCGTCTTCATCGTCTGAAGGGTCGGCGAACACCGCAAATTCCGACAAATCGATTTCCTACAAGTTGTGAGGGATAAGACAGGATCGGCTGTGTGCAAAATCAAACCCATGCACTCACGTAACATGTGACAAACACTGCACCACCCCCCCCCCCCATGTCACCATGTGCCATGTGTATGCGGAGCACAAAGGACACCCCGACACTCAACTGTATTGTCGACCCGCGCCACACATGTGACATGTCTATATACGAGTTGCTATGCATGCAAACATGTAGCTGAATGCAGCAAAAGTGTTGGGCCACCCTCCCGAAACATAACAACTATAGTCTAACACAATCATATATCGATGCAACAATCATATAACTACATGTGCATGCAAAACACTGCTACAACATAAGCCATACGATACAATGCTACAAGCAACGATCACTCATACATATATATTATATATATACAACAGTAAATATCCTATCAACCACGCAAATCTCTCATCAGTCCTGAAAGTCTTGAGTGGGAATGAATGGTCCATCCGAAGAAGATGCCGGTGCTCCAGAACTTGCTGCTGGCATGTCATCATCCATTGTGTTACCAATACCACTATCGCTGCGCCACAACTGTCGTGCAGTTTTCACCCTCTTCACCGGTTCCTCCTTGGACTCCGTGTTCTCTTTCGTTCCCGTCACCTCACTCGGTGTCTGTCCGGCTCCATGAGGTTGCTTAGACTTCTTTTCCTTTTTCGGCTTCTTTTCTTTCTTCGCTTCTCCATGAGGTTGGTCGGCTTCGCATTCTGGCTTATCCTTCTTCGCCTTATTCGCCGCCTTCTTATCCTTCTTCTCCTTCTTTTCCTTCGCTGCTTTCGGCGACTTAATCGACTCGGGCTTATTCACCTTCTCCTTATCAATGTCGGATGGGGCGGGATCGGCGCCGCCTGGCAACGACTTTCGAATGTTGTCAAGGGCATCTTTGAAGCTACCGTCTGACATCAAGGTCTTCTCGAAGTTTGACAACTAAATGCAATCTATGCAAGCTGCTACAGCTCGCTTGAAGCCAAAGGAACAATCAGAATGAAAGATACTGAAACTCTATGAACCTCATTAACACGGTTGGTGGGGTACTCTTGGCACAGTGTTGGCATGCCATATAATTGCAATTGCTAAAACAAGGAACATGCCTCATACCGAGAACACCTGATGTGTCCAAACGAACCCACCCATAAAGGCGATTGAATACATAGTTGGATAGTCCATATGTGTTTGTTTTGATATTTGTTTCGAATAATTGCACGGACTTCTCGAATGGTATTTACAATGAGCAATGACTCCGGCCATCACTGTTGTTCCATCGGCCTTGTGGGGCCCGCTTGGGCCCAATAAATTGTTTTGCAAGGACCATGTCGGCCATATGGGCCGTAACCCATTCTCTTTTTGAGTTCCCAATGGGGCCAATTGCGGTCCGCCTACCGAGGACTCGCATGAAATTTGGTTTCGCCATAAACTTTCACAATAAACTTGGAGGGGGGGGTAACTCTCAATGCTGGAAATGCATGTTTCGTTTTCCATGGAACTTAAAAATTGTACCAAGTGAAATCTATAGGGACTCCTGCAACAAGTGCTTAAAAATTAAAATAATCAAATGGGAATTCTCGGACTAAGTATGTACAGAAATTGATGGCACACTGACAATGTGTGGTCCGAAAAGAATCCCCCACTCAGCGCTCACGCTTAGCACATGCCGCACATTTCCACCAAGGTTTTGCATCCACATTACCCACAATTTCAACAGCACCGCGCTGAGCCTCGGGCTTGACCTGCTCGGCCTCGGGCTTAAACTGCTCGTCCTCGGGCTTCGACTTCTTAGAAGTGCTCGGCTCGGATCGACGCACGGGTCCACTGTGACAAACCGCACCATCTGGGATCGCAAACCGATCTGCGCGATCCCTTGCCCATTTGGGGCGTGGAATCTTCTTCGCAACGATGGGGGTGTTCGACCTCTTCGACTTGGGCAAAGCTTTGCTCTGGGGCTTCTGCTCCATGCTCGAAGGCTAGGGGGGCTGTGGGGGCAACTAGCTGTCTCAAGCCAAGACAATGGGCCTTCTCGGTTGATATCATCTATCTAACCTTACAGAAACAAACTACAACCAAACACAAACAAAGTGAGTTGCCTAATCCAAAACCTCAAGAGAACATGCAAGTATTCACCATTTACATTGAATTCTGGATCCTGGCTTGTGGATACTAACAAGCCATCACAAAGTGATGAACAGCACATCAATGCAATGTAAATGACCCAACCACTCCCTAACAAAACTTGTTTTGAATTCAATGGCCCCGTAACAACCCATCCCAAAGCCATGTGTTTTTCTACCAAAGTGTTTCACCCATGCACATGTATAACTACTCTCGAATCTAAACTATCAGACACATGCGACATAGGTGATGATGCAACATATACCGTACTGGACGCAAGAAACAAGAAAACAATGCTAGGCTTGGAACACCAAAGTTGTATCGTAAGCCTATGAAGTAAATCGAGTATGATATGAGATACATGCATGTCACAATCCAACATGTTTCACTTCGATGTGTTTTGACATGGGGACGTGAAACTCATATGTTACAATATGAACAACTCCGACCAATTCAATTGCATGAGGAAACTCATGTAAATCAATCTTAGCTCTACACCAAACCCATATCCCCATACACAACTCCTAATCCTCCTCCTTCTGATTCCTTCTCATCCTTTTTATCCTTAGTCTTGGTGATGTGGTTTGATTTTGTTTTGTGTCCGGACATCCACTGCGACACCCCATCTGCAGAAGGGACTTTGATCAAGCATGCTAAGTCTGAGCAAGCTACAGAGAAAGAAAGAAAAAACTGAATGACCATGGCCATGGAACAACTATTGCCTCATAGGTAAACACTACTTATATGGTTCACATTAGCTATTCGAATTGTTATATTATAGCATCATTATATGTATACAATAGAATTCGAAGCCACACTTACACCGCGACAGGCCTTGGGATTCCGATGGGTTCTCCGTCCGACTCGTCGGACAACGGATCCCGTTCTCGCTCGAAGAGCGGTTCATAAAGACCGGTAGCTTTTGCCTCGAGTCGCAAGGCTTTCCGTTGCACTCGAGGAAGAGCTGTTGCATTAAATTGACTATAGTGCCACTCTGGATCCGCATGGCACTCTAAACTAAGAAATGCAAAATAAGATCCTAACATACGCCCCTGTGCTTTTGTGGCAGCTTGCCGGGCGTTAGCCCTCGCCCGCCAAGTGCGATCAAATCCTATCCCGCAGCGAAGGCATTTGACATCTAATGAATGCCCTGCTTGATTTATAAGAATACGGCCGCACCCATACTCCATGATAACAGAGTGATTCGGTCCACCAGGACCATCATGATGGGCACCCGCCACAGCTGCTTGGAAGTCTTCCTCATCGGAATCTGGCTGGTGTGCAGCAACATAATCATGCATGTCCGACTCGCTTGAGGCACTGGAACAAAGCTCCGTGCCCGAATCACTAGACTCATCACTATTCGCAACATGACCAACCGGAACCGGCATCATGGCCACAACTTCCTTAGGCTTCTTTGGTTTGGTATTTTTCTCCGATGGCAAGTTTTTAATACCTTTCTCCATTGCCTTTGTCATTTCATCTTTGGCAGCTGCAACCTCCTTGGGCAGAGGCGGAAAAATGCGCAAGGCTCCGTGACCTACTACAACATTCCTTTTATAGTGCTGCTTGCATATCATTATCTTATGTCCAGATGGGGACTGAAATGTGATGTCCTCCAGAAGCATTGTGTGAAAAATGCGAAAATTGGATGCTTGAAGCGTGCGGAACATCTGGCCCACAAGTGAGACACACAATACATAATTGAAGTCCAGCAGAGATGTCACATCCCCAACCAATAACCATACGAATTCAAAGTGAGCTCTGGCTAAAAGGGCGAGCTTCGGGCCACTGCCCCTGAAATGGCAAAGGAAAAAGTGTTCTTTCGCCAGACACTCACATGCCTCATTAACCGCCCAAATGCAATGGGCAGTTCCACTAGGGCACTTGCTAAGAGCATTCTGCAGACCCTTCGTAGCTTTGTGGATATCGCTGGAGTTATGTTTTTTGTATACTAGCCTGCTAAGATGTGTATGTATTGTTTAATTCACACAAGTCGAGCCACACCATATATGCATCCAAACTTCTTCATTTAAAGTAGGAACCAACACATTTACAGGTGCAACGAATATGTTTGAAATACACAAGACAATTTACTTCCTTGCTACATGTTCATGTTTATGAGACTATGAATCTATGATTGTGCTGGTATTGAACATGTGCATGTACAATGTCTGCGGCTAACACGTGTATCTGACTCAGGGTAATGTCTATGTAACAAACTCAAACAGAACTATCAGGGGTCGGGTCTATGTGACAAACTCAAACAGAACTATCGACATACCCCAATGGGACGGAATTTGCAAATCCTACTCATACAGTATCACATGTGTTCATGTATTCATGTATTGCTGGGACCGGACCATGATTCTGTATTCGCAAATAATATAATTTCTCTATGGATTTGTTTCCATCAAACCTGCCCTTATCCATTAAACCAATCGGAAAACATATCTCCTGATAAATCGAGCTTCCCTGCTCGCGCAAATACCTGGATGAGCGATTCCGCATGGGAGTGTATAGCAGAATTTCCTGTCCTCGGCAATAGCTCCTCTCTTGTAAAGGACACTTGGGAATTGAAACTAATCCGTGTTGTTATATCATAAGACTGGACATTGTACGGGTGCTGGGCGGGGTCGCGAACAACACACCAAACACAAAACACAAAACAATCGAAAGCAAGTTGTGCATGCTCACAAATGGATGTTGAATCGCTACACAAATCATACCTCACAACAAGCAAATTTGAAATTCGTTCCCTATCACACGGTATGTAACCCATTGTTGCACTGCAGAAATAAAGAGTTTGTACTTGCCCTACATTTTAGACATTCAAGGCTTCCAAATAAACATTACGAGGATCCGTCATCAGCTTGAAAGATGCCTTGGATCTGTGCTTCTCGTAAAGTGGGGGCGACCGTGCGCACAAAGCCAGGCATTTCAGCATCCTCTTCTAAACCCAGCTCGTGCTGGACGATTGCCTCGAAGGCACTCAGCTTGAATGGTGTGGAAGTATCGCCTAACTCAGAGTTGACAGTTCTGTGGATTCCCCTGTCCCGCGGCACCTTGTCTATCTCCTCATTCGCAAAGACTTGCTGATCTGTGCTGTGTTTCACCGCCCTATCTTCCCAGGACTGCTTGTCAGCCTCGTTCATAAGCTTCCACTTTAGACCCAGGTCCCGTAGGAAATCATGGTAAGCCTCTTTGCCTAAATGCTCCGACGTCCGCTTGGATTCCTCATCCTTCTTGTACATGACAAAGCCAGCTGCACGATAGTTTCCTGTCTTCACATGTTGTCGACTGTGGATTGGTACACCGGCATCCAATAATTGTTGCCTGACCATGTATCGCGGATCCTGGCCGCCGTGCTTCATATGATCTGTCAAGATTTGCGTCAGAAGGCCCTTGCTGCATATAGCCTTGTATGGTAAATTTCCATACAACCACATTATCCCAGCGTGAGCCTCACTAGGACTTTTGTCACACACCGGTCGGGATCTTTAGTATGGGATCTTTAGCATGGAATCTTTGGTATGAGCTCATGGGGTCTTTAACTTGGGATCTTCGGCTTGGAACTGTTTGTTTCGAAACTTTAAGCTTGGGAACTTTGGCATGGAACGGCCACACGCATTGAAACTGTAAGCCGGGTTCAAAATGCCAGCAAGGTGAAACGGCCAGCCGGATTAAAACGACAACTAACCTCGATAGAGAAAGTTTCAAAGGGGCGACAAACGGTACTATGATGGGTTCTGCCGGAAGTGGTCTCACAACAAGATTTCAACACGAAACAAGCAGCTATGTGAACAAACAAAAACATTCTTGCAACCATAACACCCCAACACAACAAAGACACACATATTGTGACATACAGCTTAAGTGCACAACCACAACAACATGTAAGTTTTACAAAACGAAGCCTCAACTTCTGTGGATGACAGCTTGCCGTCTGCTGCTTGTCTGACTGATGCAAGTAGTCTTTCCATGCTCATGTTTGTGAATTGGAACTCGTGGTTGAGGGTTATCAAGCCATTCCGTAAGGGCTTCGATTTCGAAGCAGACACTGGGTCGTGGTAGTTGGCCACAACTTTCCGTGTGCATTGTTTATCTGTGCAACAATCAGGCAAAGCGAACGTATCTACCGCAATCCAGCCCCAATGCAGGAACATCATTTCGAAATATAACAAAACACGTCAAACACAATGAAACATAATGTTGCGGTTCAAATGTATTTACCGAAATAGTGACACATATATTCCTTAAACCACTTGGCAATATCATCCAAACTTCCAACTCGATGTGTCCAAGAAGCATTCGGGAGCTCACCTGAATATGATATGAATTTGTTTGTTGTTGCGCTGTTTTGTTTGTTTTGCCGTTTTGTCTTCGAACTACTATCTGCAAATATCTGCGAATCATTGTATCGTGTTTCCCAACCGTGTTATCTTTACAAATATGACAATACATATATATAATATGAAAACCTACACCTGCATTTATTCATTGTGACCATCCTATACCAACCTGCTTAGCTTGTCGAGGGGGATGGTACCATAACAGCATCCTGTTCATCCGGCGAAAGTCCAGGGTTAACAGCTTGAACCAGACTCAAGGGCACATTCTCGAACGGCAGAAATCGCCACATTGTCTGCGATCCTAAATCGAATCCCATGCTGCGAACTTTCCTCATCAAACGACCATGCTCCTGTTGTGAAGTCCCATTCCAGAACTGTCTGAAGAAGCATGCGAGAGGTCCTCCTGGCCGCGAGCCCGCTGTTACACACCGTGTGAGGAAGGAGCGGCACGCCATGAACGGGTTTAACTCTGGGAAAGCCAGATCCCAAAGGCCCTTGCCAGCTTGATCTTGCTTATCAAGTGTATGCATGAGTTGTTCCACGGCCACACCCATGAAAGCCAAAAGCGCACAATCCTCTCTGGCTTCAAGGCACTCCAAAAACTTCTTTGCCCGCCAGGCCTTGCGCTGCAAATGTAACCGCATCGCACTGGCTTCGTCAGTGGATATCGTTGGCGAGTCGTTAGGGGGTAGCATACTACCCCAATCCGGAAGTGCCTCATCGATAACTGATGGCAATATGTTGTGGCAGAAAATCCCTAGAGTTGTCTTGCTGGCAGACTGAGAACACGTATACCAATCGTCCAGCGATGGCAGCTCGGCATCTCTGGACTGAAGTATATCGACCTCCAATGCAGCAGAAAAAAGGAGTGATATGGCTTCCTCTTTGTCTATGTCTCTACCTGCGGTCCAGAAAGATATGGATGGCAACCTCCAATCGCCATTGAAGGCACTTAAGAATTTAGCAACGCTTGGATACATTTCCAAATCCACCGGCCTGTCATCATCAACTGTGCCATTGAAAAAAAACTCCCTCCTCAAAATCGTATGCCTAACTACTTCTAGGTTGTGACGTCCAAACTCAGGCTCAGGAAATCCAACATGGAAATCCATGCGACGAAGAGCATTCAGGAGCGCTGCCTGCATGGCATTTTGGTTTCTCGGAACGGTCGTTGTGAACGCCACTGCGTGGACGTTGCCAACCATACGTTTGTTTTTCGCATTGACAATGCGACACCCTTGATGCCCGGAACACTTGGTGCCTACGAAGCCACAATTATCAGGCGCTTCCTCGCTTGAAAATGCCTTGGTCCGTTCATTTGTCGCAGCACCGTCGGGCGACTCAGTCCAAAAACAAAACGGAATGCGAGAACACAACTGCTGAATGTTTGCTAAACTCAAAGAGGGTGCTGCTTTGTCAACTCCAGATTGGGTACATGAGGCATTCGACTTTGCACAGATAAGCGGCCGGCAAAACAACTTCACTCCGTCCAGAATACCAGTGTCTGCTTGCATTGTTGTGATTGATGCAGTGGAAGCCAACAATTCCAGGAGCCCAGAACGCGGCAGTTTCTGCCCACCATGGTCCCTGACATAGGTGGTATAGCCCACAACCTTCCACCTGCCATCATCCTGCAATACTGCGTAGCGAGAGAAAGGCAAGAGAAGATTCTGCATCCCGCCATAGCGACACCGTGTTGACATCAGGTCGTAGGCCTTGTGGATTGTGGGGACTACTGGTTGGTCGTACAAAGATTCAATGAATTCGGTCGCCGCACAAGATTGACCAATGTGAACTGCTTGTGATACCGAAGCAACTATTGCCAACTGCCTGGTTGTGCCATCAACTCCGTGTCGCTCTGACATCGACTTGCCCAGGCACCGCCAAGCATGTCTCAGAATGGCTGAGGCAGAATACTGGTTTGGGTGCTTGGGGTCTTCGGCGTCACCCAATTTGTCACCGCCTCTAATCACACGTTGATTCCATGCTGATGCAACAAGCTTGGAATCGGCTTCAGAATTCTCTGCATGCTTCTGGAGCTTTTGTGTCTCCCGTTGCTGCCTGAGGTATGCCATGTGCTGAGCAGTTCGGTGCTGTGCACCGGTGAAAGCGAAACTGGCGGGTGCAGCA
>Ga0099797_101006_pt1 | contig 15939 bp, 23 predicted proteins | sample Uncmet_Sort48C_1_FD_89871 | JGI IMG/M metagenome (GOLD analysis project Ga0099797, IMG submission 89871) | Marine eukaryotic communities from CALCOFI LINE 67, Pacific Ocean - C012_Sort48C_1 | ecosystem: Environmental > Aquatic > Marine > Oceanic | place: Pacific Ocean: Monterey Bay | collected... | reverse complement strand
CGAACGTACCTGGAGGTGATATTGTTCATGATGGCGAAGACTGCTGAAGCTCCCTGCACTCGATTAGTACTCAGGGCATGCAGAAAATGGCCAACGAGCTGAAGCAAAGTGGCGGAGAATCGACAGCTTTGGGCAACCTCGTCGACTGTTTTTTGCAAAAGCTCCGCGGCGAACGTGCCGAACTTCGCCAGCTGAAGCAGCAACACCGGGCTAGCATGGCGACGGCGGCCAATCGAATGCACGAGCAGTCGATGGAGCTGCACGTGTCGCAGGACGCAACCGCCCTGCTGCAGACGCAGCAGCAAGCGTCGAATCTGCGGCAGACGCAGGCGCTGCAGGTGCAGCAGCATGCGTCGGATCAGCGGCAGATGCAGGCGCTGCTGGTGCAGCAGCATGCGTCGGATCAGCGGCAGACGCAGGCGCTGCAGGTGCAGCAGCAGGCGTCGGATCAGCGGCAGACGCAGGCGCTGCAGGTGCAGGCGCAGCAGCAGCTGATGATGCAAATGATGCAGCAGGGGGTGGGTTCGCAAGAGATTCAGATGATGATGCGCCAGGGCCAGGTTTTGGGCCCGACCGCGACTGCTATGAGCCAGGTTAACCAGCACACTTTAGTGGTGGATCCCCAACAAATCGAGGTAGCTATGCAGCTGAATCGCGAACACTCGAACATGAGCGTGGGCGCGGCCGTCAGCCAGTGAAGCCAAAGCCAGTGAAGCCTGATGAAGGTTCAGATGCAGGCGCAGTTGAATCAGCTACCTGGACCGCACGCGCACGGGAGGATGCCTAGCGCGAATTCGTCGAGTCTGGGCAACAGCTTCACGTCTCGCGGAGCTCAGGCTCACGCGCAGGCGGGGGGCAACGGCAACGGCAACTGGCAGGGCCAGTCGCAGCCGCAGCCGCAGCGAGGCGGACCTCCTGTCGTGGATGTACCAAAAGGCGCGAAGGCCCAGCGGCGCGCGCGCGGGCCGGAGGAGAACGAGTTCCGCTTCGCCGACGTGTGCATGCCACCGCCGGGTGAAAACCAGGAGCAGGAGCTGCAGCGGTTGGTGCGGGGTTTGGAAAGAAACCTGGGCATCGCGCGCGGCGGCGCCTACGCGGCCGCAGTCAATGATAGAAGACCTTGTGTGTTGATGGTGCGCAACTACCCGGCGAAGTGGACCGCTTTCACTGTGCTGAACAATATCTTCGCCAACGACTTTATCTTAAGTGATCCAGTGTTCGCCTGAGAGATAGAGATAGTTCGCAGCATGCAGCGCAAGACCCTGCCGATGCGCACTATTTGGCTGTCGAAGAACTTGGAGGGATCGCAGGCGCTACGGCACGTCGGACTCGGACTGCTGCCTGACTTTAACGGCAGCAACGCGAACACGGTGTCGCCGATGGCGGCGGCGATGTTGACGTACGGCCGGGCCGGGAACGCCGCGCTGCTGAACGAAGCTGCCGTTCCGCGGGAGACCTACGCCTACTGGTGCCAGCACCTTGGGAACGGCCGCTACTTGCGGGACGATAGGGACATGAACTCGCCTGACATGTGAAAGGATTCTCCCGCGTGGCGCGGCTACGAGCCAGATGCGCAAACTCCTGAGAGGCTGCAGCTGCAAGCCAGGCGCGCGGCGAACGCGGTTGCGCTCGTGAATCCCGAGGACGGTGCTGTTGATTTGGATGGCGAAACCTCGGATACGGAAGCCGACCTCGCGGATACCGACAGGAGCAACAAGTACTTGGACGCGGTGCTGAACTTTTCCAAGCTGAACGTTGAGGAACTCATGTGATGGCACTCGCCTCCTATTAATCATGAGGGCTGCACGCTGCACTCGTACTGGGACTGCTTCTTCCATGCTGATGTCGAACTATGAGAAGCCCTGCCCGGCTGGGGCTTCCCCGAGAAGTACCACTCGCATATACAGGACGAGGAAAAGCGTAAAAAAGCCTTGCTGCAGCGCAAGAAGGAAATCGCCAAACAAGTTCTCTCTGATAACCTGGACTACCGTGTTCCGCTGCTGATCGAGAGCTGGTACGGGCCGGAGCTGGTCGGGGGCAAGAGCGTGGGTTACTCGTTCGTGAAGATCAGGAACGGGTCGCTGGTGCCGCGGCTGCTTGCGCTGATGAACGGGGTCCATTATGTTGGACGGAGTGAGAAGGATCTTGAATTGAAGTTGTGAGACCAGCAGCAAACGAAAGACCATGCGAAGCGCGGGTTGTACTTCGGCCCCATCAGCTCCGTGCAGTATCCCAAGTCGGGCGCGCTGGGGGAGCACGCGCGTCAAGGGAAAGCCGCGCGCAAGGGCGAGCTGAACGAATTACTCAAACAGCAGCAGCTGGCGCTGGCCGGTGGGCGGCCGCGCCTCGCGATCGGCAACGGGCAATTAGCTCTGGGAAACGGACAGTTTGCGCTGGGAAACGGCCAGCTGGCCATCGCGAACGGCGGGCAGGGTTCGCGCGGGCGTCAGCCCGCGCAGCAGCAGCAGCCGCTGGCGCTGCAGGACCGAAATGACTGGGGCTGGGACTGAAATGATTGGAACTCTAACGCCAACTGGGACCAGCCGCGGAACAGCGCGTCTTCAAACTCGATTCGCCTGCCCGTGGAGTACAACACCCAGCCGCAGCAGAACGTCAACGTTCAGTCGTTTCCAGAGCACGCGCCGGGGGTCACGAACGGAAATGGGCCGTCTGCCGCGCCCGGAGTTCCAGCTCCTGCCTCGTCGCCGTGATCCTCTGGCTTCGAGGAGCAAACGCAGTCGCAGAATGATCCGCTGACGCAGGCGGTGCTGAACACGAGCACGAGCGGGGCGCCGGTGAATACAAATGGCACCGGCACCGGCGATGCCGAGGCGCCGGTGCGGCCGCTGAAGAAGCACCGGCAGCGCGGGAAGCGGGGTGGCGTTTGAGAAGCGGCCCGGCAGGCCGAGCGCGCGCTGCTGCGGCAGGCGCAGGCGCAGTTGGCTGGTCAAGGTCAGTGGGACGGCGGCAGATGAATAAACCGTGGCGCTCCAAATGGCGCGTGGGCTGCCGGCAACCCCAACGCAAACTTGGCCTTCGCCCCCGCACCCGTGCAACAGTGGGGCGCTAACTACGTTGGAAACAACTTCCCGCCAAACGGCGGGGGGTACTACAACTAAGTCTAAATACAAGAGACTTCTTTACGTTGTTCAGGTTCACTTCTTCACGCACTGCCGTTGGGCAGGGCTCTCACTTGTGAACGCTAACAATTGAAATCATGATGTCTGGTCTCGTACTTAATCAGTGAACAAGACGTACTTAAACAAAACTCAACGTGTACTTAAAAGGTAAAGCAAGTTCTTAACCTCAACTCAAGACTTTTTGAAATTCTATCATGATACTGATGTATAGTTTGCTACATGAGACGTTCACGTCTACACCCAGCTGCTGAATAACTTCATCTAGTTAATTATCTCTCTACCTCTCTCCCACGAAGGTAATTGATTTTTTGATCTTCACTTCACAATCGCGAAGCCGAACCAAGCTGCGCAAGACCGAAAGAAATTTAAGGCGACTCGTTGCAATTGCGTGGAAATGCGATGTTTTAAAACTAAAAGCATTGGCTTAATCGCACAGCGTACTAAGCTAAGTAGAAGTAGCACTAGAAGCAGGAACGGCACCATGCACACGAAACGAATCGAATCGAAATTTAAATGCTCAGAAAAAACTTGCTACAGCTAGCAGATTTTGGTCGCTCCACGAAACAGTAAGTTATTATTTGAATCCGTCGAAAACAACTACTTCACCAAATCAACACTCTGCACTACTCTGCCATCGACAGGCCGGACAGGTGAAAGAGTAGTAACAGCAACTCCGATAGGCTAGAAGAAAGTAGAAAATGTGATTCTAAAGATCGAAGACCAAGACCTACGTAACGTAGTTGGAGCTGTCTGGGGGAGTTCAATACGGGTAAGGGTACAAAACTTTTTGCAAAGGATGTACATGAAAAAGTCGACGGAAATGGGAGCGTAGATAGACATGACCGTCCAAACAGCCAGAAAGTAGAATAGAACACAGTGACGATGCTCAATGCTGCATCTTGGTCAATTGCGATTTCAAGACTTCTAAGTAATTTATCGAAAGAATGAATACTTTCCCTATAGTAAGTTCGCGCGTATGTGTACGTCACCTTCATCTGCATCTACATCCATGTCGAAAGTATCACGATGCTTGCGGTGTACTGGGATGCCGAACGGGCGGTGCAAACCGCGGGGAATATATGATTGTAACTACATCAAATAAACTTGAGACGTGTATTAGCTGTAGAAACGAGTAACATTGCAGTCTCCTTCATCAATTTCAATATCAACAAACTCATTATATGGAAGATAGACCTAGAAGATTAGAGCTAGACTTTATGCATACGCATAGCAACAGCAATACACAAGCAAAGCGAGATGGGCAACGGAATCCCGAAGCAGGAGTTCGTTACGAACATCGAGTGCGGCGTTCCTGGGGAAAAGGTCGGTCGCTACCCGACGTACCAATTAGTCAGGGATGACGTAGCGCACATGTCGCATCTCTCGAGCAACCTGAAGAACGCGCTGGCCTGAGTGCACGAGGGAACACGTAGATTAAAAAACGACCCGAGCTCGGCGGTTTCTGTGGATTCGTTGAGGAGGGAAGTGGAGCGTTGAGACAAGGAGGTGAAGGACTTGTACTGCGCGATCAAGCAACAGAGCCGGGACGTGAGCCAGATTTATAGAGGAGCGGTAGCAAGCCACAAGAATACTTTAGAAGAAAACTTTCACATCACGCTGCAGGCCTACAAACGCCACGATCACTACGAGGAGTTCTTTGACGAGCTGGCGTTCAAGGACACGGTGGCTCATTTGGAAAAATATTTTAACAAAGCCTCGGAGCAAAGGGAGGAGCTGGGACCGGCTGTGGAGTCAATGATGCGCGCGCACCCGCCTGATTGTACTGATGTGCAGCACTTTAAAAGTACTTTGGAGCTGCGGACTGCGGACCAGGCTGTTGACACGAGCGCTGAAGTGGGAGAGACGCCGAAGGCGGACGGCATCTCGATCGACAGTGTCTGGGAGCGGAAGCCGCGCATCCTGGAGGCCGCGACGTCGCTCAACAAATTTTTTGGCGACGTGTGCGACGGGTGAATGTCGACAAACGAGCACGGGTGACATGGGCAGGTGAACGACGTCAAAAGAAAAGCTCAGGCGCTGCAGGCGCTGGTGGAGGAGGACTGGGGCGCGGATACGTTCGCCGCTGTAACGAGCGCGGCTTTGAAAGGCAACGGGTCCCTGCAGAAAGCGGTAGACGCGGTGATCGAGGCAATGGTCACGGGTGGGGAGGCAAAAGGCGATGCGGCGCAGCAGGTCCAGAGCGCGATCATGCAGGACCCGGAGCTTTCCAACTTCAAGACGTTGGCGAACCAAAAGCTGTCACCCGCTGCGCTGGCGGGTATGGACTTGGACTCACTGAAGCTCGGCGTGAAGGAGGCGCCGGCGGTCAAACAGGAGTAAGCCTAAGCGTGATTTTACAGAAGTCAGTGATTAAAATGAAACCTATATCGAACTTGTTGCTTCTCAACTTTAACTACGTCTTCTGCTGCTTCTCGATTCCACGTCTACTTCTTCATGTTCAGCATAGTTCGTTTAGTCCTCTTAATCTTCGTCGTTGCTTTTATCTCCTACTGTATCTGCATGATTACAATTACTGGAATCTAAACTTCCGAACAGCTGCGATAAGATTATATACCTAGTCAGAATCAGAAAGCCAAGTAGCGTATAGAAATAGAAAATCAAGCATCGACAATGGCCGCCCGGTTGGATAAGCTGTTGGCGGAAGCCGACGCGGCTATGGATCAAGTTCCACCAGCTGTGGAGATGGCCTCCAAGTTCTTCGAGAAGCTGACGAATGAGGCGAGCGAAAAAGTTTGGGGCAAAGAAAAATTTTCAACTTTTTGCGAGAAGTACGGCGAATTTCATGCGAGCTTTGGTGATCCGGACGCAGCGGTGACCCTGTTCAAGCAAGCCATCGGTCTTGATTGAGAAAACTCCACAAGATCCATGCTGTTCCTTGCGCAGATGTGAGAAGGACATGAGGCCTTGAACATGTACAAGAAGTGAATGGAGATGCTGGAGACGACGACCAAAAATTGAAGGCTGACAGTTGACGAACGAAAGAAGCAGAAGGTGTCGATTTACTGTGCCGTCGTCGAATTATTTATGACCGACCTCTGCGACGAGCCCGACGCGCAGCAGCAGTGTGAAAATGCTCTCGAAAAAGCCCATAATATCGACTGAGAAAATGTTGAAGTTTTAGTTGGCTTGTGCACATATAATAAGGTGATCGGGGAATGTGGGAAGGCGCGGGAGTACGCCCTGAAGGCAGCTAAAAAAGTCTGTGTTGACGAGAACGAGCGTGCTAGATGAGAGATCGACGCGGCGCACAGGGCTAAAGAACAAGAAGGTAGTTCCAGTTCTAGCGGAGATGTTACGATGGACGAGGGGTCAAATTCGAAGTCAGATGTCAAGCCGGCGGCCGAGATGGACGAGGTGGAGGAGGAGCAGCTGGTTGCCCTTTGAAAGAACATGATCGAACTAGAGCTCGATGAAACCGAAGATGTTTTGGTCCATTTATTGCAAAGAGACGAGGAGAGCGTGGAGGTTTGGTATTTGTATTGAGTTCTGCACAGCAAGCGGGGCGAGGCCGAGGAGGGGAAAGAAGCTCTTGAAAAATGCAACGAATATCTTAAGAAGGCCGGCGGCGCCGACGACCCGGAGTGGCAGAGCAACATCAAGCAGCTGGCCAAGCAGCTGGCGAAGCAGAAGTAAGCTGGCAGCAACAACAGCAACAGGACGAGGATAGTGGATCGTTAATTTAAGTCGGGCGAGGTCGTGTCATTAGGATAAGAGGTAAATTAGTTGTTGTCAGGAGTGGGGACAAAGATTCAGTTCACAAAAATATCACACATCAGATGTTGACGTATTAAGGATTATAGCTATTGTGAATTTTGCACCTTCGCACTTGTGTACGTCGAAGTCGAGTCAGTCAAAAAATGGGAAGAGCGTAGTTCGTGATCGTACTCATAGTCGATACTTGTACTATCTCTATCATGCACAGCATCTGACATCACATAAAATTTTCATCACGCATTCCAGGTAAGGTCTCTTACCGACGGCGGTGCTTGCACCATAGGCTTTAGTTAACTCAATTAGCGACGATCGAGATCCGTGACGGCTAGACATAGCGAACAGCGGATCTACATCTACAACAGTACAGTACCTGTTTCAACGAGCAACAACATATTAATATATCTGTTTCAACGAGCAACAACAAGCAAAGTAGACATAGAGAAAGAGACAACAGAAGTTTCAGTATCATTTTTTCGCGTGGAGAGTAGATGACGTACCGGTTCGGTCGCACCTACGATCGCGACGAACTGCTTAACAACCGTATCGAGAATTTAGACCTAGAAAGTATTCAGATTCCAGAGAAAATCCAAGCCAGACCAAGAGCTATGAGTTCGGAGGTTGCGCCTGCAGGCGCTTCTGAGCAGGTGCCAAGTCCGGGTGGACCTGGTATGACGGCCATGCGCATCCAGGCCGATGCTACGGCCTCGCTGCTGAACGACTCCGCGGCCGCGAGCGGGAACGCGACGGAACAACCTGAGCCTTCGGCTTCTGTCTCGCTCAGCAACAGCCTGAACGAGGGCAACGGCCGCAACGTCGATGACACCGGCCTCTTGTCGAGAGATGTCAGCTGCATCGCCCGCATAGAGGAGAGCGTGACGAGCAACAACTCTTCTGTGCTGCACATCGGCGACGAAGACGCTGGCGTCGGTAATGTCACCAACCTGTCGGGCATGAACATGATCGCGCAGGCCGAGGTCGCCGAGCGCAGCGCGACGTGGGACTGCAACAGCCGAACGGGGTCTGGCAGTTTAGGTTTGACGGGTGTTGAGGCCATGAACGTCTCCGCTTCCGTGGGCGACGTGCCGCTCGACCTGCAGCCGCAGGCGCCGGTGATTGTTGAGACTCATCAGAGCCGGAGCAGCGAGCAGGCCGAGAACGAGGTCAAGCCGAAGGGCCCGAACGACGAAGGTTATCAATTTTTGGCGCAGTGGGAGAAGGACAACGCTTATTTGTTGAGATTGAGCGCCATCAAAATGCTGGAGAAGACGTGTTACATCGAGATGATGACGCCGACGCAGTTCTGTGCCAACCAGCTGTTCGATCGAGATCTTTGCGGCCAGCTGAACGGGTACATGGCATCCACCCGCGTCGGTGAAGCTGATCGGATCATGGCGAAGGAACAATTTGGGAGTTGTCCTCATTTTCTGGCGTGTGGCGTCCCCAAGCATTCTATCGTCGAAGAATCATCCCAATCGAAGGGTTATGGAGCCAGAGCTTATTTAGACAAGCTGGAGAAGGTTGTGGAGTATTTCGAGGTGGAGAAGGCGAAGATTAGCCAGATGCCAGGCGGTGTGACGCTGAAGAACGTGCACATCTTCCGGCAGATGCTGGACAACGTGGAGTTCGTGCACTCGAGTCAGCGCAAGGCGTACTGGGCCGTGATGGGGAACCGAGAGTGGCCGCTTGTGAATCCCATTGATGGGCACAGCCAGCCCTTCCTGACGACGCAGGAGATGTGAGGCCGCATCCGCATCGTGGTGCCGGCGCTGGACGGCATGTCCATCGTGAACTCGCTGAACTCCGCAACTTCCAATGGAACTGCTTCGTTTGGCATCAGCAACTACGGCCCCGACTTTTCCGGCAACGGCGGCAACGGTCTGATGATTATTCACGAGGAAGCGGTCGAGGAGAGCAAGAAGTCCAAGGGCAACAAGAGCAGTCGCGTCGTCAAGTCCTCTCCGATGGGCCCCGACGCGAGCTACAAGAGCAACCTCTGATACTATTCGCAAAGGTGAAGGGAGAACCCGGGCGCCTCGCCGCCGGCCAACGTGAACAGCCAGGGCATTCCGCGCGACGCGTGTCTGACGTCGCTGACGAGCACGAACAAGTCGGGTTCTCCAGGTGCTACGAACGAGATCCACTGCGATGCCGAACGCGTGCCGAGCTTCACGCGCGCTGAAGACGACTGAGTGCTGGCGATGTTCAACGCGGCGTCGATCAAGTCGAACACGTCTGGCGAGGGCAGCAAGATCATCCCTATGCAGCCGACGGTTTCAACTGCCACTTCTGTTCCGCCGCCCGGTCCGCTCGATGCAGGTTTCATCGCGTCGAGCAGCATGAAGTCTTCCGAGAGCATCAATTCCGCGAGCAACGGCGGTAATGGTTTCTCGAGCGCTTTGCAGGAGCTGCTGTACGCGAGTGAAGGTGGCGAGGCCGCGGTGCAGAGCGCGAAGAAAAATGATGCGAGCAAATCGGTAGTTCAACAGCCGACCTACCAGTTGCAGTACAGCCAGCAGTCGTCTTCTGTGTCGCAGTCGCAGTCTGCACACTCCGTTCCCTCCGTGCCGAGCGTGCCTACGCCGCTGGAGGCCCCCGCCGGCACTTTGCCTAATTTCGCGCCGCCGCCGCCGCCTTCTGGTTCGTCTGAGTCCACGTCTCGTCCGCCCGCGCGCACTGTGCCCGACAAGCCGCAGCCGCATCTTTCGGCGCAGCAAGTGGCTAACATCCAGGCGCTGAACGAGCAGCACCAGCAGGGCCAGGACTGGAACGCACCTTCTGCAATCATCAACGCGATGAAGAACGCTCATGATAATGATAAACCCACTCCGCACGAGCAGCTGGTGTCTCAGCTTGAGACTTCGCAAAACGTTTCGCACCACTCGCACCACCACTTTGAGCCGGAGATGTACACGATCCACAGCGTGAACGTCGACACAGCAGTCGAGGACATGCTGAAGCCGAGCCCGGGCAGCACTTCTATTGGAAAGATGTACAAGGTTTTTGATACTCCCGAGCCTGAACAGGGTGAAGGGGAAGACGTGATGAAGCCGCAACCGGCCGATGAAGAGGAATCTGACGAGGAGTACAAGCCCAGACTCAGTTTGGTCAAGAACAAGCTGAACAACAACAACTCCATCTCCGACCTGACGCCGCCGCAGGGCTTTCCTTCGCCTACGCTGCCGCAGGGCATTCCTCCAACTTTGTTAGAAGACTCGAGCAAGAAGAACAATGCTGCTTACATGGCTACGGTTAAGCAACAACTTTTTCCGGGTGACGCGGCGCGCGCTCAACAGGCAGGTGTTAATCCAGAAAAGTTAGCCGCGCAGCAAGCCGCCAGTCAAAGTCCCGAGGCCTTCTACAACCAGTACCTGATGAACGCGAACAACCCGCCGCCGCAGTACTATATGCAACAAGGAGCTACGCCGCCGGGCGCCAATGAAGACCAGCGCATGATCACTCACTACAAAAATCATGGGCAGAAGATTGGTGGTCCACCTGGGCGGGCTGGGCAGGGCTGATTGCCGATCATGGACCCCCGCGAGTGACAGCGCATGTATTACTACCACCAGCAGCAGATGGTGCATTGACAGGCGCAGATGCAGAGCGCGCAGTTGCAGATGCAGGCGGCTAGCTTGGTGACGGAACAAAGTCACAATTTAAAGGCTGGTGCTGGTTTGCCGACGCCGAATTTTGCCACGCCGCAAGAGCCTCAGCCTTCCGATGCCAATTCCGCAGTCGTTTCCGCAAACGTTGATAAAAACGCAGCGACGTCGAATGTGGAGGCAGTGAGTCCGCCTGAAGTGAAGCACCCGCAGCCGAAGATGCCGCCGCCGAGTCGGCCGGGCGACGCGGCGCACCGCTTCATCAACTCGCAGCAGGCGAAGGCGAGCCATATTAATACGCATCCCGCGCGGCTGGACGCATTGATCGATGCGCAGGCGAACCCGAGTGGTATGGACAAAAAAGCCCATACGAAGTCCAAGAAGACCGCTCAGGCTTTAGCTGATTGAAAAAAAGCGACCACGCCTGTCGATGCTGCGCCTGCACGCGTACCTACCGGAGTCTGCGGCAAGTTTTATGGGGATGCGCAGGGCGTGACGCTGCCGTCGAAGCCGGAGGACCGCGAGGCCGCGCTGGCGGCGGCGCGCGACGCGTGGCAGCAGCAGTGCAAGGCCAGCACGCACGGCCTGGCGACTGAGATTCCGCACGGCCCTCAGGCTCGCGGCATTAACAACACAAACCACATCAACATCACCACTACAAGTGCAACTGTGCCGGGCGCGCCTAGTCATATGGCTAGTGAGCAGCCGGTTGCCACTGCAAACAACAACAACAACATCAACCAAAAGCCGCTGAACGTGCACGGCACTTCGACCTACGCTGCGCAGGCTGGCGCCACGTGAATGTCTGTAGAAACGTGAAGACAGCTGGGCGTGCCCTCGCGGCCGAACCCGCACCAGAGCGCGCCCGATTATACTGGGGTGACTCATTTTTCCGGCAAGAACCTGCCGGCGTACATGCATCAGCCGCAGCCGCCGCACCGCAGCACTAGCCAGATGCAAGACCTGAAGATCGCGATGATCTACCACTTCCACGCGCGCGGGCGGGGTTTTACTGAGACTACGGTCGACGCGCTTTGTCAAGACACCCTGATCAAGCACTGCTGGAAGTGAATTGGGAAAGTCCCACTGTGGAAGCTGATCAAACAATTTCCGGGCATTCTGAACCAGAAGCAGATGTGAGATCAGGTTTGGCGGATCTGGCTTTCTGATTCTTGTGTAAAAGAGATGTACAGCGGCAGCTTTGCGAAGGAGTTCGCGCGCATGGACACTTTGTTCAACCATATCGTGCAGGAACGGCTTGTGAGCAAAATCGGGCCCGAGATGATCTTAGGCTTAGCTCACTCATGATGCTCTGACGTAATGAAATAACCTATTTGATTTTTACTATGATCTACGCAAAACATTGTATGTATTGATTTTGAAATCGAATAATAAACTTATAAACCCCTTCTCGCGAAGCGGAAGCCACTTTTCATCTGAGCAAAGATTATAGGACCCATCGTGTGTAGCACTTTTTACGGCTTGATTTTCTGATACTCAGACTAATCTCAGACTTGTCTCCTTGATTTAGTCAGACTGCACTTCTGCAACACGAAAACACATCTTTCAGTCGTATCTCACAGCAGGATTGTGGCAAGACCTCGTCCCCGATTTTCTTCGAACTCTGTTCAGGAGAAGCAGTGAAAGATGGCGCAGGGCATCCAGACGACGCCGATCAAGTTTCACATCCCGCCGCCGGGGCTCAGTCTCGACCACCATCACAAGTAAACTAGCTGTAGTTCATCTGCCAACAAATTTTTAGTCTCGAGGTCTAAAGAAGCGTAACGAAGTCAAGGAAAGAAGAAGTTTTGAATTATTTTGAAATTCTGAGGGGAAATCTCAACATACCGCGTTTTGTTCGTCGTCGAGTTCATGTTCAACTGAAAAATCATAGACAATCACCTGTACCACTAGATAACGCCAGTCTGCCGTGTCTACAAGTCATCAAGGTGACATACAGGGATCAACAACGTTACGTCATCAGCTTTAAACCAACGAATTGGCAAGTCTTCAACCGCAGCCGCAAAGTGATAAAGCGCGTATTTTTTCACGAGTGAGAGTACCGAAGGAAAATTTAAGTAAGCGAAGGAAACTACATAAAGTTATCTCGACTGCAATCAGACAATCAATTATTTCAAAGCTACTCCAAGCATAAGCAAGCGCTCGTTGTTAGTCGTCTCGTTGTGCGTTCCTGTGTTTGTACACCATCTACATCTTCATCCTCTTGCACCTGCTGCTCTTGCAAAAAAAAAGGCTTAGAAGTTCAACTTCAAGTTTCTCCACTAAATTCAAACAAGTGTCGTGGTCCTGGTCGTCAAGTGATAAGGCAGTTTTCCGTGAGTCGTGTTACTTATATTGGTTTCTATTATTTGCGATCATAAAAGAGATAAAGCTGATAAAAAATTATGTCGTACGCACATACGTTTGACTCCAAAAAGTACATAGTTCTGATGGAGGACGAGGAAGTGGGGCGTGGCACCGCCACCGGCGACCAAAAATTACACAGTTATCAGTAGAGTGAAGTATTGGATGTGGTTGTGGATGGAAGCAAGGCCAATCCTAATGCCACTGGCGTGGTGGTGGACGACGCGCCATCAGGAGAAGAGGCGCATGAGTTAGTCGACATAGATGTGCTGGTAGAGGTGCCACCGCATAACCCAGGTTCGGTGACGTCGCCGAAGAAATGAACTCAGTAACAGTATTCAACGCCATCATTTGTGAATCAAATGGGCGCGTTGATAGAGGAAGCGGGGTCACAAGACCGGGCCTCGGCGGTATCGCCGATGCCAGTGGTCCCATCAGATGGTGTTAGAACCGCTGGCGGCAGCAAACTCGGGCTCGGCACAATGTAGAAGCACAAGCGGAAGAAGCCTAAGTAGAAGCATCACCATCAAACCGGGCAGCATGGAAGCAAAGAAGAAGTATAGGTTACTCCGCGCGACGGCGACGTCGATGACGTACCCGACGAAGAGGAGGCTGCGTCCAAAGACAAAGAGTCGAAGACGAAGTAGAAGTCGAAGCAAAGCCACATGAAGATAGAGTGGAGTCCCCGGCACGGCAACGTGCTGCTTTGACGCACATACACGACGGCAGATCTACCGTCGGGGGCGTACAATATGCTGCTTTCAAAGCCGCCCGCCGACGCCAGCCCGCACGCTCACAAGGCTTACGAGCTGTACGTGTCGTAGGCGAGTGGCTACCTCTCGCACGTGGGTCCGGAGCAGATGCGGGTTGATACGCAGTTGCGGGGGCCTGGTGACAGTGCCACAGCTTATTATAAGCAAGACAAAAACGACTCACGCGATGCGTCAAATACAAATGCAAATATTGGAGCAACTGGTGATCCAGCAAGTACTAACGTCACAAACTAGCAATCCACCAACACTCTAGGGGCTTGGGTGACAAGTTCAAAGCCGAATGACTAGAAGCGTCACACCCTGCATTCCGTGCCCAAGGCCCCAGAAGTTAGTGCGCTACTGGGAGACACGGTACGGTCCCATCTGTGGAAGCGGATTGACTTTAACACAAAAAAGTGGTGAAGGAGAGATCTGTGGGCCTGGCGCCTGCACCTGCTTGGATTTTTCGTTGGGCAGATGATAGGCATCCTTCTGGTAGAGTTTCGAAATTACGGGTACAAGGAGCAGCAGGAGGGACGGGACAGGACTGCGTACGACGTCTCCGTCTTCCTGTTTTACACCATTGGGGTGACAAGTGGATTTATAGGATATGGGCTTTGGGCACTAACCGGTATTTATCTATGCTTCACGTGCAACTATTTGGTGGCCACTAAAGTGCTGGAGTGATTCGAGTTCCGCTTCTTTATGGGCAACCTCACCTTCTTCGGCTTTGTGCTCACCTTTTTCCAGGGCTACAGCACGCTCACGATGTATCACGAACAGGACCGCGAATCAACAATGATTACCAAAGCGTTACCGTAATTTCCAAAGGTGTGTGGCTCATTACTGAGTAATCATGAAAAGACCCGGCTTCGTGACTCCTGGAAGCCAAAATTTATCACGTCACACCCCCTTCGTGAGCGTCGATAATATTATACTCAAACACTCGTTTGTACTCCAACTTGCAGTCGACCATGAGACCTAACCAAAACACCCTCATTCCGATTGGCTTGCATGCAAATATTCAGAGTTTGGACTGCCTTCGCAAATTACGGTGACTTTCGATTAATTGCTTGCAGGACCGCGACACATTGGCGAGGGTGACGAGCGAGGGCTACGCCGTCTGGACGGACATACTTCTCTGGTACATGATAATCGCGCCTTTGCTTATCACTACGACGCTAGGTTTTGAATTGGGATTTAGCGACGGCATCTGAGTGGTGCCCAAACAATTTTGGGTCTGCCTCACGGGCGGCTTTCTGGTTTGAATCTGCTACATGATCGGCACGATCCACTTCGTGGACGGGTGAGATGACTGGGACCACTGCGTACCCCTTGGGAACGGGGAGCTGTGCACAGTCGGCGGCCTGACCGGATCGGGAGTGAACCTGGTGATCGTGCTGGCGCGGGTTCTTTATTCCAGGTTCCGGAGCAGCCACGACGCGCTTTTCGTTAAGATTCCGATCAAATTTTTGTCGGAAAAAAGCATGGTCGCCCTCGAAAAGAGCGAGGAGGCGTCTAGCTCTAGGGAAAGATCGTCCGCGACTGCGTCCGTGTCCGGAACCAGATGATCCTGATCCAGGTCCTGAAATAATTCTACCCGCGTCATCGGCATCTGGCAACGCGCGTAGAGGTAGAGGTAAAGATTTATCAAAGGAATGCACTCGAACGTACTCTGTAAGGATAGGGTAACTGTACTGTTGTTAATGATTATACTTATGCATCTTGCGCTTTGCTGTTGTGTGTACCGTCAAAATTGAGTCAGCTGTTAAGTGCTGAATTTCAACACCTCAGCTAGGGTGAGAGACAAGTCGTGACCCCCACCGTGCATGACCTGTCTTATCTTGGGGGTTCTGATCTGGGGGGTGATGCTTGCACTAGACAACTTTATCACCCCCCAGATCGGAAAAAAGTTGCTTTCAATGCTGTTTTCAGAAGACTAAGAGATCCGGGGGTCATCAGATCACGCAAAAACCTTATCACCCCCCACATACATCACCCCCTTGATCTGAACCAACTCAAAAGGTGCCCCTCTGGAAGCTGATCAAGCAGTTCCCGGGCATTCTCAACCAGAAGCAGATGGCGGACCAGGTGTGGCGGATTTGGCTGTCCGACTCCTGCGTGAAGGAGATGTACTCGGGTTCGTTTGCGAAGGAGTTCCAGCGCATGGACACTTTGTTCAACACGATTGTGCAGGAGAAGCAGTGAAAGATGGCGCAGGGCATCCAGACGACGCCCATCAAGTTTCATATTCCGCCGCCCGGCCTCTCGCTGGACCACCACAAGTAAAACAAGAATACTTAAGTAGATAGAATTGTTCTGCCGTCAATCTCAATCATCACGAAG
>Ga0099797_101005_pt1 | contig 15947 bp, 14 predicted proteins | sample Uncmet_Sort48C_1_FD_89871 | JGI IMG/M metagenome (GOLD analysis project Ga0099797, IMG submission 89871) | Marine eukaryotic communities from CALCOFI LINE 67, Pacific Ocean - C012_Sort48C_1 | ecosystem: Environmental > Aquatic > Marine > Oceanic | place: Pacific Ocean: Monterey Bay | collected... | reverse complement strand
GCAGATGCGTCTTTCATGCCATACACCTAACTCGTACCGTGGACAGTGTTAGTTCAGCAACATGTATTACTTTGGCGGAAATTAGAATTTCAGTATAGTCCGTTCAATATTCCGAATTACTTAACACTTTTCATTTGTAGGTTGGGATCCTGTCGCAATTACTTCATGTGTTGTCTTACAGAACAATTGTGGAGGCCCCTGCAACAAGTACAGGTGCGTTCCGGAATGACTTCAACTTACAGTTATAGTCCCGTGTGCGCTCCGTAACTGCTTAAAATTACAGTTATAGTGCCGGACGCGTTTCGGAATTCCTTAAAATTACAGCTATAAGTCCGGGCCCTTTCAGAGTCTTTTACTGTAATCTCAATGTCCGCACCAGTACATAGTGTGGGCAGCACCCCGAGGAACTTTGGAATGGTCCCCCATCTGGCACAAGCATCTATAAATATGAACCACGTTCTCGTGGGTGTGCTTTTGACGGTATTTTTGTATTTTTGAAATTTTCGGACTACTAACCCCAAACTCCAGACCCCAAAGCCCAAACCCGTTGGTTGTCGTGTTTCAAACGTTTCTGGGCAATTTGGTGGTGTTTATGGCATTAGTTTCAAAATTATATGTATAAAACAAGTCTTAGTTGTCAGAGTGCTCGATTCTGGAACCAGTTTGTGCCCGATTTTGTCAAAAGTACCATTCCAGCAGTTACATCTGCCTCCAGACCCCTATATATTGTTCTTGGAGCCTTGAAAGCTCACCCACGCTTTGTTAATATTGGGCCCCGCCCCCTCGTGTTATCAGTGCGATCAGTTATTTCCTTATTAACTCGGGCTGCCACGGGTTTCCTTATTTATCCGGGCTACCATGGGGTAGTAGTATTCTGGAGGGCTTACTTTATCAACCCGGGGGGGTTATATTTACTCTGTTCTAGTCACACACCCACATGCAGGAATTCCAATGATTCGGTCTGGCTGCATGTACATCACGCGTGCCGAAAGGCAGCATTTCTGGCGCTTGATAGAGGCCACATGCCAATAAAAGAAGCGGGGGCCCTAGGCTCGGGCCTGGGCCCCAAAATTGCCGCGGCCTTGGGCCCGGGTCCGGTCCCCGCAACAATTTTAGGGCTTGGGGCCCCCGCTTCTTTTATGGGCATTTGGCCTCTGCTAGTTTTATTGCCGTTTGCCCACTCATGGTTTTTTCAACATTTGGCCTCCATTTGTTGGGCCGCCCCTGGGTACCACAGATTAGGCGTTTCTCTTGCAAATGCCTGAAATAAGGAATAAGAACAAATTATAATTTAACATAATCAAATCAAATGAACCATAGTTAAAGTAAATTATCAACAATGAAACTCCCACACTGAAGCTCCCACAACTCAAACATACAACTTTACCTTGTGTGTGTGTTGTAGCACTTTTGAAAATGTAGTAAGAAACACAACTTGCCACAAGTTCCCACGGATTCTGGTGTGTTCCAGTTCTGTTATTTGTAATTCTTGTTTATTCAATCATTTTCGACCAGCTTGGCTCCAAGAGACAGTGGTGCCAGGGGCGGTCCAGTTCATTTGTTTTAGATTCCACTAGTTGTATCAGCTTTCTTGTATGACATCTGAGCTACAGAAGCATTTCCGCTCAACTATTGCTCAGCATCCTTGCCTGGATCCAATGGCAATATTCCCGGCGAACAGATTCAAGATCGAAGTGTAGTAGGGTTTAGCACCGATGTAGTTTAATTCAAATGGTTTTCCTTGTCCTAACAATCTCGTTTTGCTAGATTCCTTGGTTAACTCGAATTAGACGGAGCAAACAATACAACACATTTAAACAAATCAACCAACGAAACACACACAAACGAAATCACAACATAGTTGGTTGGCTTGATTAGTTTTTTGTTCGGCACCCGACTGTGAGACAGCAACACAAACCGGCAAGCTGTGTGCGGGCAAACAATTCAAAACAATTGTGTTTATCGATGTGTCGCGTCTTGTAGTGCGGACAAGCGATTTATCGATTGTTGGTTTAGTTCTTGACGGCCCGACCGCCAGGAAAAAACAACAACAACAACAAATACGCCAAGGACGAGCAATCCAATGTTTGTTTTTTCGTTTAGTTTTGTGTGTTTCGTTTCGTTCTTGTTGTCGGCTCCGGGGTGCCCATACGGGCCGAGATCCCCAGGACAGCTCAACTAATGGAGCTTAATCCAAATCGGGGCTATATCATATGTAGATTAAACCTTATCAGTGGAGAACATATATTGAATATGGGAAGGAATATATTCTAATTTGTGGTGTCAATAAAATTAGAATATATTCCTTCACTTATGTCTTAGATACTCTCCCTCAATGGCGTTTAATCTCAATAGGGTTCAATTTCCATTTGCATACAACCCTGTTAATGTAAAACATTACTAATTACTTTACAAATTTACAGTTTGTATATAAAGGCTACAGGCTTGATAAGAAATTCCCAACTCTGAACCAGACCCTGGAGTTTCTTATTCCCCTCGAAGACGAGAGGCACGAGTTTGAAGATTAGTTACAACATACGAACACTAAAATAAGAAACGCGATGTTGGAGGCTCAGAAATGAAATAAGAAACTGATTTAAACTGATTTTGAGGGGCTCAATTTCTTATCAAAAAGTTTCTTATTAGTCTGGCCCCTGTGTGTATATATATATATATCAGTTGTTGTTGAATCGCCAACTCGGTCGGCACCCTGAGCACTTCCGGCCTGGTCCCGCACCTCCATACAACAAAACAAATGCAGTATATATATATATATATATATATATATAAATAAACGGATGTTTTTCAGAAACCATGAATTTTCAGAACTCCCATATTGGTGACGGACATAATTGAGCAACACCTGATCCCGATATTCCGGCCCGGGTCCCTGAACCTTATTTTCCGGCCGCGGGGCCCTTCAAAACAGGCGGCGAACGTGTTTCAATGCATCTGGAGTATTTTCTGCATCGAATGTGCGTGTGGAAATGCTCAAAACCATTTTGCAATCGATCGAATCCAACCATTTTTGGGATTTTCGTCGACATTTTTGGAAGTTCTTTTGCCAGCCCTTCGGAGAGAACATAGTTTCGACAACCGCACCCCAAAACAAAAATCAGTTCAAATATTGTAATTTCTTGAAATTTGAGTGAATTTCGTGCCGCACGAAATTTCGCATTTCCAAGGATATGAAGGCACAGCAAAAGGGATATGGTTCAAGTGATAAGTCCATGCGACAATCCAGCAGACACTATACTATATAAAGGGGTAACGGAAATTCTGAAGTTGAGTGGACAAAACATAATTGAAGTATGATCGGGAGGCTTGCGGTGTGTAGGTAGACCGGCTAGGTAGCGGTAGGCTTGAGTAGGACGCGGTAGGGTTAGCGCTGATGCCTGTGCATGTGTAACGGCTAGTTTAGGCTCGTTCCGGCAGGAGTAGGTGGTGACTCGCAGTTCGTGTTACTGCGTGTTGCGCTTGCTGGCTGTGAAAAAGATACAGATACTTTCCGTGTATATTTCCTATTAGGCTCTTGGTGATTATCCTCATACGTTATGCATGTTCAGATAACAATAAATGTATATATACGTATATATATATATATATATATATATATATGGGTGCTCCGGCACATATGCTGATTTGAGGCCCTGTCAAATATTTTACGTAACCTTCATTTGATGGGTCCCTCCCATTTGTTTTGCAACATTTTGTCAAGAAGTCAGCAATCCACTCGGAGGGTGCCCCCCAAAACCTTTAAAACCATAGCATGTAACACTCAAATGTAGCAAACCGCTCGAGGGTGTCCCCCCAAACCCCCAAACAAAAAAATCCGAGGCAATGTCTGGTGGCGGGCAGCCACTGCAGTCAGAGTCCATAGCCCGAAACCTATATTTTTTGCCCACGTCCCATCTAATTCGCTACATCTATCAAGAAATGAGGAAACCATTCGGAGGATGCCCCAAAACCATTAGAGCCATAGCATGTCAAATTCAAATGTAGCAAACTGCTCGGAGGATGCACCAACAAAGAAAACAAAAACAGAAAATCACAGGCAATGCTAGCAGTGGCTGCCCGCCACCAGGCATTGCCTCGGATTTTTAGTTTGTTTGGTTTTTTGGGGCACCCTCCGAGCTGTTTGCTACATTTCAGTGTTACATGCTATGGTTCTTTTGGTTTTTTGGGGCACCCTCCGAGTGGTTTGTCATTTCTTGGCAAAATGTGCAAATTAGATGGGAGGTGCCCAAAAGACAATCAAACTGCTTAGATGTGCAGCTTTTGCTTAGTAGGTGCAGATTGAGCAACACTATCCCTATCCCCTTATTCTGGGTTGGGCATGTTCTGCAGGTGCACGGCGGTGCACACCAATGTATTATACACTCTTAAGGCTATACCCTTAGGCTTCTAACTTATAGTATACACTCTTAAGGCTATGCCCTTATGGCGGTCATTTATATTATACCTTCCTGAGGCTATACCCTCACTATTCTACCTCATATTAGACCGTCTTAAAGTAATATCTTCACTATTCAAGCTATTACTATGCTTTCTTATGGCTATCCCCTCTTGGTTCCAACTTATATATCAAACCCTGTCCAGGCTATCTCCTTCTGTTTTTAACGTATGTTATACTCGTTATTCTAATTTTCATTAAACCTTCTTCCGGAGGCGCCCTCATGGTCTTATACTATACGCTCTTATGGCTACACCCTCATCACCCCAAGTTTTGTGAACCCTTTTAAAGGCTATAGTTATTCTCTTTCGAGGAAATGCCTTCATGATTCAAACTTATAGTATATTTAGATTCTTAAGGCTTTGCCCTCAAAATTCTTAATTATATTATACATTTGTGAGGCTACACCATCGCGGTTCTAACTTATATCGTGCAATCTTAAGGCTCTGCCCTCACGACTCTTATTTATATTATATGCTCTCGAGGTTGTACCCGAGTGAGTCTTCCTTATAATACAACCCATTAAGGGTATGCCCACACGATTCTAACTTATATTTTTCCACGAAGGCTTTACCCTTATGGTTGTTGCTTGTATAACACCAGCTTGAGGCTACACCCTCATGATTCTAACTTAGATGTCATCCCTCCAGGCTATGTCCTGTTGATTCTATTCATAGTATACCTTTCCATGCTACACCCACATGATTCCAACTTGTACTATACCATTGCAAGGTTATCCCCTCATGAGTCTAACTGGTGCTATTATAGCCTCACAAAGCTGTTCCATCATGACTCAAACTTGTGCCCTCTGAGGGTTGTGCCTTCATGATTCTAACTTGTAGAACTCAGTGTTAAGGCCATATCCTCATGCTTCTAAGCTGTAATGCAAGCAGAGAGTCATGGCCTGAATATAATGGAATACTTTTGGCATCAATTTCCTTGCGGATATTTACCGAACCATAAGGCAATCAGAACCAACATGCCACATAACACTTTTTTCTCAATATCCTTGTGAACTCTCACAACATTAAAAATCTCCTCGCAGGGCACACTTTCAAATCCTAAAGTGTCTCAATATCGTCTGGGCAAAGAAATGGCCGCAGAAGCTTTCATGAGCATGGTTCCGTGATTTTTTTTTTGCCCGGTTCCTTAAGATATTGAAGTCATGACTTGCCAGACGGCTATCCGACAGCCTGGACCCACACTATGTTTTTGAGTCTTGTCAAATTAGTTCTTCATGTCCACAAGCCGGACACCGAATTGGCTGAAGGAACTCTCCCGAGCATTGATTTGCATATGTGATTTTATATTGAATTTCAAGCAAAATTGACAGATGTGTGAAAAGCATCGGGAGTGGTATGCCGATATATATATATATATATATATATGAAAGTATGTGTATGATATATATATATATATATATATATATAGAGAGAGTTCCAGTTTGTTTGCCCATCTCCATTGCATGTCCCATGGTCCTGAAAGCTCAGGGTATCGATTGCTTTTACCGACCGTGCCGTCATCCAAGAGATCAATGGCAAGCTGTATTTCATGTTCCAGGTCCATTTGACAAATTTCATGCGCTCCCTAAATGGGCCCTTTGAGGGTATATATATATATACTTGGTCAAACAAAACACCCTGACAGTGTTTCCTGGACATTTGTTTTGGGAAGGGTTTGATTTGTGTTTCCTGTTTGAATTGTTTGTGTATTTCCCGGTGGCAGGTGATTTGTGTTTCCCTCTGTAGTATTATCGTTTTTAGTCGATTCTGGATGTTTCACAAGTTTTCTGGTGCACCATTCGTTGTTGTTTTTAAATTAAGAAATCAGCAACCTATTGAGGCAGCGGTTGCGTGCCTGCAAGCTCTTATGGAAACCTCCAAATCTCACGAAAGAAGGTCAAAATTGTGGTCTTGAAAAACGAATAACTAAAACCACAACAACAAATACCATCAGGTCATATGCCCAAATAGGGCAACTAATCATATCAACAACAATCACATTCTATATGCCAAACAACTCATATGCATGATCAAATAGTATACACAACAGAAAATCGTTACAATTTCTCACATCAACAGAAAGTCCCTATGTGAACATATGGAGTATTTGAGTGCACTGCATTGGTCGTTTTGACAGGTCTGCGAGCTACGAAAGCACCAGCTTAATGAAGGCCACGTTCGATGTTATGCCACACTGTCCAATGGTAGCGGTCAAGGTGCACACTCCAGCTCTTGCATAATGCGTGGCACCCACAGGTCATCAATGTAATAGTCATTTGTTCAAGCTGATAACTACATGTAAGAATTCAAAGTCACATTTTTATAGGAATGTTTGCTTGTTTGCTTGTTCGTTCGTTCGTTTGTTTGCTGTTCGTTCTTATTAAAAAGCACTTTCAACATAGGTCGGAAACCGGTTGAAATGCTTCGGTATGGGTTCCGCAAACAATTTGCATTCTAGATTAGTAACCACATCGTGAAATCAATACAAGCAGATCATTGTTCATTCTCTTGTTGTTGTGCCTGCTAACTATGCATCATGGCCGCCAAAGAGTTCATTCTTGCACCTTCTACATCATCCGCATTTGACACGCAACAAAAAATCTTAGGGATGGCAGAAACATTGTTCATGATCGAACCACCGGCATTGAGCAACGAGTCATCATTTGCTTCAGCACCATCAGCTGCATCATAACCATCACGTAATAGCGTGCCGTTGAAGATTTGTCAGATGTCAGTCGGTAGGTCCGTGATGTGTGAGGCATACACACAATTGGGCCAATATTATCATGTGAGGTTCTCTGCACCTTGATTTCTTGCGCAAACCATTGCCAGACGGGCATATTACGGGTTTGTTTGCGATGTAAACTCCGTGCCAACAATCTTATACACTTTGCGAACACCAGAGGACATGCTCCACAATGCCAAGCGCTGCTGTTGGTCGCCTCTTGAAGCCCACGGTGGCTTGCTCAATATTTCTTCTCGATGTTGACGGCCATTGACAAATTGTGTGCATGGAAGTGTGCATGTGATATTAACTTCGGTTTATATCTAGTTGTTTGTTGTGCGCTCATCGGTTTGTGCATGTGTTTTGGTACATAATTGCTACTTTGTTATATAATTAGGTGCCCTCGTTTGAGTGCGACCTTCGGGGGCGATCGGAAAAATTTGAGTTTGGGTTAGAACTTCCTCTTCGTTCCCTCTCTCTCTTTCTCTATATATTCATATACACATGTATGTCTCTCTCTCTCGCCTCCTAAGTATATATATATATATATATATATTGTGGGGTCCCGAGCCCTGGGGCACCCATGCTTGCAGTGGCTCCATGGTTGGCCGGGGGCCCAGGGAATTGAGCTTTCGCTGGAGCATGGGCACGTATTTCGCCTTTCCTGCCTTTCCCAAGTTTTCCACCGTGTCATGAATTCATGGTAAGCTTGCAGTCTGCATCGGGGGTCCACCTGGGACCTCAGGGGAGCAATTTCGAGTCACTTGTAGCAGCTCTCGGACCACATTGGGGCGATATTTCGATGAAAGTTACCTCTTTTGACATTACGTTTATGGATCTTTTGCGTCACTTGCTCCAGCTTTCTCAATGTTCTTAGCAAGGACACATACCAAGCTCCAAGGCCTAGAAAGAATCAATTCTGCGCGAAGATTCTAGTATATATATGTATATATATATATATATATATACATATACATAGAGAGATTTCCTATAGATGTCCCACAGATTTTCTATGTATCCCTTACCCTTTGGTGCCCTGAGGTGCTTCGAACGTGCGGCAGCATCCAATGAGGCTGATACGCCCAGATGACGAGCTGGGATCCCTCCTCTTGCTGGCCTTGCCCACGCTAGTGGTTCACGAGATCGACGTGCGCACCTTCAGCCATCCCCTAGGGGACCATATCTTGCCGTCCCTCAATAGGAAATATAGAGGTGAAATCATATAAATGCGTTGTTTGGCTCCAAGGAGCATTGTTTGGGCATTTGCAGTTAAACCGAAAATATTGGGAAAACCAAGAAATCCAAGAAACCTCAACATCGATTTATTGGTAAATCGATGGTTTATCAATAAATCTGCCAATCGATCTTGTGGTTCTTGGTTTTTTGGTTTTCCAGAGCCCGCGCCTGGGCCCCGGGCCCCAAAATTGGCGCAGGGACCGAACCCGGGCCCCGGGAAACCTCAAATGTAAAATCGAGGACTTGAAGTTTCAAGCATGTAATCCTGTGCGGGCACAAAATCAAAGGAAAGTGGGAAAGCATGACATCTGGCCGCGATTCCTGTCAGCACCCTGAGCACCAAGCATGTGGTCCCCTCCCCAGTAAGCATAAAATGGTGTGTCATCCATAAGTGCTGTCTCACGCAAGGAATTTGCACATCGACACGTAACTTATGCACAGAATTTCAGCACGAATCCGATGGAATGGTCCCGTGACTTCATGACCACTCAAATCATCAAATTTCCATGCTAAGCGGGGACAGGTATATAAATCTGACCCGATGCTCCGCACAAACTTTAGCATCTAAGATTTCATAATGATTGCAAGATTTTGCAAACGGTCGCATGCAGGCCACAAATGTTCAAGTCGTTCGCATCGTGTTTCAGGCCCCTCAGGCATTTTGCAAGCGGTTCACCAGTTCACTTTTCCATTGCAGGTATTCCGCAATTCAGTTCCACAATGATTGTATTCTCTGTAGGGCTTGGGTGGGTGCGCCAACTCCCTGCGCCCGTAATAGTTTCCCCTAGCCGTGCGTGTGCTAAGACATTCCGAGCTTCTGGCCAGCCCTGGAGCTCAAGGAAACTTTTGAAAACGATAAGTTCAAAATAATAAGAAGTGGTGGTGCAGAAACTTCAGCAAACTTGGCGAATGCATAAGTAATAGCATGCTACATGTTGGGAGGCTGCCTAATTGTCAAACGGAGACCTGAGGAAGGCCCCCCAGCTGTGTGTCTTGATTTCAATCGAGACCCTTAAGAAATTCATTTTAGCATGCAGGGACCCGAGAAAGCACGGTTGACCTAATTAATTAGGCGATAGCTGGGCTATGTTGGAGCTTTATAGGGGTCTTACAACAAAGCTACGGTTTGCTCGCCAAACGAGTCCAGAGAAATGATCTCGGGCTGATATGCGGTGTACCCGACTCCGATCCAAATGTCGTTGTGCATTTTTTCTTGATTTCGATAGCTGGGTTTGCAAAGGTTTGGTGACCGGGCGAATTCTTTGTTTTTTTTACAAGTCCGGGGCGAACTGTCCCACGACAAGTTTGGACGATGGATAACGTGCAGTGTTATTACAAGTTTTTATAATATATCCCATTTCAAAATGGGTACCAAATCCCATTCCGGATTTCATTGGTGCTGTGCGTAGCCTAATTTATCCCGGTCTCGCTTGCAACTTTCTTGTCGTGTCCGTTTTTTCTGTTCTGTACTGTGACACGGTTCCCAAATATGAGTTCGGGTGCGAAACTGATTGCCAAGGACGCTACAGATGCTAAAACATCGGCTAATTCGACGTCTTCGCGAGCTGAATCCAGTGGAAGACGTCACGGACCACGATACTGCCAAAATACGAGGAAAAATGTAAACTTGATTTTGCTGGCCCGAGCAACCCGGGTTGGGTTATTAGGACGACAGTATCCACTGGTGGTGGCCACAAGTGGGGCCGCTTTGCCGACGCCAAGGCATACAGCCCATTTGCACAGAAGGCAGGCTTCGATGACAACTTCCCGAATCTCGTGCGACGAACTGCGGATGGCGTGCCGGACGGTGCGGGGCTGGAGATGGGCAGCTGCCCCCCGCAGGGCAAATTTTATACAGGCGGACCATTGGAAGAGGGGTCCTGAACCACCGCATATCTTGTTAATTTTAATGTCATTGAGAGGAGTCTTATCATAGTGGTTCAGATGTTGGTCACAGGATTCCTATATACCTCCTGTAGGGTATAGCCTAAATTATTAGGTCAACAGTATGCACTGGTTGGCACGAGTGGGGCCGCTTTGCGTATGCCCAGGCACACAGCCCATTTGCGCAGAAGGCCGGCTTCGATGAAAACTTTCCGAATCTCGTGCGACGAGCTGCGGATGGCGTGCCGGACGGTGCGGGGCTGGAAATGCGCAGCTGCTCCCCACAGGGCAAATTTTATACAGGCGACAGGAAGTGGGTACAACTGCACACACAGACACTGCTACAAGGATACAGCAACACCGATGCTACATGAAAACTACATGTGCATAGAATGCCGAGTGTGCATGGATTGTTTACTTTTCACAAAGAGTTTAGGGTTTCGGGTGCCGATTGTGCATGGATTGCATACTTTTCAAAATTGGGTCATGGCCTACAATGCTCGACGAAACTGAAGGCTAGCTCCCCAAACCAATGTTTGCGAATCTATCTCTCCCGCCCACAAGACATACACCCACACGTCAAACATTCCTCCACTCATCATCACATTCTTCACCAAGAAGCCATCACATTATTGATTTTGAACGGTATTTACAAATATTGGTGACATTTGGGGGGTGGGGCAGGACCGCCCCCCCCCCCCCCGCGGCCCCACGGCCCCAACCCCTCGCGTCCCCACCCCGCAGCCTCCCTCCAATTTTGACCACAATGTGTAGTGTTATGGCTTCGTGAATGTGACCACAATGTAATTGTTCAATGTTCTGGCTTAAGCCCACCTCCTGTACAGAGGAAAACTCATTCTGAGACTGTTTGTTCTTCTGTGTTTGTTGGTTTCTTGATAATACTCGGTTAATTAGTCAAGTGGTCTTCTTTGGGCATGGGTATCAGTTGTCCATGCACCACTATGGAGGTGGCCTCCGGCCGTCTCCGGGGGGGGGGGGGGGGGGGGGGGTGCCTTCGGCGGCCCCCATCGTGGTTGAATCCATAATGGTGGATGGAAAAATAGTACCCATGCCAAATGAAAGCATGTTGAATTGATTGTTAATTAAGCAGTTTAGTGGCCTTTGACTGGGGATAGTACTAGTGTAAATATTATCCTTATAACGGTGCACCATTGTTCGATGGGTCTTGAACTACCACACACATACGTCTTGTCTCAAATTGCAACAGCGAGTGTTTCGAGTGCAGTGAGACAGTGAACTACATAATATTATGAAAAACAAATCAAAGCCACACTGGCCGATAAGTCAATCAAATATGAACATTGGGTCTGTTCAGCGGGCACCTTTCATGTTTCCAAGTTCTGTTGTATATATTCTGTCTTTGCATCACTGGCCAATATTCTTGTTTCGATTCATGTTCCGGTGTTCCGCCCTTTCGCCCGCCGCCCGCCGCCCGACGTCTGCCGCCTCCCGCCCACCCACTGTCCGCCCGCTGTCCGGTCGCTTGGCCCCCATGGGTCCCATGGGACCCCATGAAAACATTAGTTCGGCACCTTGGGCCCTGCAGGGCCTATGGAACAATAATGATGACCGGAACAATTATACAGGTCATTTGAGTATTTTGTATTCATTCCACATTTCGGATCGCAGTGCAAGCTTGAATTTGGTAGTGTATTCCAGCATGATCCAGATCGATTTAATCTGGGCTCAAGCTTGTATGTTCTCCATCTGTTCATTCATAAGTAGTTGAGATGTTCAGCTGTTAGTTCGTAGTCGTTTAAGACTTTTAGAGACGATGTTTTCATGTATTTCGTATGCGTTCGTAATCTCTCTCTCTCTCTCTCTCTCTCTCTCTCCCTCCCGATATATATATAATATATATATATATATATCATGAAATCCTTGGGCTATATATATACATATTATGTTCGCCATGAACTCTGAGCAAAACTTCTACATGCAGGCCCCCAAAACATTTGCTTCGTTTGACATTGTTTTTATGATGAGATTAGGATGATAACTTCGTTCGGAGGGTGTAGGAGTTATATATGGTCAACTACATAATGGTACTCCATCTGGTGTGTTGCTGTTGCAATTCTTAAGTCGATAAAGAATACGAGTGAACAAACAAATAATGAGCAATCATTCGATTAATGCTTCACCTCACAATAATTTGGGGGCGGACTGCACGGCCAGGCGGCTTAAATTATTGTGCCGCTCATGCAAGAATGCGCAAAATGCACACCCCAACGAAAACAAAGTGGTGGCCGCGGTGGTGGCGGCGGCGTGGCGTTGCAGACCCCCCCAAATTATCACGACATGCACCGTCAATTCAATACACCGTAGTTGCAAATCGACTCCCACCAGTTCTGGTCAACATCCCACCAACTCCGGTCAGATTCCAATGAATTTCTGGCCATTCCCCAGCCCATTCCAGTGAACATCCCACAAGCTCCGGTCCATGCCCCACTAGTTCCGGCCGAAATGCGAGTAATTGTCACTAACAAATTTAGAATTATTGCTGCACTAAATGCCAGATGGGTGGTTTTCATGGCTCCACAACCGCGTCTAAAATGTTCCTAGATCAGGTCAGCTGCAGTCAGCATCCCCGTCACTGGGCCGTCAGCGAGTTGGGTCCCTCCCAGCCGAGCAACTTAGTGCTCTTGCTTCTGTTGTAGCCTTTTTACTGCCAGTGGCTAGAGGCCCCAAGCATCTCAGTGATGGTAGTTCTGCTGACTAGTCACCTTTGTGCAGTCCAGTTCTGGCAACTGCTAGTTTGCTTGCAGACATGTTGTTGACCTCTGTTGACAATGGACGAAAAACTTATTGCCAGAGATTACAAAATGGTGTGAAAAGGCGATAGGCGAAACGCCCAGATAAGCACTCTTGGTGCGAACTCTTGCAACAAACAGATCGCAGAGGTGGGTTAGCAGTTCAGCCAATCTTATGGCTTCTCATGTGCAAAACATATTCACACTTCCAACCTCAACCCCGGCAAGACGATGTGGTGGTTGCGGAGCTCTCGAACCGTTGGAAATCCACCCTTCCCTCTCTCCTTCTCTCTCTCTCTCTCTTTATATCTATGGTTCTTGATATAGATTAGATGAACTCTGTCCTGTTGTCAACTTACAGATGGTTTGTCTGATAACCTTGCGACATATGCAAAAGGGATGGCCCCACTGGCGGTTTAGGGTTGACGGCTTATGTGGGGACAGCTACATATGTTTCCTATTCCGTACAATATGCTCACGGCTTCATGATTTTTCGCAGGCACAGTTCGAAATCTGAAATCCCATGTCGGTGTCATTGAACTCAGGCGCCTTTCACTCATATTCCCGATTGTGGGACATCCTAATGTGGTCCAAGGCCATCCGTAGCATGTGGGCCCATATATATATATATATTTGTTTTTTTGTTTTTTATATTTTACATAGTTTCATGTATGCTTTGTATATTTTTTGTGTGCCCCCATTCAGGAGAAGAATCACAGTACAAGACCAAGGCCATCTGCTGCCTTATGTTCACATCATTTTGCGCAACTCATGCGGCAAATTCGAAGAAATTGCGGACATGAGCTGATTATCAGGCCCCCAGGCTCTGGGGACCGGAAACTAGCATCCCAAACAGGGTCTATATAAGTACAGTTTAGGGTTCAGGGTTCATGGTTTGTGTTGGGACGGCCAAATATGGTTCCTATTCCTTACAATATGTTGACGGCTTCATGATCTTTCCTCCTGTGGCTCCTCTGTTCGCTGCACAGGCCAGAGCCGTGATCATATGAGGCATCCGACTCGCGAGGAGACCGTGCATGTGTGTGTGTGTGTGTGTTGTGTGTGGTGTCATGTCAAGGAACACATAATGTGGACTTAATTCCTAAAACCGTAAACCCGCGGTGCTTAAGCCCAAACTCTAAACCCTGACACCAAAGGGGCCAAACACGATGTCTGTAACACGCACTTTGGTTCAATATATGCATCAAAATGGAACTGCAATACACGTTCATTGATATGGAAGATAGGGGGGAACAACTATACACAAGCCAGATCTGCATGCCACGAATCGGGCTAGTGCACTGGCGCACAGGCAGGATCGCATATCGCAATTACTGGAAACATATCCTGAACAAAATCACCTGGAGCATGGAAGACAACAAGATGGTGCAACTGCCACAAGCATTCGAACGAAAAACAGCCAGTCTCCGGACGTTGGTTGCCCAGCAAGGAAAGAAATACCGATAGACAGATGAGTTTTATGAAGTTATGCTGACCTGTTAAGTGAATGCACTCCAGTGGTGAAAGAACCAAGTAAGAGCCCGCGCTATATCCGCCACCCTAACGAGCATAAGGAGTGTGGTCTCAGCAGCCTATAAGCCACCAGCAACAGCCACCCGCGCATGGTTCTTCCTAGATGCCCTTTGTGCTCACCTTGTACTTTAGTTGCCGGAGGGGAAACTTTTACATCAACATCCCAATGCTTTGTGCCACACACACAAACACATGCGCGGACAAAGCGGCCGTGCCACCCGTAGGCCGCCGGGCCTGTCAGCCATCCGGCCGCGAGGCCCGGGCCCCCCGTCTGCCGGGCCCATCGGCCAAGCACGAGCACCAGAAAACCGTTTGGAATGTGTTTGGAGGCGGAGCAGCGAAAGGTTCCCCCGCCTTGTAAGGACGCAGTGCCAACGAGACGGCCACATATGTAAAACAAAGCAAACACAAAGGGCAAAGTACATGAACAATTAATCCCACCACGTGATATTTAATACCCTCTTTCCTGCCCCTCTCGCTGCCCCTCCATCTTTATCATACGAGACTTTCAAATATTTGGCCCGAGTAGCCAGTCGCCCGTTCCTGTGCATATCAGAAGTGTGATCTTCTCATTTGGCCAAGATGCCGTTGGCTATGGTGCTGCGATGATTTTTCAAGGAATGCGCTGGGTCTTGGTCCTGGCTTTGGTGCTGCCTGCAGAAAACCTGCTTTCGGCACCGCTTGCAAGAATTCTGCAATTGAGGTGGCTACAAAGTCGAGTCTTACAAAGGGATTTCTTCAAATCAAGTTTCTACAGATTCCGACAAATCTTAATTCGACAAGAATGTTGAATTTGTTCAAAATAATCGTCCAGATCGTACCTAAATCGATCCCAAACCGACCCCTGACCGATCCCAAAGCGATCCCAAACCGAACCCAATTGCTCCCAAACCGGTGCCAAACCGACCCACATCGATCCCAAACCGCGCCCAAACCGACACCGCATGGATCCCAACCGATGCCAAAACGAACCAAACCGATTCCAAATCCACCCCCAAACCATTCCAAATCCATCACAAACCGATACGAAATCGATACACAATTGGACACACATTCAACCAACATTGATAATTTGTTCTAGCAACTTTCCCTCCCAAACCCCAACCGATCCCAAACCTATCCCAAACCGACCTGAACGAGTCCCCAACCCACCGAGAGCTTACCACTTGCAGCCACTTGCGGACACTTGCAGACACTTGCAGACACTCGCAGATACTTGCGGACACTTAGAGACACTTGAAGACACTTGCAAACACTTGCAGACACTTGACGACACTTGAAGACACTGGAAACTTAGGTTGATTGTGGCTGAAACAGAAAGTTGCAGCCACTTGTGACTTGCT
>Ga0099797_101004_pt1 | contig 15948 bp, 9 predicted proteins | sample Uncmet_Sort48C_1_FD_89871 | JGI IMG/M metagenome (GOLD analysis project Ga0099797, IMG submission 89871) | Marine eukaryotic communities from CALCOFI LINE 67, Pacific Ocean - C012_Sort48C_1 | ecosystem: Environmental > Aquatic > Marine > Oceanic | place: Pacific Ocean: Monterey Bay | collected... | reverse complement strand
TGTAATTAGTTTTTTCAAAAAACTTTTTGACTCTAAATTTTTAGTCAAAATGCATTAGGAGCCTCCCACGGAGGACTCAAGTTTCAATTCGACCACGAATGATGAATACATCAGGACAAAGATATTATCAGAATCATGAATGATGAATTATCCTCAAAACTGTAAAACGTAGAATAAACCACTCCAAAAATTACTTAAGAACCACTCCGTTGACATTCATGACCATTGCAACGATAGCTAAGGTTCTTGTGTATCCTGGCACTATCCACGTCTCGATGACTGAAACTCGAATACTACGTGGGTCTCGATAACTTTACTTTTTCGTTCTTCGTTCAAACAGCCTTTACTTTTTCAGATTTCTTACAACTCCCAGAGTCGCTTCTTCCAAATACTTTTTTGAATTTTGATGACGTGATGTAATTAAATCTCAAATTTCAATCTTGAAAGACATATGATTACTATTACACTCCAAACTTTTTCAATTGAATTGCCTCCAAACGTACGGTTTTCAATTATCTCCAAACTTTTATGATATGATGTGCTTTCGCATGAACCCACTGATTTAAATTCAACTCACTGATTGAATCAGATCTCCATCGATTCCAAATTATTATTTCAGACCCATACTCACTATCAATGCCAATGTCATGCAAGAACTAAGTTTTGAATCCATATAATCAAGACTCACGAGCCGTAACGGTACCCAATGAATCCGATTACTAAGTTTAGTGATGACTCAGGGTACGCTTTTTAGCACCAGTAAACTTGAAATCATGTGGATAAATTCAATAGAGTTCAACGCCTGCCACAAAGTTTAAAACTGTGGCTCAAAGCATGAGAACCCATAACGAGCTCATCACTCAACCATAAGGCATAACGAGCGGCGCCCATCACTCATGACATTGTTGAGCTCAGAGCCGTATAAGTGGCTCTAACAGCCCTGCCAGAACAAATTGAATAACCAACTTCAAGTTGAACAATCGATGCTCTGTAGACAGTAAATGCTCTGTAGACAGTATAACGATCACTACAACCGGACTGCAAAATCCATTTATGAGTTGATGTTTCCTTTTTCTTTGGTAACTGTGAAATACCTTTCAAATTCGAGTTTGATTTCACTGTATCTCTGAATCGTGAACTCGTCCACCGTATCTCTGAATCGTGAACTCGTCCACCGTATCTCTGAGTCTTGAACTCGTCCACTGTATGTCTGAATTGTGAACTCAACAGATATGCTTTGTGAACTCCGATAATGACTCTCTCTGACTCTCTTTGTCAATAGCTTCTCTTAAGTGCAATACCTTCTCTTTGTCAACAATTCTAATCTTTTGAGACATGAATCTTTTGACATGGGATCTTTTTCCTCTTTTAGATTTTAAATTGTACCGATATAACTGCAACTTCACTTCTTCTTTGACACTCGTTTTTTTCCAAAAAATTGTTTTAGCTCAAGCATTGAGAACCAAATTCGGGATGTGACGTCCCTGAATATGACTCACAGTACTTGGCTTTGCTTCTTCTTTTCGACATTTCCTTTCTTTTTTTTTTCCTTTCATTGTAATTCCTCTCTTTGACATTTCCTTTCGTTGTAATTCCTCTCTTGAATCTTTCGCATCTCCTTCCCTTTTTTCCTTTCCTTGTTTTTAAGTTCCTGGATCCCCAACAACATTAAATCCAACCACATTTCTCAGACAGCACAGCATCTAAGACTTAGACGTGCGTCTTTTCAGAAAAACTTTCTACATTCACACCAATGCTGGCCCCCTCCTCTTGATTCAAAGTAGTGTATCTACTGAATCCATGAGAGGAGACCGGTGGAAGACGGCCTGGAACCGACGCAGCACGACGTCGCGGGAGACAAGAACGGACTCTCGTCGATAGAGAGAAACAGGATGAGCGTGCGTTTAACGCTGGTAATGAGTTTGCTCTTTTCTTTCCACCTGAATTCTTTTCACGTTCCGCTTCAATCCTCTCACGTTCCGCTTTACATTCGTCAAAAAACTTCCGGTATTCTACGTGAAAATTCGACATGGGAAGATTCTGAATATTCTGATTTTCTTCCGAATTCGGAGGACAATAAGGCATAAACTCCGGCCCAAGTTTCGTTTCGAAAGACAAGTGTGCGCTTTCTTGCTGTCTCAGAAACTTCTGCGCTGCGTCGAGTCTTTTCAGAAAACTGGTTTTCTTTTTATCCTGATTGCTCTTCTTTCCTTCGCTGTCTATGAAAACCTTGTCCCGAAACTCCTTCACTGCCTCACCAGTCATTTCGGGAAGATCTGGAAACTCCTGCTTTTTGTTCCGAGTTGGAAACAGTCTTGCTGTTCTGTTATGCTGGTAGCTTCCAGTGTGCAATCCCGCTCTCGACAGGCCATGTCCTGGTAACATCACGACAGAATCAACGACGGCATCATGATTGTAGCCGCAGAGTCCAAAACTCTTCCCAAAATTCCTTTTCCCCTCTACAGTAGTAGGTATAGCAAAGAACATAATTGCCACTGCTCTTGCCAGACTGAACTTATCGAGCTTCAACATGCTTCGCTGAAAGTTATTACGCAGGGACATGATTACTATCGTCGAACGATTTCAATAGTTCGAATCGTGCGAACTGGAAATTTGATTCTTGTGTGAAATTTGGAAATCTTGTGTGGAATTGGAAATCTTGTGTGAAGAAATCTTGATTGATAAAGAAATGAATCCTTACCACGAGCTTAGACCAGAATGCTTTACAAGCAACTGAATCCGAGATAGTTCACGAGGAGGGAGAATGAGTGATCTGATCTCAGAAAAATCGATTGTCGAAGGCCTGTTGATTGATATGGAGTAGAATTCAATTGTGGTTGGGATTCAGTTGCGAATGATATCAGTCTGAATGGAAAAAATCAATTATGGTTTGGAACGAATTGGAATCATTGTAAAATGAATGGCATACTAACAAAAGGAATTCTAAATTTCATTGCACCAAGATCAGTGAATGCGCCCGCTTTCGTTTCTGAATAAATGAAATCATATGAACATCGACCACTTTCGCATATGAATGAATCACCTGAACATCGCCTACCGCATCAATAATGTGAATCTCACTAATCGTACGAATCACCGAAACCTCGCTAATCGTATGAGTTGCCGAAACCTCGCTAATCGTGTGAACCTCGCCAAAATAGAAAGCTAACGCATCCGATTTGGAAACTGAATTACGCCGATATCCAACCACTCCGAAATCTGAAACTACTCATAGAAAAACCGACTCCAGCCTGACTGCACACAATGACATATGACAACGTCAATACTATAAAAGGGCAACGAACACAGCTTGTCGTAAGGAAGAAAGTATAGATCTGGCTTGCAGCATCAGTATGAAACTTATGATATCAGATACCTTTCGCAATTGGGTGTCATGTGTGTTTATTCAAATCAGTTGGAGTCTTAACAATCTCAAGTCAAACGATATCTGCAACGAGCCTTTCAAAGATGTCCGTGGTAGGAGGCATTGGATCAATGCGAATGTTGTAATGCCGTTCGATTCGTTCCTTTTCGTCCTGACATCTAAACAGGTTGACTGCTATTCCCCGTCGACCGAATCTACCAGCATGACCTATTCTGTGTTGATATTCATTGATATCTTGCCATTGGGGAAAACCGTAGTTGATGACAAGTTCCACCAACGGAAAATCCAAGCCGTGAGGCAACCAATCCGTTGTGATCAAGATGCGGGACTTACCAGACAGGAACTCGTTTAGAATACGATCACGAGCGTCTTCCTTCATCTTTTCATGTACGATAGAGACCGACGAGATCCTGGCTCCTAGTACTGTTGACGTCTTCATGGCGCTCCGTTGACCATCACAATAGATAATCGCCTGATGGAAACGACTGAAGAACTTATTGGCGTCACACAATTTCCGCAGAGTATCCTCATTCTGTCTTTCCTCAAGAACTGCACAGAACTGACGGACTCCGTCGAAAGGGTCATCTCGGATTTGCATCCCCCCAGGAAGAAGCCTTTTATGATATCCGTCCACGACGGAAGGACGGTGACCCTCCCTTTCACGCTGTCGTCGCATAATGTTTTCATTCGCGGTAGAGAACACGACACGGGTCCATGTCTGCGCCAAAGGTACGCTCGGTCCACAACCCGTTGTCACTGTGGGACTTGTGGAAAACAGACAACGCTCCACCTGAGGTTTTTTTTTTTTTTGAATAGACCATTAAAATTTCGATCCAAACTCCGAACTTAGAGCCCTGATTTCTACCAGAAATGACACATACAACCGCAATTCAGAAAACCCGAAATCACATACATTTTAAATTTCATTGAAAAGGCAAAACTTGAAGCGTATACATTCCATGGCAGCCGTGTGAGAATATCCCTGACAATCCAAGAGTCGGCACTTGTCAACAACTCACTCGCCTCATCCAACACAAACATCTTTACTTCGTCCGTACACAGATGCCCCGCCTCTATCCTTTTCAGCGCGTGGAGTGGTGTGCCCACAAAGAACTGCACGCCGCCGATTGTATCGTCATCGGGTGAGACGGCACCGGCACCGAAATCGATTTCCAACTCCAGGAACCAGCCGAGATCTAACGCAACCTTGTGGATCTGCATGGCCAATTCTCTCGTTGGTACGACAACCAACACCTGTAACTTCGGCAAATCATAGTCGATTTTTTGAAGACTTCCAATCAGAAAAGCCGTAGTCTTTCCTGACCTCTGGGGAGAAGTGACCACTACATCGCGTCCTTTCAACATCTCCACTAGGCATTCCGTTTGGATGTCAGATAGCTCGTCAAAACCGAGAGACTCGATACCATGACGATGATACCATGACCTTCCGCTATCTTTCTTACTAGTTGAGACTTCTGCTGACCTACTTCGTTTATTGTTCTTTGTATTCGAGTCTTCCGCTGACCTACTTTCCTTATTATCGCTTGCATTTGCATCAGGGTGTCCCGTCACACGATTCCCGATGTTCCCCACAAGACTATCAGCCGAAGAGCCCGCGCTGGACTCCTGCCCGGAGAGATCGGTCGTCTCCATCGTGCCAAGTTGTCGCAGAGTTCGTTTTAGATCGTCGAGTGTTTTCCGGAGGTGTTCGTTTTCACCCTCCAACTTTTTCGATTTTTCGTCCAGCGCTTTCCACAGATATTTGTTGAAATTGTTCTCACTCTCCAACTTTTTCGCTTTTTCTTCTGCGGCCACGCGTCCTTTTTCTGCGGCCTCGAGTCTTTCCTCCATAGTCTCCCGATCTTCGGCCTTCTGTCTCATGAATATTTCCACCGCCAACTTGTGATCCACTTCCTCTTTCACCCGTCGGATCTTGGCCGGCTTTTCTTCCTCCATGAAGACACGAATGGCAGACTTCAGGGAATGATTGGGCCGCAAACCCAGGGAGTCCAGCGGTCTGTTCGTGCGCGGCGATGTCCTCTTTCCACGTCTGAACCATTCGGCTATGGCTTCCTTCTCATAACTATGCCCATCAACAAGGACCACGGGGTCGCTCATGACCTCGTGCGTGATGGCACAGAAAAAGTCGGGCGGGATTGGGATCGGGATATCGTCCCCCATGGTTTGTCGATTACCAACAACGTACGGTCGATACTATGTACACAAATTTCGAAACGCTCTCATGAAAAATTATATATGGCAAGACTCAGACGAAGAATTATGATACAAGAAACGACCCAGACGAAATCACGTTGATGAAATAGTAATACGTATCAACTTACAATACGCACATGTGAGTCTGACATTGACGACACTTCCACGCGAGGATCTGCGAATCAGACTCATCGACACGTCGGCCTCAGACTTTGAATTACGAATGGGTCTCAGACTTGAAATTGCAATTGAAATGGATGTCAGACTTTGAATTTCGAATGGCCCACAGACTTTGAATTGCACACGGATGGCCTCAGTTCAAATGGATGGCAATGCTAATGGCAGACTGCTATGATTTCGCCACACGTGGAAGATTGCTATGATTGCCAATGGAAGACTTGCCGTCTGTCAAGGCAAGCTGCAAATTGAACTTGAAGCCCGACATGTCATTGCAATGAAAACAAGTTAAAGCCTGGATCGGTCCATACATCCGGGGCACCGTCCAGCCTTCCAGACACTGTTGGAACTTAGCCTTAATAACTTAATAAGGCAGTCAAAATTTAAAAACTCGAACACAGAACTTAATCAATTTTCAGAGCAGAAAATCTTTTTGAAAAACATAAAATCTCGACAAATTTCAAGTTGCGCATGATAATGCTTTTTTGGATCATAGACTATGATCATAGTCGATATTTTGAAATAATCACCAACAACAAGAACAACGGTCAAGAACCAACAAGAGCAACGGTTTCAAATTCCTAATTTGAATGACTTCGTCGTCTTTAACTTACTCTTTCCCGGCATGTTTTTTGGTTCATTTTACGGCTCATAGTAATTTGAGTGACTTTATCGTCTTTAACTTACTCTTTCCCGGCATTTTTTTTGGTTCATTTTACGGCTCATAGTTACGTAATTTGAGTGACTTTATCGTCTTTAACTTACTCTTTCCCGGCATTTTTTTTGGTTTGTCCCCCATAATGTCGACGGGGGACTGTCTATCAAACATGTCAATCTGCTTCCAAATTATGCCATGGAGACCCGCTTCCACATAATGCAGACAGCAGAACTTATCTAATACTACTAATAGAAATACGAATCATATGCAGTTCGACGTTTTAAATTTTTTCGCAGTAGTTTGCCGTTTTAACTTTTTTCGCGTTCGACCGTTGTGAATTCACACGTGACCATGAAAGCCGCGCTTTAGATACTTATATGATACTCTGTGTCTATGATTATGAAACCCTGAATGAGAAAAATAATTTGGCAAATTTCGCTGGTCATTATGGAAATTATTGCCAGCAACTTGAATGACAATCATAATACCGGCAAATATTCACAGCAGATACATGTTCTTCTTCTCACACTGTTACATGTTCAGATACTATTCTTTGCAAGAAATTTCTTGTGGTGTACTATTTTGTCTACTATTTTGTCCAAAAAAGACGAGGGGAATACGAAGGCTTAAATTTTTTTGAAGACTTTTTCTTGAGTCAGTTATGACGGCTCCCATAATTTACACGGCAATTCCCAGGAGTCACACGCCGGCGCAGAACCTCTTGACAGAATGATACTATTATCGAAAAAAAATCGAATAATGCAAAACACTAATATAATACGTGAAAAAAAAGATATTCCATCGGTTTCCAAAACACTATTACGACTTTCATCACATTATTGGTTGAGTCGCATATTTTTGATACTGACAGGTATGCTCAAGGAAGTGAATTTCTAATACTGACAGCTGATTTCAGTTATAGCGCTGCGGTGAAAGAAAAGATAATACTTGAAAAAGTTATAGCGCTGCGGTGAAAGAAAAATAATACTTGAAAAAGATATAGCGATGCGATGAAAGAAAAAGACGGGTTTTTGGACACTAATACTTGTTTTTTAAGTCTGCAGATTTCAGGAGAGTCTTATTGTATTTACGGTTCCACCATGCCCAATATTGTGGGCCTCTTGTAGGGCCCTTCTTATTCAATAATGCCGTGTTGTGTTGAGCACGAGTCAGGCCGCCCTTTATAGGTCCATTCTTATTTTCGCGAGTCTTATCGCCGTGTTGAGTCTTATCGCCTATCGCCGTGTTGAGTCTCATCGCCGTGTTGATCATATTTTCCAAATAGTCCTTATTGCTGAATCTGCTGTGAGCACTATTGATGATTTGGGCCGACTCCCCGTGCGAGTGAGCACTATTAGTATTGCTCATGAGACTAAATCTCGGAGTACTCGGAGTGTTTTTTTTAGAGTTAGACAGAATAGTAGAGTTAGACTTATTCCGGACAAAGTCTAGACTACTGAGTCTAGACTTATTTCGGACAATACTAGCCTCATCCCTAGGTCCTTTAATATCATCCAAAAAGTTGTGGGAGCTTCTGACTCGCGTTTCTTCACTTGAGCTTCTGACTCGCGTTTGTTCACTTGAAAGACTCGCCTTGCTTGAATTGTCATTGCCCAAACTGAAATTCAATTTGGATCCTTGTCCCCGTCTCAACCAAGCCCAATATGCCGGCCCCTTCTTATTAGCACCAAGTTGAGCACTCTGAGTAGTACCACCACTAGCGTTCTTATTCCGGATGATGATCTCATTCCGGCTGATAATCTCATCCAGAAAGTTGAAGGAGCTTGTAAGCGTTTGCAATGAGGTCTCATTGCCTGCCGTCTGAGCCCACAAGACAAAACAGTCAAGCTGATCCTCGTATTCAGTCTCCTCAGACGAATTTCCTTTTTGTGATATTCTTGTATCAGTTTCCGCCCCTTCTTGTGAAATTCTGAACTCATTGACAGAGTTACGTTTCTCAGAGTCTACAACAGAGTCTACTCTTTCATCTACAACGAGCTGTCCAGTTTTTCTGTCTATTTTTTTTCCGGTTTTCCAGATAGCTCCACGCACCAACTTTTTGTTTTTTACGAAGTCTCTCAACAATCTCTGTTGTTCTCGAAACAGATTCCTGATACTTTCAAAGAAAGTCGTCTTCCGGCCTTGATGGGCCAGGTACGTCTGATAAGCCAGGAACTTGTTATCGTAATGGAAAAACAACATGTGCGGTTTAAACACTTCCCTTCGATCTGTGTTCGGTATGCGGTTTTGACAAATCGGGAACTCATTATACGGTAATCCGCCTGGTGTTCTTTTAATCCAGTTTTGCTGTGTGCTGACGTTGTCCAACTTTTTCTCTGGTGACAATGTTGTGTGCTCTTGTGACATTGTTGTGTGCTCTTGTGACATTGTGTGCTCTTGTGACAAGAGAAATGCTTTTTCTGTGTGCTCTTGTGACAATAAATACGCTTCCGCCTCTGCTACGTACTTGTCCATATAGTCACCGACCCAAGTGAGGGCATTACTACCAATATCGTTACGATTATCGTTGCCAATTATTGGTGACGAAAAACGAAATTTACCGTGACTGGAACTGAAATTTACCTTGAATTTTTTAGTTGACGAGTCAGTCGCGGCACTTCTTCTTGGCGAGTCACTTCTTGACGAATCAGAAAATTTGCGCCCTCCTCCCAGAAGAGATTTCCAATTTTTTCCCACCACAAAATCGAAGAAATCGTTATCATCACTGACGTTTGGTATTGGGGAGCCGTCGATTCTCGCAGTTCCAAACCTATCGCCGACTCCGTAAAAGAACGCCTTGCAACGTTGTTTCCTGCTTCTCTTCTTTTCCCATGGAATTACTTTTTCTAATGACGAGTCCGTTTTTTTTTCAGATTTCGAATCTGACGCCTTTTGTCCATAAAATTTTGATGTACTACGAGTCGCAACAGTTGTAGGTCCAGTATTCCTCCGAATCGGAAAATTTGGACTTATAGACGGAAACATTGGACTTAGAGACTTGCCAATAAGTCGGCTGGTAGTACTATACCTGGAAGATCGGCTAGCAGAAGTATCAATACTAGCCGAGTCTAAGCTCACAAGTTCGTCTGGTGGAACGCCTGGTTTTCCAAAATATTTGTCCTTGCGCCAACTACTCAACGTTGGACTTTTCCACTGATTATATTGGCCAGGGAGATGAGCAAAATCCCCGCATCGTCTGTGGATCCACTTTATACTCCCTTCTGCGCCCTTGTTGCCTTTAGACTTGTTAGACTTAATCGTAACCCACCTAAAATTATCTGACATGCCATCCGCCGGAAAACCACAATCACCCCAGAAATTCACAATACTCGAACCAAACCAAGCAAATCCCATGTTTGTCTTGTGTCCTTGGTCAGCCATCCACGAATAGTAAGTCTTTGGACGATCTCCGATTATTGACAGGCTCCCTTCTGATTCATTCCCTATCCCAACGGGGCGAAAATCATTATTAGGCCCGTAAGAAGAAGGCCCTAAAAGCCGATACATCTGCTGAACCATGGTACCTGCACCGTACAGGTTTTCTTTCTTTTCTTTTGATGAGCTGCGTTTTGGTCGACCTTTTATGGATCCATCCGCTTTGCCATGGAGAATTTCCTGCATCAAAGGGGCGAGAAGGTTTTCGCGGCTCCGCAACTTGTCGGCCGTCTTTAACTCGTCTGTTGGAGTTTGATCTTCGGGATTCTGATAAAGTAGACGGTTGATCATCACCTCAACAATATTGATAGGCTTACCGTTGGGGAGTCTCAGCTTGATTACGTCATCCATCCATGCAGCTTCCTGCTCTGCCGTCACGTTATCGGCTGGCGTATGTGGCAGAATACTTGTTATGTGGTGGTGGAATGCCAGTCCACTATTATAATTGCTGGGATTCCTCTTCGCAACATTGACAGCCAAAATTCCTGTCAGTGTTCGCACTTCAACGAAATGCAAAAAAACTCGCATAAAATCCATCACTTCAACAAAATCATACGCACTATCTAGTCAATGAGTCCCTCTCGAGTCTCATGTGACGCGTGAAACAATATCGTCTTATGTTATACAACAGTCAAACAATATCGGATGTTATATCCACAGCATCGACCCAAAAACTCTCCTGCACGTTTTTTTTTTTTTACAATGATCAGACTCAGAGTGTCCCATAGAATGATGATTGACCAGATCTTTCGCTATCAGAATCATTATCATGGAGTGACATAACGGTCATGCGGCCCCATAAATGATAAACGGTCAAGCCAAAGAAATTAGTCCCACAAAAACGAAGATCTATTTGGGCCCGAAGAAAAACACTGCGCCATACGATCAATCAAAAACGCTTTTTTTTTGCAATGAAAAACTCCGCTCGTCACTTAAAAACTCCTCTCCTCGAACACAGAACAGCACGGAACTCAATCAATTTTCAGAGCAGAAATTTCGCATAGCAATGCCCTTTTGGATCATACTCGATACTATTTTGAAGAATTTTTATCGATAACCCTGGCCGCTGGTGCAAATTGCGACTCGATGCATGATATTCCCGACGACATCCATCTTGTTGACGTCTTAACATCGTCTATCCTGTTTCAAAGTCGTCAACTGAGACTCTCGAAGCTGCAACGTTATAATGCTACGTTTTAGCTCATAATTACATGCGATTACTGCAACGCTATATAATTCCTAGAGCTACACTACCCAAATGAAAAAAGACAGCTGAGGGAGTAATTACGAAGGAACCCGAGCCCAACTTTGCGCCGTCCAATTTTGCGCCATCTGAAAGCGATTTGAAATCTACACATAACGAGTCCGACAATAGTACTTCAAGTTTATTAACGCAATCTCGCCAGTCTTCTTCTGATTCCGATGACTCGCCACCACGTAGATTCCTTCTCCTTCAGCATGACGATCCCGGCCATTTTATCGCGCGCACCCATCAGACGCCGCAACGCCGCAACCATAACGAACCCGCGCCGGGATTGCTGTTTGGATTTGTTTACGACGCTTCCGATCGTCTATCCTGTCAACTCTTGAAGTTTAACTGTAACGCTATTCCCAGAGCTACGCTTTAACTTATAACTGCATGCGATTAGTATTACTGCAACGCTATTCCCAGAGCTACACTACCCAAATGAAAAAAGACAACTGCGGGAGAGCTAAACTTCCCAAATGAAAAAAGACAGCATAGGGAGCGCTAAACTCCCCAAATGGAGGCTAGTGAGTTGCGGACTGCGATGGCGAGTTCATCACTTTACGTCATGACGATCCCGACGTCAATACGATGTATGGCGTCCGAAGTTGAAACTTTGAGTGAAGATGACTGGCGGTGGGCTGAAGAATCGTCTCAGGTCAGCCCCAATATTATTATATAGTGATGACTGGCGGGCTGGAGAATCATCTGTCAGACTCAACCCCAATCAGATTCAGAACGCTGCGCAAAAGTCTGACGAAAAGTTAAACCAAACACAAGAAGTGGAGCCGATTCAATTTCTCCTGGAATCGAACGACACCCCGGAGGAGAACCTTGTGCGTCTTATTCGGGAAAATACTCGGGATGGCAGGAAGTTTCTTTTTGATGCAGAGGAGACGGCAGACGAGTCAGCGACTACAGGGTGTGCCTGGATTACGACAGCGATCCTTTGGTTGCTGTTCTGATGGCTCAGATTGTTTTCAAAAAAAATTTTATGCAATCCTGAAAGACTGTTCTTGACCATTTTATCGCGCGCACCCATCAGACGCCGCAACCAGAACGAACCCGCGCCGGGATTGCTGTTTGGGTTTGTTTGCGACGCTTCCGAGGGCCGATCGTCTATCCTGTCAACTCTTGAGGCTGCGACGTTATCCCCAGAGCTACGCTTTAACGTATTACATGCGATTACCAAATACGAAGCATCGGATGGACCCAGGAATTATAATATTACATGTGAATCTTCTCCAGACTCTGTCCTTGGGGGGGGGGGCCGTCGTCTCGAAAGACAAGCTGGACGATACCTCGACGAAGGCTCTGGGTCTTTCTGGAGATTCTGACGGTGAACAGAATTCTCTTAATCATTAATGCGGGAAGAGATCAAGATCAAGAACGGTTCGAGTGACATGATCCCGATCCAATCGCCGCTCAAATCACAGAGAAACCGATAGAGAACGGACATGGAAATGGAAGGGAAGGGAATGGATGTGGAAAAAAGACCCAATCGAATTCAAAAAACAAGAGGACAAGCCCAAGGCTCAATGTTCGAGATGCTCAGATGATGACGGAGGCCGGAGATGGTGCGAAGCAGGGAGAAACACTGACAGAGTCAGACGACGAGACCGGACGAGCTCGGTTGCCCTCCTTGGCGTGGCTATGGCCGAGCTGCGGGGATATTTATCGAACACGATGAGTTTTGCCATTCCCGCCGGGAATGGAGTCGTTGGAGGCTCGAATTTCGCCGGGAGTGGAGTCGTCGGGGGCCCAAACGCGCGGCTCCGCATTCCGGGAATGGTTCCCGTATGTGGCACAGGACCGGACTTCCGGTCATATTAATTTTCGCACATATCGACACGGTCACCGCAACCGTTGCGAACCGGCACAGGGATAATCTGCGAAATTCCGCAACATTGACACACACAATGCGCTGCATTCACAATATTCGAGACAGGAATCTTCAAGACGAACACTCCTTCTTCAAGACGCACACTCTGTCACTGTCAGACCGCACGCAACGCGGCATGCCAACACACATCCTGAAAAGTATCTCTCTCGAGCATCAAACAGATTCAAACTGGAAATCCTCAACGTCAGTTAAAAACTCCTCTCGAACACAGAATTCAACCAATTTGCAAAGCAGAAGTTTCGCATATCAATGCCCTTTTGGATCATACTCGATAGTTTGAATTTTATCGATAACCCCGGCTTTCAGATTTCAATACTGTCATTGTGAAATTCGAATTCGTGTTTTCAAATTTCAATACTGTCGCTGTGAAATTGGGAGTCGTGTTTCCTTTTTTTTTGAACTGTTTCCAAATTTCAATACCGTCTTGCTTTCAAGTTTCAAATTGCAATACGCAGTAGTAGCCATCTTGCTTCAAGTTTCCAACTCGATACTGTCATGTTGTTTTCAAGTCTAAGTTCACAAAGACTGATACTATAGCACTCAAAATGCTATAGACACCCAATGTCACATTTCCTCATTGGCAAAAAAACACCGATGTCAGGAGAGAAAAAATGACAGGGGGGAATTAGAAAGCCTAGCTACCTAGGGGAGGTGAATTCTATTTAAATTTTTCAGAGGGGTGTAACAACGATTTTTGGATCGTGTGAGTCATCTTTTATCAATGTCATAATGATTATCGTGAATTCGAATTTCGGATTATGACATTTTCTATATAATCATGTGTCGGAAAATCCATGTCATGATCTGATCGTGATCTCATATCGTGATCGCATATCTAATCGTGATCTCATGTAACTCCAGACCGTAGTAAAGCAATTTAATCAGAAATATAAAGATTGAAAGACTCTGGTGAGATTGAAAGATTGGGACGAAATAATAGTGTGCAAATCTCAGGCACCTGAGCTGATGTAACTTTCAAATTTTCATGCATGACATTTGTATTCTTGACGCACTTTTGCAGATTGCACTCCTCTCAATGAAATCAATTCATGAACCATGATCATTTTATGAGACCTGAATTATGCAAAAAAATCGATACTCCATGCCAAGTCTTTTTTTCGTCTATGGATCAGATACAACGAGGCTTTTCATCATTTGTTCAAACTTTCAAAATACATTTTTGAGTCTGAAATTGAGAGACCCTTCTGAAATAGAGCAACTTGATGAAATCTCGCCGATAACCCTGCGACTTTTACAAAGAACTTGGACAATGTATGCAAATAACGCTTGACACAACGTACGGCTGCTACATTGGCTGACATGTCACAACATACGGCTAATCATAATGCCTGCACATCAGCCAGACGCTGTTCGGGATTCGTTTTTCTTTGACTTTATCATTTGTAAAAATGTCTAAGTTCAATCTTGTTAGTGTACGTGAAGGTCATCAATATCAACAACGATGAGTGAATGAATGAATGGATGACATTTATTGGTCACTGTCAACGACGAATAGGGAATCATATGGATGAAGGGTGACTTTCTGGGTCGTGTCCATGGATTATGACGTGATAAGTTTAAATTGCCGCGTACCCAGTCAGGTACAACGGCAGCATTTTTTTGAATGATGTGGATCATGTGGTGTAGTCGTCTGACTGTGTAGTCATCTGACAGCCAGGGGGATTCTTCTAGACCTTCAAATCTAGATAAACACTTATGGCAAATGCCCTGCTGTCACAGTATTGCAGTATAATAATCATGCTGTTCCAGCATTGCTGTATAATATTTCGGAAATCCAATTTACATTTTGTGGAAATCTGATCGCTTCAGCCTTGTAGTTTCGAACCTCCTGTTTACTGCAAAGACTCGAGTTATTTCTGTGACTTCTTGAGTTCTGTCGTATAGATCTGTCGTAGATCTGGATTCTGTTACTTGTAACACAATTTTTAAAAATTTTCTTGAATCTCACTCGCTTCTGTTCTAACTTCTTGCTTCTGTTGAAGATTTAAATTCTCTCGCTTAAGTTATATTGTTTTACATTCTCTCGCTGCAGATTGAAGGGATGTGTTGACATGACCGTCTTGTTTGATCATTGTGATAATAATCTTTTTTTTTTTGCAGAGAATCGACCACACGTGATGTCATAAGATGACTTTTTTTTTTTTTTTTGCAAGTGGCTTCGTGTTTTGTTTTTCTTTCACAATACTCGATACAAAATCCAAATTCAATTGTTTCTTTCACACTCAGTATAAAACTCAAGCTCAATTGTTTAACTTTGAACGACTGCATCATTGCCAGGCAGATTGTGCTCTCGATCTGCTTTCTGTTCTCCTCTGCATTCTTTTCTACTCCTGTCCTGCATTCTTTTCTACTCCCAACCTGCATTCTTTTCTACTCTCAACCTCCATTCCTTTCTTCACTCCCGTTCTGTACTTATGATTTTAGTGGAACACGACCCCCTGGCGCACCTCCGCAACATTGTGAGTTTCACCTTGAATTCCTGTGAAGGAGAAGCTTTCTCCTTCAAGGCTAGACTTCTTTTTCGCAGAAAAACGGGAAAATGAAGGACTCGGTGGGTTACACGGGGACGACATTCCATCGTCATACTTCGGAGACGAGGTTTCATATTTCTGGATAATGACCGCTTCATATTTCTCGGCAACACTGGGAGTGCAGGAACTCGGAGGACGCGCTGTCGATGGAGATCTGGAGAAAAGTCTCTTTCGAGGAGAGTTGAGAGTTTTTTCAAGGCCCAACTTTTTTTCAAGGGAGAGAAGAGGATTGATAAGGCGACGGCCGGTGGCAGGACTCGAGGTGAGACTTGCTGTGGGACTTGCCGTATGACTCGAAATCGGACTCGACCCGAACAGACGTCTGGCTGTAGTAGGACTTGCCGTATGACTCGAAATCGGACTCGACATGAACAGACG
>Ga0099797_101003_pt1 | contig 15955 bp, 12 predicted proteins | sample Uncmet_Sort48C_1_FD_89871 | JGI IMG/M metagenome (GOLD analysis project Ga0099797, IMG submission 89871) | Marine eukaryotic communities from CALCOFI LINE 67, Pacific Ocean - C012_Sort48C_1 | ecosystem: Environmental > Aquatic > Marine > Oceanic | place: Pacific Ocean: Monterey Bay | collected... | reverse complement strand
ACCTCTGTGGGTATATCTAATGGAACTTGGTTAAATAGTACAGGTTCATATTATCAAATGTGGATGTGGAGAGCTAATGGTGGAACAACCTCTACAAATGATACTGGTTCATCAGACTCTGTAGTACAAGTTGATCCTTCTGGTCATTTTTCTATAGTAACTTTTACTGGTGTAAACAATAGTTGGGGAAATCCACAAACTATAGGACATGGATTATCTGCTGCTCCAACTTGTATGCTTGGTAAAAAACGAACTGATAATTCAGATGAATGGCAAGTATTTTTTAGTGATTATGGAGGAGCAACAATAGGTGGTTCTAATGCTGCTTCTAATTCTTTAGTTCTAAATAATAATAATGTACTTTACACAAACCAAAGTTATAAAGGCTGGGGTGGTGTTACACCATCTTCAACTGTATTTACAGTAGATGGTAATAATTTAAGTGGAGATGGTGATACTTCTATTGTTTATTGTTTTGCAAATTGTCAAGGATATATTCAATCTGGGGCATATGCTGGAAATGGTTCTACAGATGGTGCATTTGTCTATACTGGATTCAGACCTTCTATTGTTATTATTAAAGGAATAGATACTAATGGAGAATGGTCACTTTATGATGATTCAAGAGATTCTTTTAATGCGACCGAACATCTTTTACAAGTGGACTTAACAGATGCACAAAGAACAGATTTAGATCACATAGATATACTGAGTAATGGTTTTAAGTGTTTAAGTACAGGTGGGAGAACGAATCAAAGTAGTAAAAATTATGTTTTCTTAGCCTTCGCAAAAAATCCCTTTAAATATAGTGTGGCTAGGTGATTAATTAACAAAGGAGAACAACAATGTGGGCTTTAGTAAACAACTCAAATAATATAACAAATGTTTATGGAGAGTTTCCTTCGAGAATTACCATAAACAATAGGAATTACGATAAAGCAGAATTAAATGCTATGTCTGATTCTGAAAAATTAGCAATAAAAATATATCCTGTTACAGCAGCAGCACAATTAAATAACAACTATTATATTTCTAATGATCCTACTTATGCTGTTGATGGAAACAAAGTAGTTGAAACAATAACAAAAGCAGCGGATAGGAAACTAGCTGACGAAGATGCTAAAGATGAAGAAGGCAATCAATTATTTGAATCAGATGGTACAACAAAAATAATTAATTATGGCTTAAAAACTAATGCAAAAAACAAAGCGACTGTTTCTGCTAATGGTTTCTTACAAGGTTTTGATTGGTTAATACAACGTAAAGTTACAGCAGAAACAGCCATTCCTTCAGCCGTAGTAACATATATGGCAGCAATTAGAACGGATCATGGAAATATCTGTACAGCAATAGATGGAGCATCAGATATGACAGCATTTATTGCATTGCACAATAACACATATAAAGGTGATGGTTCAGTAGATGTTGTGGCGAGAGTAAATCGTTGGGCAACAGATGCTAATGTAAAAGCTTATGGGGAACTTAATGAGTTACGTCAAAACCTACAGATGTTAAAGAGTACTGAAGCAGTAAGAGAAATTTCTTCTAACACAGGTCCTCTCTTAAAAGAGTTTACTGATGAGATAACAAATATATTAGGTCGCGCAGAAACAGAAGGATTGAAAACATTAACTTCTAGAGGCGGCGCAAGACGTGCTGCTGGAGTAACTAATCAAGCTATTGATGAGCAACAAGCTGGTTTTCAAATGTTGCGTGACGCAAATAAATATTATGCTGATGGAGCTAAAGTATTTCTTAAACCGGAAATAGAAAGTTTAAAAGCTGACATTGCCGCCGGCGGAACAATGGACATGAAAAAAGTAGCAGATCTTCTTATAAGAGTCGATGAACCTTTATATCTAAAACAATTTTTAAACGCACTTACTTTTGCCGATGATGTGGGAACAAGTGCAGTTCGTAATTTAAGTAAAAATGTATTACAAGATTTAAAGTCTTTAGCTGAGGTAGGAGACACGGTTGGTTTTAATAGTCTTTTAAAAGGATCTGGCATAGATAAAAAACTTATTCAACCTTTTGAAAAATATGCACTTGAAGCGGTTAAACAAGGAAGAAAAGATGACACTGCTTTTATAAATATAACTAATAATAAAGCAACAATGTTAGAAACCATGATTCAACAGAATACTCGCGAACCTTTGTTAAAAGAAAGTTTTGTATCAAACCTTGCTAACCAATGGGTACAAAACACTTTATCTGCAACAAGTAGTAAAAACACTTTTAATGCTGTAGGATTTTTTGATGCATTTAATAAACTTGGTCCTCAAATGCAAAACACTTTATTTAAAAAAGATACCCTTAAAGCTTTAAAAAGTTTACAGGATGATGCTTTTTTACTATCTGATAAAACTGCTTTAAGAGAGTTAAATGCTCGTAATATTAATAATTTAACAGCTAAAGAATTAGTAGAAACATTGCAAAAAGACATTGCAAATGTAGAACAAATAGGAGCAAATGCTATAACTAAAGCTATGGCTACAGGATCAATTACAAATATTGATGACTTAACAAAAGGTTTTATAAAAAATCCTTCAAGTTTTAAAGAGTTTAAAAATGCTTGGAATTCTTTACCGGACGATGTGGCTAAACCTACTTTTGAGCAAGTTATGAACGGGCCTCAAGGTGTAAAAGCTAGTGTATTAGAAAACCTAATGAAAGATACTTTTCCTGACGGACTCAACACATCAACTGTAGATTTAGGAAAATTTGGAGCTAATTTAACAAAACAAATTAAAAATAATGAAAGAGCTTATATTGAAATTTTTGGTGAAGGTAACGAAGCTTTAGGAAAAACTTTTGTACAGCAATTAGAAGCGTTTGGTAAACAATCAATGTTAGGGACTACTAAATCTTATAATGGTAAGGCAGGATTAGCTGCAGCAGGTTATATTATGGGAGCAGGTGTTGCTTTTCTTGCAGGGCCAGTAGCTTTTGCAACTTCTGCCGCGTTTATGTATACTTTTCCTAGGATATTACGTAGCAGAGCAGTTTTAAGATTTTTAACTAATCCCCGCACAAACGCAAGAATATATAACACAGCTAAAGAATTAGGTGTGGATGTAGGTGATAATAAATGGTTACTATCTCAAGTCTCTCAAGAGACAATTCCTTTAGAGGTTCGAAATATTATTAACACTATTATGAGGCAAGGTGCCTTACAGCAACAAACAATTGCAGCTGGATATGCAGAAGATAAAACACGTCAAGTAGTAGCACAAGTAGAAAACAATATTAATACTGAAGGTAACCCTCAAGTTAACGTTCCTTCAGAAACAATTCTTCAAGAATCTATGCTTGTAGAGCCTACAGAGGCTCCTCCCATCTTATCTAGACGTGGAGGCGACGTTTTAAGACAAGTCGAAGAAGAAAAACTTTTAGGATTACGTAACTAATGCCAATAGATCGTACCAAACTTGCTAATATGTTAATTCTTCATGAAGGTATGAAGTTAAAAGTGTACGATGATGCGACAGGCAATGACATATGTAAAGGCGACGTGATGCAAGGCCACCCGACTATTGGCGTTGGTCGAAACGTTGCAGGCGATGGTTTAGGAATATCGGAAGAAGAAGCACGGTTCATGTTACATGCGGATATAGATCGTATAGAACAAGAAGCTAAATCCTGGGATATTTACGGAGAATTAGATAGTACACGCCAGGCCGTGTTATTAGATATGCTTTTTAATATGGGATTAACACGATTTAACCCAAACAAGTGGCCTAAAATGTTTCAAGCTTTAAAAGAAGAAAACTGGGAAGAAGCCGCTAATCAAATGCTTTCAAGTGCTTGGGCCGGGCAAGTAAAGTCTCGCAGCGAACGGTTAGCTAAATTAATGGAATACGGCGTTTGGATTGACTAATGGAAGCAAAGTTATGGGCAATACTTTTTGTAGTGTTTTTTTTAAGCCTGCTTACTTGGTGTAGCGTAGCATCCGCTCAAAGTAATACTGTTAGTTCAACTTCGTCCACGGTATCAGGCACTACCACTGTTGACCGTACTCCTAGCACAGCATCCGCTCCAAGTGTTGTTATTAATAATCAAGATGTTTGTAGTTTTGCAGCCTCTGGAGCAATTCAAACACAAATATTTGGACTTGCTGGTGGTACCGCTATTAGAGATTTAAACTGTGAGCGCATGAAATTGTCAACCAGATTGTTTAGAATGGGCATGAAAGTTGGAGCGGTAGCTATGTTATGTCAGGACGAAAGGGTGTTTCAAGCGATGGAAATGGCCGGAACTCCGTGTCCATATATGGGAAAAATAGGGCTTGAGGCCGCAACAGCATGGGCTGAAAACCCAGAGAAAAGACCTGACTATGAACAATGGAAAAAAGATAACGTTGTAGATAAGGAGATAATAACAGATGAAGAAGCTACTGGTCTTGGTATTGGTGGTTTGTTGTTCTTGCTCCTTCTCCTTTGATACATGGGGACAAATGCAGGATCCAGGCACTACAACAACCTCTGTAATTGAAGAGCAAGGCGGAGATGTGCAAGAGGTTACAGAAACAACAGTTACTATTGAAAATAAAACAACCGGCGATATATTAGACGGTGATACAGGTGTCGTAGCAACGAGATACGAAGGGGATATGGACCAAGATTGGGGTGGGATTGGTTCAGCTAGTATGGTTACTTGTCCTTCTCAAGTAGGAGGAACAGGTAAATGTGCTAAAGGAACGTCTAGTACGTTAACCACTTTTCAACAAAACATAAATATAGCTCAATTTCATATAGAAGATGGTGGTGCTTTAAACTGGAGCTTAGATGCTTGGCACTCACAAAACAATACAGAGTTATATTTTGAGCTTAAAGGGTATAATAATAATGTGTTGTTATGGACAGATAAAACTGATTTAGCGTCTGGCACTACAGATTACGCAGGTAACTATGATTATTCTGGTGGCTTAGATAAACTGTTTGTATCGGTAGGTGGCAAAAACAATTATTATTTTGACAATGTTCAATTAGATGTGCAGTACAATGTTATTTCTACAGTTGTTACTACTTACTTACAGTATATAGAAACACAAGTTATGTTAAATGAAACAGTAACATCTAATGATACTTATGATTATGAAGATACAACACCAGAGCCTTCTTATGAAGAAATGGATAACTATGATGTTGGTCTACCAGAAATTGCTATTATAGAAGTAATGCCTACAGAAACAGTTGTGTTTGAGCAAACAGTAGAATATGCTCCTATTGTTGAAACAAATTCTTTTGAACCTGAACTTGTAACTATGGAAACAGTAGTAGAAGATATTCAAGCTGTAATGTCTGTTCCAGATATACAAGAGCCAGTAGAAACAATAGAAACTCCACAAGTAGAGCCAGAAGTAGAAACAGAAACAGTAATTGTAGAGAATACTACAGAAGAGCCTGTTGTTGAGGAGGTTAAAGAACCTGTAGAGGCCCAAGAAACAGAAGTAGCTGTTGTTGAGGACAATGAACCTACTATAGAGCCAGAAGCAAAGGAAGAGGTAGTAGAAGAAATAAAAGAAGAGGTCAAAGAAGATGTTAAAAAAGAATCTAAACCAGAACCGAAGGAAGTTGCAAAGGAAGAACCTAAGAAGGAAGAGGTTAAAGAAGTAAAGGTTGCGGACAAGCCAACTAAGAAACAAGAAGCTAAACAAGAAAAAGCCAAAGAAATAATGGCAGGGTTTGATTCTCAGTATGATGCTGTAGCACAATTAACTACATTAGCTTTGGTTAATGCTTTAGGTGCAGACATTAAAACATACCAACAAATCCCTACACAAGTACAGCCAGTATGGTATGAATCAAAAGATATTTATGCAGAAACTATGTTACAAGACCCATTAGGCAATTACTTTGGTGTTCGAGATAGCTTAGTATTTGAGCAGATGCTAGGAGCCCAGTATGAGTGAGTTAGAATTTGCAGGAGTAAAGTTTAAAGGCGGTCGATTAGTTGGAATTTTAATTGCCCTAAGCACACTTGTTGGAGGAGCCTACGGAACATTTGAAGTTTATAAAGATTATATTGACATGCGAGCTAAAATAAATTCTTATATTGCTCCAGATTTAAGTGGCATAGATAATAGATTAAACCTTGTAGAAGAAAAACTTACTAACTTAGAAACATTATTAACAACTAAAATAAATACCATGGACAATACATTAGAAACTAAAATTACCAATATGGAACAAATCTTACAGTCAGAAATATCTACTGCTATGGCATTAATAACAGCGGCTCAAGGTGATGCTAGGGATATTCGTAATGAGTTACGCAAAGATTTTAACGAAGTGCAAGACCAAATAAGTGCTGTTGACAAGAGATCAAGAGCCTCGGACCAAGAAACAAGAGGTGCAGTAAGAACGGCAGAGAATGAAATAAAGACGTTGATTCAACACGCTGAGGATCGCTTTGACGGTAAACGTACGGCTATAGAATCTGATGCTGTTAGACGTAATGAAGTTATAGATGTCAAATTAAAAGATTTGGAAACTAGGCTCCGAGAAATGTTGACCAGAGCTTTAAACAATCCATTAGCTGGACAATAATAAACATTGCGTTTATACTAAAACTACCTTAGTTGGAGCGCGGCGCCCCCGCGCTCTTTTATTTAGCGTTACCCCAATCTTTTCCCACTCCTACATCAATACGAGAAGGAACTTTTAATTCCGGAAAACAATTTTCCATCGTTTGTTTAATTTCTTTAATGTTTTCGTCATGCCTAACAGAAAAGCACAATTCATCGTGCACAGTAAGCATAGGTAAATACCCTCGATTAAAACAATCTAACATAGCCCTTTTAGTTTGGTCAGCAGAGGATGCCTGGATTAACCGATTAAGAGCCTTATACGTAAAAGCTACCTGATAGTTAATAGGATTTTTTTTGCGCCAATCTTTATCTCTGTCATCTAAAGGAGTGTTTTGAATATTTTCCCACTCTTCCTCAAGTTTGTCCATATGAATAACTTTTTTGTAACCGCCAAAACCTTTAGGCTCCCGCATAGGAAACCGGCATTTCCGGCCCATCAATGTACGGATCTCTCCTTTACGTGTAGCTACGGCCATTACCGCTCCGGCCATTTCTTTAATAAACGGAACTTTTTCGTCGTAATCATTACGCAAACTCTTAGCTTCGTCAAAAGAAATATCTCCAAGTATAGAAGCTAACTTTCCTATGCCCATGCCATACATAATACCAAGATTAATAGTCTTAGCTAAACTTCTTTCAACACCTGCAATGTCCGCTACCATTTGGTGAAAGTCTAAATCATCGCTTTGATAAGACTCAACAATCTCTTGAACACGCGGATTATCTTTAGTCTCTGGAGTTAGCGAAGCGTAGTGCATCAACCATCTAGGCTCTTGAGCACTGTAGTCAAAACTAGCCCATTTGCATCCTTCTTCTGGTATAAACAATCCTCTAATCAATTCTTTTATTTCAGGATGCCTTGCAGGAACTTGTTGTAAGTTAGGATGACTAGATGAAAATCTACCGGTAACCGTGCCTCCATCTCCAGATCGTAATTGATTGAACTCACAATGGATACGCCCTTTGTATTGATGGTGCATAATAGTGTCTACAAAAGTTGTGTTGGCTTTATTGTATTCCCGTATCTCTAAAATCTTTTTTGCTACAGGATGTTTATGGTTTTTTAAAAAGTGTTTAGTAAAGCTTGGAGCACCAGATTTCTCCGTTCTTTCGTATGTCAAGTTTAACTTATCAAAAGCGGACGCTAAAGAAGTTGCTGTCCACGGTTCAATGTCTATACCCGTTTCTTTTTTTACTTCTAACAATAATGTGTCTTCTTTTGTTTGAAGATACTTTTTTGTCTTAGAGGCTTTCTCTAAATCCACGCGCACACCTTTTGATCGCATCTCAAAAATAATAGGAAGCAGGTTTAATTCCATTTCTAATATGTTTCCGCATTTTTCTGCCGCCAACTTATTACGTAATACATGCCATAGATCTAATGTTAGACGAGCATCTGTCTCTGCATAGCCTGCTACTCTAGAAGCCGGTAACTTCCACATTTCTTTTTTAGCATCTACTCCATGTTGACTAGCCGCCATACGAAGCTCATCTTCTTTTTTCTTTTCTCCTAGATAGGTAGAACCTAAAGCATTAAGAGAATAAGAATATCGGTTCTCATCCAACAAAGGCGCGGCAATCATTGTGTCAAGGACTTTGCCTTTTACTTCTATTCCTACAGTTCGTAACCATCCTAAATCATATTGCGCGTTATGAAAGACTACAGACATGCCGTGTTTAAGTTGATCTTGTAGCCAAGTAATTATCATTTTCTTTGACATATTACCACCGCCCTCATGACCAAAAGGTAAGTATGCTTTCCAATTGGAAGACGCAACAGCAATCCCAATCAACCGACCATCGTTCCTTGCCCACCCTGGGCCTAATGTTAAAAGATTTGGATCAGAAGTTTCTACATCAATAGCTATAATTTTTTCTTGAGATAGATCAGGAAGAATACTTGGAGGAGTCCACGTAGGTTCATTAAATAAATCTTGCTCATACATCGTCATTTCCGTAATCTGCCGCTAAAGCCGCCCAAATCCCTGTGTAGGCTGTAGCATCGGCTCCATCATCAGGATTAAAAACACCCTGTTCATCTCTTGCTACTTTAAGCAACGTCATACAAAAAGCTACTTGTTTAGGAGATATTTTTGTTCCTAAGTAAGAAGACCATAGTCCGGCTATCCTAACATGAAGCAATCGATAATCTCCATGCTGTTCGGCTCTTTTGCCCCCTACTAACTCAGCGGCTTTTAATAAAGTTTCTTTAGGTCTCATAGGTTATAGTACCTTTCTGTTTCTGGTTGCATAATATGCAAATTTTCTTTTGTACGCGTTACTCCTACATAAAACATGCGGTGTAAAGTAGAGGGCCTTGTTATCATCAAGCAAAAGGCGGCATACGATATATCTGATACTAACAGGATATTATCATTTTCTCCACCCTTCATAGAGTGAATAGTGCTAAGTTTTATTCTAGGACTTTTAACATTGTCGCCACGTTTTAAAGCGTTTAGCAAATAGTTTTGTGTGTTAAGTCCCACCTTACCTAACACTTGATGCCATCTTTGTGATCCGTCAACCAATAAACCTAAGTTATCTTTTAAATAATCGATACGAAACACACTTTCTGGCGGATGGTCTAAAAACTTTCTAGAGCGCCCTCCAAATCCTTTTTTAAATCCTTCGTTAGCATTCATGTGGTCGTATATATTTCTTACTTGACTGATTGTTACTTCTTGACCCTTGCATAGTGACTCCCAAGATAGTATCGCTTCATACAATTTTCTTGGTACACTTGGGTGGTCATGCCTGCTATAGATCCAACCTTCTTCTCTCAGTTGCATAGCGTATTTATCTAACAATCTATTTGTAGACGCTAAAATTGTCCACTCTCCCGATTCAATAGGAACCTCTTCCAGAGAGTTATGATAATAGATAGAGCCTTTTTCTTTCTTAGGATGCCATTCTTTAGGAGCGCGATCATCTATTCGTGTTACTATTTGTTGCGCTTGTTCCCAGACTGATTGCGGAATACGATACGATTGGTTTAACACTTCTTTCTCTTTAGTAGCCGATAGAAAAGCTTGTACGTCCGCTCCTTGAAAGTTCATGATTGCCTGATCATCGTCACCGGTAAATATCTGTATGTTAGGAGATTGTCTAATGGTATCAATCATTTTCCATTGCAATGTTGATAAGTCTTGCGCTTGTTGTTGATTTTGAGCACCAAATTGACTTAGTAATTGTTGTTGGTTAGATAACAATCCTTGTGCTGTATTACCGTAATTAGATTGAGCAGTACCAAATTGTCCTATACCTTGCGCTAACATATTTGCATTTTGCCCTTGTTGAGCACCAATGTTACCCATTAAAGAAGCTGCGTTTTGTTGTCGTGTTTGTTGGTTTTGAAATGCGTTTTGCGCTTGTGTAAAGTTTCGAGACATATCCTCATAATAACGACGACCTTGTTGCTCTGTTGCATTTCTTTGTAATTCAGCAAGTTCTAACTCGCCTCTTGCTCCACCAAAAGCGCCTTGACCTACTTGATTAGCACGAATTTGATTTGCTGCCATATCTCTTTGACGATTCATTTCTGTTAATGCGTTTTGGCTTACTAACTGAGCATAAGGATCCATGTAATTTTGTAATTGAGCCGTGGTCGGGGCATCATAAGACGTGCTTGCTGCTGTTGAAGCATCCGTAAATTGTTGCGGAATACCTGACGTTTGACTTAACAAAGAAGCTAAACCTAAATCTGTTGTTCCTACGCCTTTATTTAAATAAGGAAGATAGTCGCCTATTCCTCCCGGAGATATTTGTGCCGCATTGGTATAGGCTTGTGTTGTATAAGGATCTTGACCAGCAACCGTAATATCTGGAATGTCAACAGGAGTTTCACCTCTTGCCATAGCCATTTCAAGAATTCTTTTTTGTACGTCTTCAAGATAGGGGGCCTGCCTTATCGTACTGGAGGTGAGTGTTTCTTCAGCCATTATGCTGTACCCCTTTCAAACCTGTTCATTAAATCATACATTCTGGCCGCACCCATATTACGATCTCCGCCGCCAGCGTTTCTAACCGCTTCAGCTGTCATTACAAATTCTCCATCGGAAAGGTTAGCTGGAATACTGTCCGAGGTTCCTGTACCAGGGCCCTCTACTTCTCCGCCATTTGCCATTGTAAAAGGTCGTCCCATATACATTTTTTGTGGATTACCAGCCATTGGTTGTGATATACGACCTCCTCCAGTGTTTTCATAAGAAGAAGATACATTATTGTTAGCTGGAGCTAATTGCATTACCGCTCGTAAACCTCCTTGTATATTATTTGGATTTACACGTTTAGTAACAAGAGCTTCATTAAGTTGTTGGTACAGAGGAGCAATTACAGGAGCGCGTTGCATCTCTACTTTTTGATCCTGTCTATTATTCATAGCGTTTTTAGCTTGTTCTATCATGGCTGTAAACAATGGATTTCCGCCACTAGCACCCCCTCCGTCAGGAGTGACTACGCCTTGACCTGAAGTCAAACGTTTCATAAGGTTTGGTGAATCCGTCATAGTTGCTAAACCTGTTTGCATAGAATCGGCTGGTGTCGGTGTTCCTAGTTGCGGTGTAGTAGGAGACATCATTTGCATTCCTGAAGGTGCTTCTCCTGCAGGGGATTGTAATTGCGCTCCAGCAGAACTAGCTATATACGCTTTATTTTCATGAACAAAAGGTGCGCCTTCGCCTTGAGACTGTAATGCCGCAGCATTAGCTTGCTCTAAGTTACCTGTTTGCGCTAAAGTTCCTAAGCCTCCTTCAGCAAAACCTGTTTGACCAAAAGTATTTGTTTGGTAATTTGTTGCGTCATCAAGGCCAATACCTGTGATTCTAGCTAAATCTGCAGGTGAGTACCTTGGACGAATACCAGCTTGCTGTAGCAACTCATAACCACGTTGTCCTTTTTTCTCTGCTGAACTTAATTTATTAAAGTCATTGTAAGCCGCTCTTTCAGGATCACTCATTCTTTCAAACTCGTCTCTGTCTGGCATTGGATCTTCTTCTTCTTGCGATAAATAATAAAGACCGCCTGCACCCGCTGCAGCTACTAAGTATCTGTTACGTTTAATCCAATCGTAAGCGTTGCCTAGTTTAGATCCTTCTTGAGCTACAGTTGCAGTATTACTAACCGCGTCACCTACAGCATTTGTTGTAGTGCCTGCAATATCGGTGTACCCTGATTGTGGTGTAAAGGCACCTCGAACTGCATTTTCTCCTGGTGTCATTGCTGTAGCTGGATCATAAGTTCCTGATGCATACTGAGCATTACTTCCGCCTTTAACTCCATCAATAGGATTTAATCTACTAACAGCCTCTTTATTAGCGTCTAGTCCGCCGCCACCGCCGCCACCAGAGCCTATAGGCTGTGTTGGATCTTTAGCGCTGTAATCATATCCTGATTTTTGGCTTGTAGCCTGCTGTTCTGCTGAAGTAGTATTACCTCCTGGTTGGTAGGTTTGTCCGCCGCTAAAGCTTTGATAGGAAGGTGTTACTGTATCGAAAGCTCTTTGCATAAAGCTAGATCCCGGAGCAGAAAAAGAAGTTCCTAATGTTGACTTAGCGCTATCAAAAGCTAAACCCATACCTCTTGGACCAAATATACCTTGTGCTAATGGATTGTTTGCTCCGCTAGTAAATAAATTACTTGCGGCATTAAAGGGTGCTAAAGCTCCATCTTTTAAACCACTAAAGAATCCTGACATCCCTGACCCTGGAGCCGCATTCATAATACCTTTTACGCCACTGCCTAATGCAGAAGCTCCGTACGATAACGCGGCACTTTTTAAAGCGTCGCCCCACGATCCTCCTGTAGCTTTAGAATATAAAGCGGAAGCAACGGGGCCACCAATACCGGGGGCTATCATGTTACCTATTATAGGAACAACAATAGGAGCTATTTTTTTTACAACTCTACGGATAGCTCTAAATATTTTTTTAAAGAAAAACTCTGGTTGCCCTGTTAAAGGGTTAATAGAGTTTAAAGAATTTCCTACAACGTAACGATTAGGGTTTTTAATACCCATCAAACGCATTTGTTGAAATAATTGTTGTTTTAATTCGGGATTAGCTTCTAATATTTCGGCTGGAACTACGGTTTCTCCATGAGCAGCGTGAACCATATATTCATCGCCGTACCGTCCTAAAGTTCCTAGTCCATTAGCAAGAGCCTTAATAGAAGGATCTCCTTGGTACTTAGGTGTTTGAGTCTGCATTTATGATACCTCCAAAACACTTGCGAAAACATTTATAACGTTTCCGGTTGCACAATTTACTAGAAGCGTATCACTTTCCTCTAACACAAAAGGACCTGTGAGGGACGAATTTGCCGAAGCAGCTAATGTTTGTGAGTCAATAATAGCTGTCTTCGAAGCCGAAGCATCTGTTATTTTTCTTAAAACAACAACACTCCCACTATGACTATTATACACATTTATAACTTTTACAATAGCCTGAGTTGCTGTTGGGCATGTATATATTATGGTATCTGACGTGCCAGACGGTATTGTAACGATATTTTTAAACGCATTTGCCATTTTATTCCATAAACCAAACTACTGAACGGGAATCATCTTGTCCTTCTATAACTTCAGGCATCTCTTTAGATGTTAACGCCATTTCAATATCTCTTAATATTCTCTGCCACGCAATAGAGTCATAAGGTTCAGGTGCATCTGCAAAACTACTGTTTAATAAACGTGCCATTAAACTTCCTTCTTTCCATGTTTATAACGATCAGGTTTAATTTTTGTGCCACCTTTCATTATTGCTCCGTCCATAGGACACCCTGCCATACCGCCTTCATTAAATGGAATACGTCCTTCAACTCCTACATAATTTTCTTTATTACTTCTACCGCCAGTTACCCTTAAATTTTCATTTTGAAAAGTTACTTCTGCTCCGGCTCCGCCAGTACCTTCTCTGTCCCAAGCTTTTAATGAAACGCGTCCATCGTCCGTAACATTTAGTTCTTGTTCTACTAAAATAGACGCATCGCCTTTTTGACTAAAAGGTTTATTTATTTGTGCCCATGTAGGACCATCTTGCATTGTAGCTGTAACATCGCTTTCTGTCATGTTAAGATTTACTCCTGGAATTTGAAGATTTACTCCGCCGTTCTTATAATCTCTTTTCCATTTCTTATAAACTTTAGGCTCATTAATCTTTAAATACGTTTCTTGTTTCTTTGATTTAAAAGGCATTAACGTCTCCCATCTGGTCGTATATCTAATCGTAAGTCACCTAATGTCCATGCTACATCGGTTGTTGTACTTTGTATACGAATAACTGCTTGACGAGAACGTGCTCGTAAAAAGTTTTGATCGGTAGTTGGTGTTACAGCATTAGTAGAATTTGTACTTAAAGCACTTCCTGGAAAGTTACGCGTCTTTACAACATAATCTACAGTAGGACTGGTTCCTGTTAAATCAACGTCTGGAATAAGTCTATTAATAAACATAAACTCATTACCATCTCCTAAATCAAAATCAGCAGATTGAATATAAGAACCCATAGCTTCTCCATCGGCATCCGTTCCGGTTTCTTGTATATAAATATATTCATTACCATTTGCTGTGCCTGCGGCTCTTGGATTATCATGAATACTGTAATCTACCCAAGCCGTACGAACCATTGACCCTATGTCCCAAGTTCCTTCCGTATAATTATATTTAGCGTAACGATCTATTTCTGTTGACCCAGAAGACACATAAAACCAAAACACTTCGTCAAACATACGGTTAGATGCTGCAAAAAACTTAAAACTTTGACTAAGGTTAATATCGTCAAAAACATACCGTAATACTGTGCACGGAATAATCTCTATTCGCCCTGTGTATGCATAGAAGTTTTCTCTGTCCATCCAGAATACACGATCGCCTACAGTAGTCACCGCATTAGGGCCTACTATAGATACGTTACTCGCTAGTAATGTAAAACCAAATGTTAATGGTGGCCCTACAAATCGCATAGCGTGTAAGTTTGCATCAGTCCAAATTAATATTTCCTGCCTAGTTTTTTGCGCAGATATTATCTCAGAACCAGAAGATATTCGTTGGGCTCCTGCTGTATTAGTGGCTGTAGGTGTCCAATCAAACGGTGCTTCTTGAGAAGACCAACGCACTTGTAATAAATCTTGTTGTGTTTCGCCTAGAGGATTACAAGCAAAAGCTATTAAATGTCTGTCCGCACCAGATACCATTATACGTCTGGTTATAGTAGGGCAATCAGAAGCACCTGTTTGCGAAGCTAATGAAACAGCTCTTGCTGTTAAACCTAATGTTTTATTCCAATAATAAGGCGTACCATCGTATACACTAAAAGCTAAATCTTCTCCCCAATTATCTTGCGACCACAACCTAATGTTTTGTCCTGTAGAAGCCGTAGTTGTTGCAGGATCTCCCCATCCTATAAAATCATTAGCTTCTCTTACAACTTGTCCACTTGTATGAGAAACAGCTGTTGTACTTCTAACTCCACGTATTACTCCAGCATCTAAATTATTTCCTGTCTTTCCTGTATAAAGAATTAATTCATCTTCTATATTAATTAATCCTACAAAAGTAACAGCATCTCCACTTGTGTGTCCTGCAATAGTAGAACCATCGGAATTTCTAGTTAAGTCTCCTAAAGTATTTCCGCTTTTAGTTCCATAACGAATATACTCACTATTAATTTTAATAGTTCCTGCTGCAGGTAGTACAGATCCATTACTTACAGGAACAGAAGAACTAAACGTTGTTATATTAGCACTTAACGTTGTAGAGGCTTGTTCAAAATAAGTAGCATTTGTTAAAGGAATGTTTGTAACCGAGTCAGAAATACCTGAAGCTAAAGTAGTAGCAGAATAACTAGATGTTATTCCTCCCCAAAACCCAGCTCCAAAACCTGTTCCGGATACTACTGTGTTTAATCCAGTATTAATTTGATATTCCGCAGAAACAGAAGCGCCGCCACCGGCTGCACCACTACTTGCTGTACCTCCAGTATTCACTTTATATGAGTTAGCGTCTATAATCTGGGTAATTTGTTGTTCTTTATTTAAATCACCAGTTGTTAAACCATCAAAAGTAGTTGCTCCACTAAACGTTACAAAGTCATTAACCACTGCACCATGCGCTATATCTGTAACTGTAATTATACCGTTACCTGCCGTGCTATAAAAAGGATTTGTTCCTAATGCAACGGTTTTACGAATAGGTGTAATATCATTATAACCACCACCTTGTTCTATATAAAATTTAAATTCTGTGCCCAGACCCATAAATTGAGAATTATCTAATGCTGCCCACACATGTAAAGAACGGCCTGTTCCTTGAAAAGCTGTACTGCTTAATCGTGACCAACCGCCCATCTTTTCTGGGCGACCTTTACGAAA